>JRHI01001230.1_pt1 | contig 22614 bp, 14 predicted proteins | sample 215371 | NCBI WGS metagenome assembly JRHI01 (sample SAMN02929681, study PRJNA255918) | sediment metagenome | biome: cave system; feature: Ice Cave; material: Sediment; isolation source: sediment from deep within a dark volcanic ice cave with no known source of... ...
GGTAGACATGATACAGAAAGTCCTGGAAGTATTTCTTGGACGGCGACTAAAGGATGGCTGGTCAAATGTCCGCACCCCGCGTTCTGGTCTTGCACAATGAGCCGGTCCTGCCGGTTGGGCACCCGGATTACGCATCGGAATATGAGATCCTCGAAACGGCCGCCTCTGTCAGCCAGGTGCTCGCACAAGCGGGCTACGACGTGCACCGCCTGGACGTCGGCCAGAACCCGGTCGTCCTGGTGTCGGGCGTGCGCAGAGAGCGACCGGACGTGGTCTTCAACCTGTTCGAGGGTCTGGCGACCCAGGCGGGGACCGAAGCGACGGTGGTGGGCCTGCTCGAATGGCTGCACGTGCCGTTCACGGGCTCGCCCGCCTCGGCCCTGGCCCTGGGCCTCGACAAGTGCCGGACCAAGCAACTGCTGCGCGGCGCGGGACTGCCGACGCCAGCATTCTTCGCCCTGGACCGGCTCCCCTGTCCGCTTTGTACGCTCCCCTGGCCCGCGATCGTCAAACCGGCCCGGCAGGACGCCAGCGTCGGCATCGAGCAGGCGAGCGTCGTCACCTCCCAGGAAGAACTCGAAGGCCGCGTGGCCCACGTCCTGGAGCGGTTTGGGCCTCCCGTCCTGGTCGAGCAGTTCGTCCGGGGGCGAGAGTTTCACGTTCATCTTCTGGAGGAAGCAGCACTGAAAGGCGGCGGCCGCTCCCTGCTCGTGCTTCCCCTGGCCGAAATCGCTTTCCTGGAACAGGATCCGCGTTACTGGCCGATCTACTCCTACGAGGCGAAGTGGAGTCCCGGCTCGCGCGAATATGAAGCGACGCCGCTGCTCTCGCCCGTGACGCTGGAGGTGGAACAGCAGGACAGGCTGAATCGGCTGGTACGGCGGGCGTACGATCTCGTCGGCTGCCGGGATTACGGTCGTCTCGACGTTCGCATGACCTCGCAGGGAGAATTCTACATCCTCGAGGTCAACCCGAACCCGTTCCTTAACAGCAAGGCCGTCATCAACGGCCTGGCGGCCATCGGGCGGACCCAGACGGATTTCTTCCTCGGGCTTGTGCGGGCGGCGCTGGCCAGAAAGTGATCCGCGACCGGCATAACTCGGCTTGTGCTGTTGAAGCTGGGCCTGGTCGCTGATAAATTGAGTCCTCGCGGACGATCCTTCAGTGCTCGATTCCGGGGGACGGGTTCACAGGCGTGGCCCTACCTTTCTGCATTGCCTTCCGAGGTCTTGTTATGAGGCAGCCGCTGCCCATCCTAAATCTGGCGGATGCGACCTACGATTGCACTTTTGGTCGCGGTTGTGATGGGATCTGCTGCAAGGACGGCCGACCCCACGTCACACCCGAGGAAATGGCGCGCATCGACGCCCAAATCGCCAGGTTCTCGCCCTACCTGCGTCCCGAGGCTCGCGTGTCCCTTGAGAATACAGGCTACGTCACCCAGCGGCGCAAAGCTGACGGCGCCACGGTGCGTGTCGTCAACGGCTGGTGCATCTTCTTCAACCAGGGCTGCGTCCTGCACAGGCTCGGCGACGAGGACGGCGACAAGTATCAGTACAAGCCGCTCGTTTGCGCTACCTTCCCCCTCGACGTCGATTCGCACGGTCGCTGGTGGGTACGCCAGCACGGCTACCGTGGGGAAAAGTGGGACCTATTCTGCCTGGCGCCCGACAATTCCAGCACGCCGGCGGCCAAGTCGCTGGAGGCAGAAATCGAAGTGGCTCAGCGATTTGTCGAGGCGCTGAAAGCCGAAGCCCCCGCTCAGAAAGCGTGAACATGCCGCGCTCCACCGGCCCCAAACCGGACTCCGCCGCGAGGGGCCCCAGGCGGGCCCGGGAGTTCATCTTCGAGCGCGTCGCGCTCACCCGCAACGGCATCCGCTGCCATTACCTCATTGACGGCAAGGCCTACAGCTACTTCAGCGCTCCGGTCGACGCCCCGTCATCGCTGGCCCCGGAGCCATATTACCTGGCTGCGGTTCACGTCGGCCTCGCCTGGTTGATCGACCTCGCCACGCTTTGCCTGCCGAAACAAGTGGTGATCCGCCCGCTCCACCTGGACCAGGCGGCGCTGGCTTTCTGGAGCGACACCTACCGGCGCCTCGCCATGGAGCGGATCTACGCCGAGCAACTTGGCGTCGGCTGCCTCGATGCCACGTGGCTCTGCGCCGCTTCGGTGCGTGTGCCGCCCTTGCGGCCGCGCGGTAACCGCCCGACGCTCCTGGCGATGAGCGGCGGCAAGGAATCGCTCACCGCTCTCCAGCTCTTTGGGGACGTCGCGGCCCTTGAGCTGTTCTTCTTGCAGTACCCAGCGAAGTCGTGGTTTCACCTGAACCGAGTCCGAGAGAAATTGGGAACGGCATATCGTACTCTCAAGGTCCGGGCCGAGATGAACAACGCCAGCCGCATCCAGAAGGAGTACGACTGCGCCGACTATTACACCTTTGTCATCGGCCAGCTGCTCTTTCACGCGCTCCTCTACGGCGACCGCTACCGGCACCTGATCGTCGGCAATGAGTACAGCGCAAACTTTGGCAACGCCGTCTACCAGGGAGAGCCCGTCAATCACCAGTACGACAAGGGCCTGCGCTTCGCCGGCAAGGCCAACGCCTACGTCCGCAGGGTCGTCAACGCCAACTTCCGCTATTTCTCTCCGTTCTTCGGCCTGTACGAGTACCGCATCGCACAGCTTTTCTTCGGCGATGGTCGCTACCTGCCGCTCTGGACAAGCTGCAATTACAGCAGTCGGCTGGCAAATTTCTGCTGCCGCTGCCCCAAATGCGCCTTTACCTACGTCCTGGCATTAGCCTTCTGCAGCCGGTCCTTGTTGGAGCGATTCTTTCCGGTCGATCTCCTTCAGGATCTCGAACTTTATCGAGCGCTGATGGAACCGGACACGGCCAAGCCTCTCGATTGCGTGGGCGAGAAGAAGGAAGTATGGCTAGCTCTGTACCGGATCTGGCATGAGGGCAAAGCGGCTGGCTCGCCGGTGGTCGCGCACTTCGTCGAGCACATCTTCCCGCGCGTGTGGCCTGAACTCGATGGGATCGCCGAGGAGCTGGGCCGGGAGCACACCGGACTCGCCCAGGTTCCGAAGGAATTCCGCGAGCGAATCCGCGTCCGTCTCGGTGAGCCAGTGGTTTTGGCCCCCGAAGTGAGGACTCGTGCAAGAATGAGTTCCGAGCATAGCCACGACGTGCAGCGGAGCGCGGAAGGCCCGCGCTCCGCTGCACGTCGTGGCTAAATGACGAAGTGCGTTACGCGAATCGTCGCGGCGGAGCAACCTTTCTCCCCAGCCTATCTCGCCTTGCCCCTCCGTCCGTGGTGGAGTATCGTACTGTCCCGGGAAGGGGTGTCAGGCAAGAATACAAAAAAACCGCCCTGTTGCCGCCGTCCCCGCAGGCGGCAAGACCCGGCCCGACCTGGAGCGCGGCCGGCCGAAAACTTGGAAATTGCTTGACATCCGTCGCGGCTGCCCTAACATTGGAAAGCATCTTTCGAGCATCAGCCGTCGTGTACGTTCTGGCCTCCCTGGAGGTGTTCCGGCGCTGAGACGGTTTGGTGCCTACAGCTAAGGAGTCCGGACCATGTCAACGCAGCCCCGTCGCCGTCGGCTCGAAGTCGAGGACATAGGCGACGTGACCGTGGTCAATTTTGTCGACCGCAAAATCCTTGATGAGCAGAATATCCAGATCATTGGCGATCAGCTTTTCAGCCTCGTCGACGAGGTCGGCCGCCGCAAGTTGCTGCTCAATTTCGGCAACGTCGAATACCTGTCCAGCGCGGCGCTGGGTAAACTCATCACCTTGAACAAGAAGCTGGCTTCGGCCGGCGGCCGGCTAATCCTTTGCAACATCGCGCCGCAGATCTTTGAGGTCTTCGAAATCACAAAGCTGGATAAGTTCTTCAAAATCGTCAAGGATGAGCAGAGCGGCCTGCAAGCATTCTGACGTTACTGATCGTGCCTGCCGCCGCACGGTCCCTGTCCGGCCCGGCGCGACGGAGGCGCTAGGAGGGTATTGCCGACCCGAGAAGTGTGGTAGGATCCGGTTTCCCCCTGACCGCGCTACCAGCCCAGGAGGGGAGGCGGAGCGAGACAAAACTGTCATGGAATGCAGTCCCCGGTCCCTATTCGGCAGCCGAGGTGGGCCCCTGGCCAGAAGGAAGGCAGATCTGACCGGGATTGCTCATGGTTCCTTCAGCAGATGCGAGGCGCCGTCCATGGGTAAAGGTGGACCGGGCCTGTTTGCCCGGTCAGGTGTTGTCGGTTGCAATGACGCGACCGACTGTCAGGAGACCTCATCTCGTGCCTTTTGCCACTCCGGGAACTATGAATTTCCAGCGTGAACCCAGTGCCCAGTCTACCACGGAGATTGTCATCCCCAGCGACCCTGTCGAGGCGCGGCGCTTCCAGGACGCCCTCGAACTGTTCCTCAAGAACCATTGTTCCGAGCGCGACCTGTTCGGCATCAAATTGGCTCTTGAGGAAGCTCTGGTGAACGCCATCAAGCATGGCAACCAGATGGACCGCACCAAGAAAGTCCAGATCTCTTATCGCGTCACTCCCGAGCGCTTCGACATCCAGATCACAGACGAAGGCACTGGCTTCGATCCGAGCGATGTGCCCGATCCGACCGCCTTCGAGAACCTGGAACGGCCCTGCGGCCGCGGTCTCATGCTCATGCGCCATTACATGAGCGAGGTTTTCTTCAGTTCCCGCGGCAATTCGGTCCGCATGAGCAAGGTGTTCCACAACGGCCGGACCGACTGAACCCCTTCAGTAATCAGCGATCAGCCAGCCCAACCTACATCCCACCCCACCCGCCTGCTATAATGCTGATTCTGGCGTGTTGCTGACCGCTGACCACGGACCGCCGATCGCTACTCTCATGACGACGCCGATGATGCAGCAGTACCGGGAGGCCAAGGAACGCCATCCCGGCATGCTGCTCTTCTTTCGCAACGGCGATTTCTACGAGCTCTTCGAGGAGGACGCCGAGGTGGGCGCCCGGCTCCTCGGCATCACGCTAACCCACCGCGACAAGGTCATTCCCATGGCGGGGGTGCCGCACCATGCCCTCGAACGCTACCTCGCCCGGCTACTCCAGTCCGGCCATCGGGTCGCCATTTGCGAACAAATGGAGGAAGCCTCGCAGGTCAAGGGCCGGCCAATCCGCCGTGAAGTCACCCGCATTGTTACGCCTGGCACCTTGACCGAGGATAACTTCCTCGACCCGCGCCGGTCCAACCATCTCGCAGCGGTCTTTCCCCAGGGCGCCGTCGTGGGTCTGGCCTGGGTGGAACTCTCGACCGGCCAGTTCCAGGCCGCCGACGTACCGTGGGAACGCCTGGGCGACGAACTGGCCCGGGTCGCTCCCGCCGAGTGCCTATTCGCCGACAGCGATCCGGCTCGCGTCACCGATCGCCTCCGTGCCGCGGCCCCGAACATGGCCGTCACCGCCCGGCCGGATTGGAACTTCGATCCGGTTACGTCGCGCGCTACGCTGCTCCAGCACTTTCACGTCAGCACCCTCGCCGGTTTTGGCTTCGAGGACGCACAGCCCTGCCTCACTGCCGCCGGCGCCCTGGTGCTTTACGTTCAGGAAACCTTGCGGGCCAATCTTGCTCACCTGGCCCGACTACGGCCCCACCGGCAGGATCGCTTCCTTCTCCTCGACGAGGTCACGCGCCGCAGCCTGGAACTGACGCGCACGCTGCGCGACGGCAGCCGGGAGGGTTCGCTCCTGTCCGTCATCGACCGCACCGTCACTCCGATGGGTAGCCGGCTGTTGCAGGAGTGGCTCGTTTTACCGCTTGCCGAGCGCCGCGCCATTGAAACGCGCCTCGATGCCCTTGCCGAACTGGCGGACGAGCATGGTTTGCGTCAGGAACTGCGCGACGGCCTGGTGGAGGCCTTCGACCTGCAACGCCTCACGGCGCGCGTGAGCACAGGTCGAGCTTCGCCGCGCGACCTGGCCCAGATCGCACGCACGCTGCGCCTGCTGCCGCGGATCAAGGCCAAGATCGCGGCGCGACGCTCCGACCTGCTCCGGGAACTGGAGTCCCGCCTGGAGCTGTGCCCCGATCTTCGCGAAACGTTGGAGTCGGCCCTGGTGGAAGACCCGCCGCTCGGTCCCCGCGAAGGCGGCCTGATCCGTCCTGGCTACCACGCGGAGCTGGACGAGCTGCGTGACCGGGCTCGGGGCGGCAAGGAGTGGATCGCGGCCTACCAGGCCGATCAGATCACGAAGACCGGCATCCCGAGCCTGAAGGTCGGTTACAACCAGGTCTTCGGCTATTACCTCGAGATCACGCACACTCACACCACCAAGGTCCCGGCTGAGTATCGCCGCAAGCAGACACTCAAGAACGCCGAGCGCTACGTCACACCGGAATTGCAGGAGTACGAGGAAAGGGTGGTTGGCGCCGAGGACAAGGCGCAACAACTTGAGTACGAGCTATTCGTGAATCTCCGCGAACTGGTAGCAGGGCAGACGGAACGGCTGCTGCAAACCGCGGAAGTGCTGGCGACGCTCGACGTGCTGATCGGCCTGGCCGACCTGGCCGCGTCGCGTCAGTACTGCCGGCCGGAACTGATCGAGGAGCCGCTGCTCGAGGTCCACGACGGTCGCCATCCCGTTCTCGATCAGCTCCTGCCGCCGGGAACGTTCGTGCCCAATGACGTTTTCCTCGGGCCGGAGCACGGCGTCTTCTGGCTGATCACCGGACCGAACATGGCGGGAAAGAGCACGTTCTGCCGGCAGGTCGCGCTGATCGCGCTGCTGACGCAGATCGGCAGCTTCGTCCCGGCGCGGCAGGCGCGCGTCGGCATCGTCGATCGCATCTTCACGCGCGTCGGTGCCAGCGACGAGCTCAGCCGCGGACAAAGCACTTTCATGGTGGAGATGACCGAGGCCGCGAACATCCTGAACAACGCCACGGCCCGTAGCCTGGTCATCCTCGACGAGATCGGCCGGGGCACGAGCACCTACGACGGCGTTTCGCTGGCCTGGGCCATCACCGAGTACTTGCACGACCAGATCGGGTGCCGCACACTGTTCGCCACACACTACCACGAACTGGCCCAACTCGCCGAGAAACTGCCAGGGCTCCGCAATTACAATGTTTTGGTTCGCGAATGGCAGGATGAGATCGTTTTTCTCCACAAGATCGGCGCGGGCAGCGCCGACAAGAGTTACGGTATCCACGTCGCCCAGCTTGCCGGCGTGCCGCGGGAAGTGCTGGAGCGGGCGCGTGAGGTGCTGGCGGAACTCGAGTCGCACCCGGTCAGCACGCGCGAGCGGTACACGATCGGCCGTCGGCGCACCACCAGGCGGACGAATGAGGCAGCGCAGCCGAGTTTGTTCGGCGATGCGCAAGATTAGCCGTAAGAGCCCCGAGCGCCAGCGAGTGGACGAAGAAACCCCGCGCTGACGCTCGGGGCTCTGACCTGCAACACGAGGGCTCAGGCATGCAATTCCACACCGGCGACATCGACGGCGTCCTCTGGAAACCGCTGCGGAAGTACCACGACTCGCGCGGCTGGTTGTGCGAATTGTTCCGCCACGATGAACTCCCCGCGGAGTTTCATCCGGTCATGGCGTACATCTCCGCAACGGAGCCCGGCACGGCGCGCGGACCACATGAACACGTCGACCAGGCCGATTGCTTCTGCTTCCTGGGACCGTCCAACTTCAAGGTGTGGCTCTGGGATCCCCGTCCGTCGTCGTCCACCCATGGCGCCCGTCAGATCGACGTGGTCGGCAGCGACAAGCCGATGCTGCTCATTGTGCCGGCGGGCGTGGTTCATGCGTATAAGAACGTGGGGACGGAGCAGGGGATCGTCTTCAACTGCCCGAACCGCCTCTACAAGGGACCGGGCCGCAAGGAGCCGGTGGACGAGATCCGTCACGAGGAGCACGCGGACAGCGCGTTCAAACTGGAATGAGCATGGAGCCGACTTCTGGGACTTCACCGATCGAGAAATGTATCGTCCTCGTCGGAGCGGGGAATGCTCATCTCGTCTTCGTAAAACGCTGGCGGATGCGTCCGCTGCCGGGCGTGGCGGTGACGCTGGTCAACGAAGCAGCGTTGATCCCTTACTCGGCGATGGTCCCCGCCCACATCGCAGGGGAATACGCGCCGGACGCAATCACGATCGACCTGGTGAAACTGTGTCAGTCGGCCAGGGTGCGCTTTCTCGGAGAGAAAGTGACGAGGATCGAGCCGGCGAGCCGGCATGTTTGCTTTGCCTCACGCCCGCCCCTGACCTATGACGCTCTGTCGCTCGGCCTCGGTTCGCTGTCCGCTTCCCCCGAGTCCCATCTGGCTGATGCATTCTCCCTGGCCCTGCGCCCGCTCGGAAACCTCCTGCAGCATCTCGACAAGCTGGAAGAGAGGCTGCGGCTTAAACCGCAAGCGTTTCATCTCGCGGTCGTCGGTGGCGGAGCCAGTGGATGTGAACTCGCGCTCGCCATTCACAAGCGACTCGGCCATTACCCGGGTTTTCGGATAACGCTGCTTCATGCCAATCCCCGGCTGCTGCCGCAGTTTCCGGCCAGCGTGGCATGGACCTTTCATCAGGCACTCCAGGAGCGGAACATCACCGCCCGGCTGAACGAGCGGGTCACGGGAAGCGAAAACGGTTGCTTGCTGCTCGACAATGGCACGAGAATGGCGTGCGATGCCGGCCTCTGGGCGACCAATGCGTCTCCGCCACCCCTTCTGCAAGCGAGCGGACTGGCCCTGGATGAGGGAGGTTTCTTGCTGGTTGAGGACACCTTGCAGTCGGTTTCGGACCCAGCCATTTTCGGGACAGGGGACTGTGTCTGCCTCCAGTCGCGGCCCGATCTACCGAAGAACGGCGTTCACGCCGTCCGGCAAGGGGCCGTCCTGTTCGACAACCTGGGCTCATTCCTTCACGAGCAACCCCTGCGTCCCTTTCGGCCCCAGCGTTTCTGTCTTTGCCTGCTGAACTCAGCCGACGGGGAGGCGGTGTTGAGTTACGGACCGTTCACCTGGAAGGGCCGCTGGGCGCGCCGGCTAAAGGATCGCATCGATCGCGCCTGGATCGACAGCTTTGCACAGTCCAAGCCCATGGCCGGGCAGGCCGAAGGGCAACCCGAGGCGCACCTGATGCGTTGCGGAGGCTGCGGCTCAAAAATATCCAGTGATGTGCTGTCCGCCGTGCTGAAGCGACTCGAGATTGCCGAAGACCCACGGGTGCTTCTGGGGTGTCGGGCAGGTGAAGATGCCGCTGTCTATCGCATGCAACCGGAACGCTTCGGCGACGACCCTCGCCGGTTGGTCGAGGTCCAAACGGTCGATTACTTCAAGGCGTTCGTGGACGACCCCTACCTCTTTGGGCGCATCGCGGCCCTGAATGCGGTCAGCGACCTGTATGCGATGAACGCCCGGCCCTTCTCGGCCCTGGCCATCGCCACCTTGCCCCACGCTCGTGGCCCGATTCAGGAGGCCCAGCTTTACGAACTTCTCTCCGGCGCGTTGCGGACGCTGCGCGAACTCGGCGTGGTGCTGGCCGGCGGCCACACCACGGAGGGAAGTGAACTCGCCCTCGGTTTCGCCGTCACCGGCCATGCGGAAGAAGACCGGCTTTTCCAGAAGAGCAAACTCCAACCCAACGACCGGCTCCTCCTCACCAAGCCGCTCGGAAGCGGGGCACTGCTGGCCGCGTGGATGCGCGGCGCTTGCAAAGCGATATGGTTCGAGAAGCTGGTGCTCTCGATGCTGGTCGCGAACAAGGCGGCGGGTGAGATTTTCAGCCGGACCGGCGTGGGGGCGTGTACCGATGTTACCGGCTTCGGCCTGGCCGGCCACCTGCTGGAGATGCTGGATGGGAGCCGGGTTTCCGTGCGGCTAAACGGTAAGGGTGTCCCACTGTACGAGGGCTTCGAAGAAGTGGTCTCCCAGGGCATCGTCAGTACGCTGCAGCGCGACAATGCCCGGACGGGTTGCCGGGTCCACGGTTCGTCGGGCTTGCCGGCCTGGCTGTTCGATCCACAGACTTCCGGAGGCTTGATGGCCGGGGTCAAGCTGGAACAGGTGGAGCCGACTCTGGAGCTCCTTCGTCAAGCGGGCTGCGCCGACGCCGCCGTGATTGGCGAAGTCGTCCCCACGGACCTGGATGGGACCCCCACGATTTATCTCGACTGAGGGATGGCCACTACCCTCTGCGTGGACTCTGGCCGGCGGCTCTAACCTCAGGGTGCCCGCGCCGGGCGCAGGGTCACAAGCCCCAGCGGAGGCAGCGTCAGGTCGAGGGAATACTGCCGGCCGTGCCACGGGATCGCCTCGGCCATGACGCGCCCACGGTTGCCCATGCCGCTGCCGCCATAGAGCGCGGCGTCGCTGTTGAGCACCTCGTCCCACGCGCCGCCGAGCGGCGCCCCGATGCGATAGTGCGTGCGCGGCACCGGTGTGAAGTTGCACGCCACCAGAATCACGTCTTCCAGTCTCTTTCCCTTGCGCAGGAGACTGAGAACGCTCGTCGCCGCATCGTGGCAGTCGATCCACTCGAAACCAGCGGGATCGCAATCGTTCTGGTGCAGAGCCGGCTCGGCCCGGTAGAGCGTATTCAGGTCTCGCACCCAGCGCTGCATGCCCTGATGCAGCGGTCCATCGAGCAGGTGCCAATCGAGACCGCGATCGTGGTTCCACTCCTGCCACTGGCCGAATTCGCCACCCATGAAGAGCAGTTTCTTCCCGGGCTGGGCGTACATGTAACCCAGAAGCAGGCGCAGGTTGGCGAATTTCTGCCAGCAATCGCCCGGCATTTTATCGACGAGCGATTTCTTTCCGTAAACGACTTCATCGTGCGACAACGGCAGCACGAAGTTCTCCGTGAAGGCATAAAGCATGCGGAAAGTGAGCTCGTTGTGGTGATAGGGACGGTGAATCGGATCGCGAGCCAGGTAGGTCAGCGTGTCATGCATCCAGCCAAGGTCCCACTTGAGGCCGAAGCCGAGTCCGCCCAGGTAAGTCGGCCGCGACACCATCGGCCAGGTCGTCGATTCCTCCGCGATGCTCACAGCATCCGGGTAGTCTGCGTAGAGGCGTTCGTTGAGCCGGCGCAGGAAGGCCGCCGCCTCGAGGTTTTCCCGGCCGCCGTACTCATTCGGCAGCCACTCCCCCTCGGGCCTGGAGTAATCGAGATGGAGCATCGAGGCCACGGCATCAACGCGCAGGCCGTCGATGTGGTACTTGTCCAACCAGAATAGAGCGTTACTGAGGAGGAAATTGCTGACCTCGTTCCGGCCGTAATTGAAGATAAACGTGCCCCAATCGGTATGCGCCCCCTTGCGCGGATCAGCGTGCTCGTAAAGATGGGTGCCGTCGAAGTAGCCGAGACCGTGCTCGTCGCGGGGAAAGTGCGCCGGCACCCAGTCGAGAAGAACGCCGATGCCGTGGCAGTGCAGCGTGTCGACCAGATACATGAAGTCCTGCGGCGTGCCAAAGCGGCTGGTGGGAGCGTAGTAGCCGACCGTCTGGTAACCCCAGGAACCATCGAAGGGGTGCTCCGAAACGGGCAGGAATTCGACGTGCGTGAAGCCCATCTCGAGGACGTACTTGGTCAGCCGGTCAGCGAGTTCCCGGTACGTCAACCAGCGGTTGCCGGCCTCGGGGACGCGCATCCACGATCCCAGGTGGACCTCGTAAATCGAGATGGGAGCATCCACGGCGTTGGCCCGGCCGCGCCGCGCCAGCCAGTCCCCATCGCCCCACGCATAGCCTGCCAGGTCCCACACCTTGGAGGCAGTCTGCGGTCGGGTCTCCGCGGCGAAGCCCACAGGATCGGCCTTGTCCACCTGGTAACCGTGAAAGTTCGAGACGATGGCGTACTTGTAGAGGGCGCCGATACCGACGTCGGGGATGAAACACGCCCAGAAACCGCCAAGGCCGCGCCGCTGCATGGGGTTGGCCCCCGCGCGCCAGCCGTTGAAATCGCCGATCACGGAGACCTGCCGTGCGTTCGGCGCCCAGACGGCGAAGTGGGTGCCGCGCTGACCGTCGCGCTCGACGACGTGTGCGCCCAGCTTATCGTAAAGGCGGTGGTGCTTGCCCTCGGCTAGGAGATACAGGTCGTAATCGGTGAGGAACGGGGTAGTCACGGCAGAGGTCCTTGCAACGTGTCCGCGGAGACGCATGATAAGTATGCCGGACAAAAGCCGCCGCCGCCGTGGGAGGAAACGATGGCCCAGGAATATCAGTGCAAGTCGTGCCGATTCTGGCTGCAGCAAGGGCCGCAGGATCCGAACGGTCAGTGCCGTCGATTTCCTCCGAGTCTTGCGCAGACCGAGAAACAGCAGAACGCCGTCGAGGAAACCGGAGCGAGCGTCTTCGTCGGGGTTTGGCCGGACACTCTCGGCGTCGATTGGTGCGGCGAATTCCAGGCACGGGCGGCCGCTGTCCCGGACGGCACGATCGCGAACCTGGGCCTGTCGCCGCGCACCCTCAGTTGTTTGCGAAAAGCGAACATTGCGACAATCCAGGACCTGCTTGGTCGCAGCGCGAACGATCTGCACGACATTCGCAATTTCGGCGACGCCTCGCTCCGCGAGGTTCAGCAGCGCCTGAAGGAAAAGGGCCTGGCCCTGCGGTCGTCATGACCCGACCGCGGGTTACTCGGTGCGCATGGCCTCGACCGGCTGCAACCGAGATGCCTTCCATGCCGGGTAGTAGCCGAAGAAGACGCCGACACCAGCCGAGGCGGCGACCGTCAGCAGCACAGCCGTCGGCGACACAATCAAAGGCCAGCCGAGCCAGTGTGCCATCGCCGCCGCGCCGCCAAGTCCCAGCGCGATGCCAAGGAAGCCGCCGAGCACGGCCAGGAGCACGGCTTCCAGCAGGAACTGTACCAGGATGTCCTGCGGCCGGGCGCCCACTGATAACCGAATACCGATTTCGCGCGTCCGCTCCGTCACCGACACGAGCATGATATTCATGATGCCAATGCCGGCGACCATGAGCGAGATCGAGGCGATGATGGCGATGAGCAGCTGGAGAGTGCTCGCCATGGTATCGCCGACCTCGCCCATTTCCTGGACGTTGCTCACCTCGAAGTCGTCGGCAGCGCCCCCATGGATGCGATGCCGTTGGCGCATGAGCTGCGTGATGGCGTCGCTTACCTGGTCTACCTTCCCCGGCCGCGCCGCCGCCAGCACGAGGAGCACGCGGTCTTCCCCCGCCAGTTTCCGTTGGAGCGTCGTCAGCGGCATGAACAGGTGATTGTCCTGGTCGGCGCCGGCCGGCGTGTAGCCCTTGCCCTCCGTCACGCCGATGATGCGGAGTTGCAAGCGATCAACCTGGACCGTCTGGCCGACGGGGTTGGGTCGATCCGGGAAAAGCTTCTGGATGGCCGACTGACCGATGAGGCAGACCGAGGCCGCCTGCTGCAGATCCTCATGGTTGAAGAAGCGGCCGGCGACGAGCTTCCAGTTGCGTGTCTGCTGCAGTTCGGGCGTTGAACCGGCGATATCCACGAGGATCTTGCCGGATCGGGTAGACGCCTGCCGCTCGGAAAGTTGCACAGGTGCCAGGCTGTCGATGAGAGGACCGACCTGACGGCGGATCGCGGCGGTGTCTTCCTTTGTAAATGGGCTGAAATCGACCATGGCGCCGGACTCGAGATGGCTGCCGGCACGGAGGAGGACGAGGTTCTTGCCGATGCGATCGAGGCGCTGGTTCAGTTCGTAGCGCGCGCCTTCGCCTGCCGAGACCATGGCGATGACAGACGCGATACCAATGACAATGCCGAGGCCCGTGAGAACGGCCCGCCCCTTGTGGAGGAGCAGAGCGGCCAGCGCCAGTCCTAGCGCGGAGAAGAGTGTCATGGTGATTCGTCCTGAGGTTCCGGGCGGCCCGTATAAACAGCGAAGCCGCGATCGCGGGGGAGCGTCGTCGCTCCGCTCCCTCGCGGTCGTGGCTCCGAATACGCAAAACCCTTCCTAACTAGATTCTACGGACGGCGGTATTACAATCCACCCTGGGAACCAACATCCGATCCAGCAGTCGAGGGAGATCATGAAGCGATTTGCACTGCTCGGCGCATCCTGCCTGGGATTGATCGTGCTGGCCGCAGTTGGCCAGTCCCAGAACAGGCCCGACCCCAATGTCGCGGCCACGGGCCCACGCAGCCCCGAGGAGGAACGGCAGAGCTTCCACCTGCCGCCCGGCTTCGAGGCCCAGCTAGTCGCAGCCGAGCCGGAGATCAACAAGCCCATCAACATCGCCTTCGACGCACACGGCCGACTCTGGGCCACCACCACAGTCGAGTATCCGTTCGCGGCTCCAGAAGGCCGCAAGGGCCGCGATCGATTGCAGGTCCTCGAGGACTTCCAACCCAACGGCGGGGCCCGAAAGGTGACGACCTTCGCCGACGGTTTGAACATACCCATAGGCGTGCTGCCGCTGGCGAACGAAACGCTCGTCTACAGCATCCCGAGTATCTGGCGCTTGAAGGACACAGATGGCGCCGGAAAAGCGGACAAGCGGGAAATGCTCTACACGGGGTACGGCCACGACGACACTCACGGCATGACCGGCGAGTTCGTCCGCGGCTTCGACGGCTGGGTGTACGCTTGCCATGGCTATTCGAACACCTCGACGGTTGAGGCGTCCGACGGCAGCACGATCACCATGCAGTCGGGCAACACTTATCGCATCAAGCCCGATGGCTCGCACATCGAATACTTCACACATGGCCAGGTCAACCCTTTCGGACTTGCCTTCGATCCTGTCGGCAACCTCTACTCGTGCGATTGCGAGACCCGGCCCGTCTACCAGCTACTGCGCGGCGCCTGGTATCCGAGCTTCGGCAAGCCCGACGACGGACTGGGCTTCGGCCCAGAGATGATCGATCATGGTTTCGGCTCGACGGCCATCGGTGGCATCACATATTATGCCGCCGACCACTTCCCGGCGGCCTACCGCGACACGCTGTTCGTTGGCAACGTCGTCACCATGCGGATCAATCATGCCCGGCTGGAACGACACGGTTCGACGATGCGCGCGATCCAGCTGCCCGATTTTCTGACGAGCGACGATCCCTGGTTCCGGCCCGTGTCGATTCAGCCAGGACCTGATGGCGCTCTGTACGTCGCCGATTTTTACAACCGCATCATCGGCCATTATGAGGTGCCGCTCGACCACCCTGGCCGCGACCGGGAACGCGGCCGCATCTGGCGCATCGTCTACCATGGGCAAGACAGCCACAGTCCGCCGGTGGCCCCGCAGGCCGACTTTGCGAAGGCGACGATTGCCGACCTGGTCAGGGATCTGGCCCACCCCAACCTGACGGTGCGTCTGCAGGCGACGCACCAACTGGTCGGCCGGGGTCCCATCACGGATGAGGCGGTACGCGCCGTCATGCAGCCAGCCTCCAACCCATGGCAGCGGATGCACGGCCTGTGGGTGCTGGAGCGGCGCGGCACGCTCGATGAGCCGACACTGCTGGCCGCCGCTCACGATGCGGATCCGGGTGTCCGCATCCATGCACAGCGGGTGCTGGCCGAGCGGGCGCAGTTAACGCCGTCCCAGCGGCAGCTGGCGGTCGCAGCGCTCAAGGACAGGGATGCGTTCGTGCAGCGTGTCGCCGCCGACGTGCTGGGGCGCCATCCATTGCCGGAGGACGTGCGGCCACTCCTCGATCTTCGGCACATCGTACCAGCGGACGACAATCACCTGTTGCACGGGGTCCGCATGGCGCTGCGCGATCATTTCTTGACGCCTTCCGCCTGGGCGCAGCTCGCGTCTTCCTCATGGAACGAGTCCGACGCGCGTGCGATTGCCGACGTTGCGACCGGCGTGCCGAGCGCCGAGGCGGCTGCGTTTCTTTTGCAGCATGTTCAGCACAATCCGGAAGCACGCGATCATCTCGTGCGCTACGTCCATCACGTCGCCCGCTACGCCCCGGCCGAAACCGAGACAAAGCTGCTGTCGTTTGTCCGTGAGCAGCGGCCGGACGATTTGGAGCAGCAGGTGGCGCTGTTCCGGGCACTGGGTCAGGGTGTCCAGGAGCGCGGCAGAGTGCCGAGTGCGGCGACGCGCGCGTGGGCGTTCGACCTTGGCCGCCGGCTGCTCACCTCGCCCAATCCCGGTCATGTCCAGGCGGGCATTGACCTGGCCGCCACATTGAAGCTGGAGCCGTTGCAGGACCTACTCGTGCTACGGTCGGCTGCCGGTCACATACCAGAACTGCAGCGTGCTGCCGCCCTCAATGCACTGGCAACGATCGATCCGAAGAGCCACATTGTCCTGCTCGGCGCTGTGCTGGCGGACACCGCGGAATCGACGGTCCTGCGCGACCATGCGGCCAACCTGCTGGCCCGTATCAACCTGCCGGAGGCTCAGGAGGAATTGCTGCGCGTGTTGCCGGCGGCTCCGGCCCGTCTGCAAAACGTCATCGCCGTGGGACTGGCCGCCAGTCCGACCGGCGCCGAAAAGCTGCTACAAGCGGTGGCCGCGGGCAAAGCATCAGCCCGACTACTCCAGGAACGGCCGGTCGAGCTGCGCCTGCAAGGGAGCAAACTGCCGCAGGTTGCCGAGCGGTTGGCCAAGCTGACAAGAGGGCTGCCGCCCGCCGACCAGCGCTTGCAAGAATTGCTGGCCCGCCGTCGTGCCGGCTTCAGCTCGGCAAGGACCGAGCTTCCGCAGGGGATCAAGGCCTTCGAGAAACACTGCGCCATTTGCCACCAGCTCAACGGCAAGGGAGTGAAGATTGGTCCGCAGCTTGACGGCGTCGGCATCCGCGGCGTCGACCGGCTGCTCGAAGACATTCTCGATCCGAATCGCAACGTCGATCAGGCATTTCGCCAAACCTCTCTGGAACTGACGAGCGGACAGGTGGTGTATGGTCTGCTGCTGCGTGAGGAGGGGCAGGTGCTGGTGATGGCCGATGCGCAGGGCAAGGAGGTGCGCGTGCCCAAGAACACGGTGCAAGAACGGAGCGTCTCGCAATTGTCGCCGATGCCCGGTAACCTGGTGGATCAGATCCCCGAGGCTGATTTTTACAACCTGCTGGCGTACCTGCTGACACAGCAACCGATGCACTAAATCACCTTGCAGGATTCGGCAACCCACAAGCCCGACGCGCCAGCGAGGGACGCTGCTACTTTCGCTTGCGCTTCAGGCTTGTATGCTGCACCTGCACGCACGGTGATTTAGAAGTTCCTGTTAGGGAACGGCGCGCCGGCGACGGGTAAAGCTCACGTCGCTGACGCCCCGAGCTCTGACTCCCCTGCCGGCCCCTTCATTAGCCAAACGAGTACGAGCCAGTCATAGAGCGCATGCGCCACGATGACCACGAGCACGTTGTCGCTAGCCATGGCGACGATACCGAGGTACATGCCCAGTCCAGCCGCCAGTACGACGTAGGTGGTTGTGATCGGATGGACGAGGCCAAACAGGGCGCTGGCCAGCACCACTCCGAGCAAGGGGCTCAGCCAATGGGAGAAGACCGGCTGTAGCACCCCACGGAAGAGCAACTCTTCACCAAACCCCGCGCAGAGAGCCAGCAGTGCCAGCTCGAGCAGGGTGCATGAGTGGAACAACGGTCGGACCACGTCGTACAGGAACTGCCGGATCGAGTGCAGGGGACCGACCGGAAAGCGGACCAGCAGAAAAAAGAGAAACAGCATCGGCAGCGTTGCAACCACACCCAGTAGGGCAGCGGGGACGCTCCAGGTGAAGTGTGCCAGCGGCGGCTCGCCGAGCAGCCAACCGAGCAACCAGGCCAGGACGGCCAATCCTCCCTCGAAGGCCGACCCCAGCAGCACCACTCCCAGCCGTCGTCGCCAGTTCGGTTCCATCACCGCTTGCTCCCTCGCCTGGGCCACGGCCACGATCGTTTTCGCTGCCCCGCGCCCGCTTTGCAGGGGCTGATACGGAGTATAGGGGATAAGGCGCTCACGGAAATGTAGAGTCGGGTCGAAAAGAATGCTTGCGAACCTGGCGCGGGGCCGAACCCTTCTCCGCCTTCCGTGTCCTGGGAGACGAGGCATCTTTTTTTCAAGATTCTCGATTTGCGGACCGCCAGGATAGATCTATTAAGGAAGGACCCGACCAGTCTTTTTTGGGAGAGGAACCCGCATGGCAAGGGGACAGCTGGGCTTCGTCCTGCACCACCTGCGCAAGGTGCTCGGTACACCGCCGGGAGACGCCCTCAGCGACGCCCAGTTGCTGCTCCGCTTCTCGACGCAGCGCGACCAGCAGGCGTTCGCCACCCTCGTACAACGGCACGGCGGCATGGTCCTGGGCGTCTGCCGGCGCGTGCTGCAGCACGAGCACGACGCCGAGGACGCTTTTCAGGCCACCTTCCTCGTCCTTGCCCGCAAGGCCGGCTCGATTCGGAATCGAAAGGCGCTTGGGGCCTGGCTCTACGAAGTTGCCTATCACATCGCGCTCAAAGCACGGGCCGCCGCTGCCCGGCGCCGGCTGCATGAAAGGCAGGCGGACCAAATGCCTGAGCAGGAAGTACCCGCCGCGGTGCAACGCCACGAACTCCGATGCGTTCTCGACGAGGAGTTGCACCGCCTTCCCGAACGCTATCGCCGTTTGCTGGTTCTGTGCGACTTGGAGGGCCAAACCCATGGCCATGTGGCAGTGCAGGTCGACCTGCCAATTGGTTCTCTATGGCGGCACCTGGCTCGGGCCCGCGAGCTGCTGCGCGAACGGTTGACCCAGCGCGGCCTGGACTTGACCGTGGTTCTCCTGACGGTACTGCTGGCGGAGGAGGCAGCCGCGCCCGTGTCGGCCGCCTTGGTGGGGCCCACGGTGCAGGCGGCCCTCTGGTTCACGACCGGCCAGGCGGCTACTGCGGGGGCTTCCGTCCAGGCAATTGTCCTGGCGAAAGGGGTATTAAACACCATGTTTCTGGCCAAGGTGAAGTTCGCGGTGGCGGCCGTCCTGCTAACCTGCCTGGCCGCCAGCGTCGCCGGATACGCTGCCCATCGTGCCGCCGCCCCCGAGCCAGGGTCTCCGCCCCACGCAAAGACGCCCCTGAATCGTTACGCCTTGGACCAGAATTGGCGCCTCGACGCCAATAGTGACTCCCTGCCCTCGGGTGCCATGGCTCGCCTTGGTACGAACCATTTTCGCCTCGGTGGCCGGGTCGAGTCGATCGCTTTTACACCAGATGGAAGGGAGCTCTTCGCGGCCGCTGGTGGCGGCCTGCCGCGGCTCTGGGAAGTTGCCACGGGCAAACCGCTCCGCACGTACAGCAATCCCGAGCATCTCACCACGGGACACCTCGCGCTGTCTGCGCAAGGCGATGTCCTGGCAGCCGGCGGCGCGGACGGCTCCATCTATCTTTGGGAAGCCTTTGTCGGCATGATGCACCCATCTCGTCTCGTGGGGCATCGGCAGTCCGTCACTGCGCTGGCCTTCTCGCCTGACGGCAAGATCCTTGCCTCCGCCGGCGAAATCGACTGGCCGCCGCGCGGGCAGGACAATCCAATTCGTCTCTGGGACCTCACCTTCGAAAGGGAGTTGCGTCAGCTCTCCGGCCACAAGGATACGGTCCAATCCCTGGCCTTTTCGCCCGACGGCAAGACGTTGGCCTCCGGCGGCGGCCGGTACGATCCGACCTTGCGGTTGTGGGACGCCGCAACGGGCATGGAGGTGCGCAAGCTCACGGGCCACGGCGGCGAATTGTGGTCGATCGGCTTCTCGCCCGACGGCAAGACCATCGCTTCCGGGAGCATGGACAAGACGATCCGCTTGTGGGATGCCGCGACAGGCCAGGAGAAAGCGCGCCTTACGGGCCACCGAGCTGACGTGCAGGCGGTAGCCTTCGCGCACGAGGGCAAACGGCTCGCTTCCGGTGGCTTCGACCGCACGCTGCGCTTGTGGGACATTGAGGCAGGCAAGGAACTGTGGCAGATCGAGGGCAATGAGGGCGGTTTTCTGTCGGTAGCCTTCTCACCCGACGACAAGCTGATCGCAGCGGGCGGTCGCGATCACACGGTGCGTCTTTGGGACACGGCGACCGGAGCGGAGGTCCGTCCCATCAGGAATCAGTTTGAAGCCGTGAGTGCTGTTGCCTTCTCGACGGATAGCCAAACGGTCCTTACCGTCGGCGGCGACCCGGTGATCCACCTGTGGGATTCCGCCACGGGCAAGGCGATTCGCACCTTCGGTCAGCACGAAGGGCAAGTGCTCGCCACGGCCATCTCGGCGGATGGCCGCATGGTGGCTACCGGCGGCGAGGACTGGACAGCTCACGTCTGGGAAGTGACTACGGGTCGGGAAGTGCAGCGTCTGGACACGCCGGACACGGTTCAGTCCCTGGCTTTTTCCCCGGACGGTCGCACGCTGGCGACGGGCAATCGCTGGGTTGGGTCCGAGGTCCGCCTCTGGGAACTGGCCACGGGCAAATTGCGCCAGAAGATTCCGTTGCCGCACGAGAAGGGAAATGGAGTGGTCTCGGTGGCGTTCGCCCCGGACAGCCGGACCCTGGCTGCGGCCACCTACGACGGCGTGATCCGCTTCTGGGATCCGGCGACGGGGAACGAATGCCAGGCCATGCTGCACAACGGCGACAACGTCCAGCGCCTGGCCTACTCGCCCGACGGGAGGGTGCTGGCGGTGGGAAACCTGAGTGGCACGATCCGCCTCTGGGAGTCGGCCACTGGCCGGGAACGGCTGCGCTGCAAGGGATGGCCGTTCGCCTTTTCGCCGGATGGTCGGCAACTTGCGACGGGTCGCGACACGGCCATTTCGGTATGGGACGTGATGGCTCAGGAGGACGTTGGCCAGTTCGTCGGGCACCATGGCAAAATTTCAGCCCTGGCATTCTCCAGCGACGGCCGCCGGCTCGTCTCCGGCAGCCAGGACACCACGGGCCTGGTCTGGGAGCTGAAGGGCATACACCAGAAACCGCCCGCAGAGGAGGAAATGCCGACGGGGCAGATCGAACAGTTCTGGAAGGACCTGGCGGGCGAGGACGCGGCCGCGGCATACCAAGCGATCCGGCGCCTGGTCCAGGCGCCGCGCGAGACGGTGCCGTTCCTGGCCGGCAAGCTGCACCCCGTCCCTCAGGCCGACGAGCGACTGGTTGCGCGCCTGCTGAGCGATCTGGACAGCGAGCAGTTCGAGGTGCGCGAGCGAGCGGGACGGCAGCTAGAGCAGCTGGGCGAGACGGCTGAGCCATTGTTGCGCAAAAAACTGGCAGGCGACCTGGAGGCGGGCGTTCGCCACGAAGTCGAACGATTGCTGGAGAAGATGCAATCGTGGTCGCCGGACCAGCGACGCGTCCTGCGAGCGCTGGAAGCACTGGAACGGCTCGGCACTTCCGAGGCGAGCGAGGTCATTGCGAAGCTGGCACGCGAATCGGCTGGCACGCGCACCGGAACGGAGGCCAGGAGGACACTCGATCGTCTAGACCGCTTGCGGGTTAGCGAGGAGCGCTAATCCGCGAGCGGCTTCCTACAAGACCAGTTCCGGCACCACGCGCCCCTGCACATCGGTCAAGCGGAAGTCCCGCCCGGCGTAGCGATAGGTTAACTTCTCGTGATCGAAGCCGAGCAAGCGCAGGATCGTGGCATGGAGGTCGTGGACGTGGACCTTGTTCTCCACCGCCTGGAACCCAAACTCGTCGGTTGCGCCGTGAACATAGCCGCCGCGCACGCCACCGCCTGCCAGCCACATTGAAAATCCGTAATGGTTGTGATCGCGGCCATTGACCTTCCCCTGGTTTGACCCCGGCGTTGGCAGTTCCACCGTCGGCGTCCGACCGAACTCACCGCCCCAGATAACGAGGGTGCTGTCGAGCATGCCGCGCTGCTTCAGATCCTGTAATAACGCCCCGATCGCCTGGTCGCATTGCTTCGCCAGCCGGCGATGATTGACTTCGAGATCGTCGTGGCTGTCCCAGGGCTGTCCCTCGCCATGCCAGACCTGGAGGAACCGCACGCCTTTTTCGAGCAATCGGCGAGCGATGAGCAGCTGCCGGCCCTGCACGCCGGGACCGTAGAGATCGCGGATGTATTGCGGCTCTCGGCTGACGTCGAAGGCATCGCTGGCGTCCAGTTGCATGCGATAGGCCAGCTCAAACGACTGGATGCGCGACTCCAGGGGCGCCTCATGGTGGTGCTTCTGCACGTGCCGTTCGTTCAGCTGTCGCAGCAGGTCGAGTTGTTGGCGCTGCTCCAGGAGCGAGATGTAGTCGTTCCGGATGTGTTCGATGAGTTTATCAACGTCCGTGTGGCGCGTGTCGATGTAGGTGCCCTGGAAGACGCCGGGCAGGAAAGCCGCCTGCCAGTTCTGCGTTTCTTGAATCGGGTAGCCGCCGGGACACATGGCGATGAAGCCGGGCAGGTTCTGGTTGTCGGAGCCAAGGCCGTAGGTGATCCACGACCCGAGACTGGGCCGAATCAGCCGCGCGTCGCCGCAGTTCATGAGCATCAGGGACGGCTCATGATTGGGCACGTCGGCGTGCAGCGAGCGGATTACCGCGATGTCGTCGATGTTGGCAGCCACGTAGGGGAAGAGCTCGCTGACCTCTATTCCGGATTTTCCATATCGCTTGAACGTAAAAGGCGACGGAAACGCGGCGCCGGTCCTGCGCTCCGTGCGCAGGTTGGGCAGCGGCAGCGGCTTT
>JRHI01001231.1_pt1 | contig 22612 bp, 20 predicted proteins | sample 215371 | NCBI WGS metagenome assembly JRHI01 (sample SAMN02929681, study PRJNA255918) | sediment metagenome | biome: cave system; feature: Ice Cave; material: Sediment; isolation source: sediment from deep within a dark volcanic ice cave with no known source of... ...
ACTAGCGTGTTCCTACCGTGCAGTTTGCTTGAGCAGAGCAGTGAGTAACGCCCTCTCTGTGAGAACTGAGACACTTCAACAGTATGGGATGACATACTATCGGTGCAAGTCCGTAGAAGCCCCTCGCCTTTAGGCATGGGGAGTCATCACGAGTGTTGATTACTCGGCCTGGGCAGTAATGTCCGCAGTTTCGGCTGCTATGATTTCGTTTATCGAGGGGCGACCAGGAAACTCTGTGTAGACGCTGACCTTACGCCTCTCGCGAGAGGCGTGGCCGAACTTGACATAGCCGTCAATGAGAGCAAAAAGGGTATGGTCACGACCAACACCGATGTGATCGCCAGGTTTAATTTTTGTGCCACGCTGACGAACAATGATGCTACCAGCGGTAACTAGCTGCCCATCGAAGCGTTTTACACCTAACATTTTGGGTTTACTGTCTCGACCATTGCGAGAGCTACCCACACCTTTTTTATGTGCCATGATTTACTCTTCCTCTGCTTTGCTTTCAGTATCCTCAACCTGTGCGGTGCGACGGCGACGGGACGCCCTCTGCTCGGTTTCAGATTCTTCACTTACAGGTGCCTCGTTCTCCTCGGCCTCGGTAGTGACTGAAGCTATTGTTCCTTCGTCCTCTGCCGGTGTCTCTCGGGTTACTGGAGGCTTGCCGGTGATGAGGCTTTTCCCATCGGCAACAATATCGTCAATCGACAGTATGGTGAGTTCTTGACGGTGACCACGCTTATGGCGGACACGTTTCTTCGCTTTGTACCTGAAAACAATCAATTTTTCGCCGCGGCCCTGTTTAACAGCCGTTGCGAGCACCACAGCATTGTCTACCAGAGGGGTACCGATCATCGAGCTATTGGCATCGGAGATAAGCAAGACCTCTTCAAACTTTACTTGTACTCCATCATCGACCGGAAGTCGATTGACCTCGAGCGTTTGGCCCACGGAAACTTTGTATTGTCTTCCACCACTTTTAATGACTGCAAACATTTTTTCTTCGTTCTCCTTATCCGTCTCCACTATATACCTATCTTCTCCAGGTGGATACGTAGGAGGCGTTGGTGGAGGCCTTCCTTAATACAGTTCCATTGCCTGGACGTTATTTTATGCAATCCCAACCAGATCCGAACGGGTGAAGCCAGCACTATGATAGTGCTACATGCACTGTCGATCAGATCAGGCGCTTCGTGAGATCGATCAAATACGTATGTGGAGCGGGTGTCCTCACTTTAATTGAAGCATGAGGGGCTTTGACCACAAAGAGTTTTTCTCTTATATGTAACACGATAGCCATGACATCATAGCAATCTTTCCTGTGCTTGTCAAGTTTTTACCCGTTTACACGTCTATCAGCATCTTGTTCTTAATTGAAAAAGAAGCCTGGTATTTGTGACAAAATAAAACATATGCGAATCGTGGACTTACGCTATTACGCTATTGCTCTATGGTATAGGTGCCTCATCAATTCAAGCACTATTGGCGAGTTTGGAATACTCTAAGGATTAGTGGATACTCCTCGGGGCACTGCATCATTGCCTGATGCATTATGTCTATCATGAACGGCATCACTTGCCAGATGGGAATTGCTATCTATAGCAGGGCCGCCGCTTGTGATTACGCCCGGGATTTGTTGCTCACAGGCGAATGGAAGAGGGATATGACAGTACAAAATGGGCAAAATGAATGGCTTGATCTAGAGCGCTACTCAAATAACCCCATTTTCAATACCAAAGCAGTAGTGCAGCAGACAAGTGTCCCCGCGCCAACATTACGGGCATGGGAACGACGCTATGATATTCTCTCTCCCGAACGTGGTAACAACGATTACCGCCTCTATTCAGAGCGCGACATCGTGACAATTCAGTGGCTCAAAAAGCGTATCGATGCAGGGATGTCGATCAGCCAGGCAATAGCCCTTTTCCGTCATATAAAGGAAGAACATCACCGATTGCGAAAAGAGCGGTCATCCTCCACAGCAAGTACGCCCGCCTTCTATATAGCTTTGCCGGAAGCCGCGCAAGAAGGGCTGACGACTGAAGCTACTGGGCGAAACCAACCTGGCATCGATGCTACAGAGGAATGGACACCGACCACCACAGAACAAAAGGGCAATTACCAGGCAAGTTATAACCTGCGAACAGTGCGTGAACAGATGCTCGAAGCATTCAAGAAGTTAGATGAATCGACAGCCAGTATGCTGGTGGCGTCGGTGTTGTCGATTTATTCTGTTGAACAGATCTGCGCCGATCTCATCGTTCCGACGATGTGGCAAATTGGAAAGTTGTGGGAAGAAGGAACGATCACCGTTTCTATTGAGCACTTTGCCAGTGGTTTTTTTCGAGGTGTGTTGACCAATCTGCTTCATGTCACTCCTTTCTCGAATGCTGGCACTCTTGTCATCGTGTGCTGCGCTCCTGGTGAGCCACACGAACTGGCTGCCTTAATGCTCGCCCTCTTTTTGCGAAGGACGGGGATACGCGTTGCCTACCTGGGACAGAGTATTGAAACGGCGGGGCTGCTACAGACGATCAAGCAAATGTCTCCCGCGCTTATTTGTGTCTCATTGTCCATTCCAGCGTACTTGTCGACGCTGATCGACCTGGCACGGCAAGTACAAGCGATGGCAGCGCCGCGCCCCCTCTTTGCTTTTGGCGGTCAAGTTTTTGCACACTATACTCATCTCATTTCACAGGTTCCCGGTATTTATTTAGATGGGGACTTGAAGAAGAGTGTAGCGCAATTGCAGCGTATGATTGCGGAATGGGGTTTGTAGGGTGGGAGGAACGAATTATGAGGACCTGGAACCTCGCCTCTTTTGGCACTCTACGCTACACTCCTCACATTGAAAAGTACTTTTTGACAGGTTGCAATGACTACGCAAACATATCATCGAGCCCCTTCATGGCGTCCCTCTGTATTGACGGCAGTACATGCGAGTGATGCTCCCCTCTCCTGTGTTTCTCTTCTAAACTCATCCCCTACAAAATTCGAGATGACTCATGTTTTTACTTGACACCCTTTTGGTACTGATCTACAATTAGTCTAATTGATAAACGAGACAGTAGGAAGTTGTATATTCCTCTAGGGAGGTTCGAGGATGGCTAGTCTCATAGGAATGATGCTGGGTAACTACCGCGTCTTAAAGATCATTGGTAAAGGTGGAATGGGTGAAGTCTATCTTGCAGAAGACGTACGGCTCAATCGGCAGGTAGCTATAAAAGTACTTCGGGTTGAAAATTCTGAACTTGATAATGGCAGAGAAGCAACTCGCCTCTTTGAACGAGAGGCAAAAGCTATTGCTACACTTGATCACCCTAATATTTTACCTCTTTTCGAGTATGGAGAGCAAAACTCTAATGGAATTTCTCTTACCTATCTCGTCATGCCATATCGACAAGAAGGGTCACTAGCTAACTGGCTACAACTGAGAAGAAGTTCAACACCCCTCACCCCTCAAGACGTTGCCCATCTTGTAATTCAAGCCGCCAACGCTTTACAATTTGCACATGATCACCAGATTATTCATCGAGATGTTAAACCTTCCAATTTTCTTATTACCAATGATAGAGGAGATAATCCAAACCGTCCTAACTTACAGCTTGCAGATTTTGGAATTGCTAAACTCACAACTGTATCAGTTAATACGGGTACCAACATTATTGGGACTCCCCACTATATGGCTCCAGAACAATGGCAAGGTGAACCTGTACCAGCAACCGATCAGTATGCACTAGCCATTATGGCATATGAACTTCTTGTAGGGCATCCGCCCTTCAAGGGTCGATTAGATACTATGCTATTTGAACATTTACATACTCAACCGGTGTCGCCTAGCAAATTCAATCCAGCCATCTCAACAAATATCGACCAAGTGATTCTTCGGGCATTAGCAAAAAGTCCTTCTGATCGGTTTGATTCCATAGCGAAATTCGCACAAGCATTAGAACGAGCCAGCCAATCTCAGCCAAAGCTATTACCATTCAGCTCTCCACCTCAAATCAGGTCCACTAGTAGCGAAAAGAATAGCCCTATTCCTTCAACACAACAGGCACTGAGTCCCGAACAGTTAGCACAACTACGTGCTCAACTGTCAGCAGGCCAGCCTTTACCCTCTGATAATGCTACGGGGTATGGATTCCTACCGCCTCCTCCACCTAATAGTGCCAATATAACCTATTCTGCATCAGCAAGACCTGAGCAATCATCTTCGCCATTCAGAGGACTTCTGATGGCTGTTCTTGCTGTATTAATGGCAATAGCGCATCTCATCACCACTTTCATTCAGGTTGCTTATAAGTGGTTCCAACAGCAGGTAGTGCCGCGGGTCAAGAGTTTTATACGACTTGTTAACTTATGGTTCCGGCAACAAGTCATACCGCGCTTCAAGAGTCCTGTGTCAAGTGTAAGTGGGAAAATCCAGCAACAAGTGCAACCATCTACTATCACTTCATATACTATTTCACCCAACCTATTGCCTAACCCTTCGACACTGCAATTTACAGAGTCTAAACTACCACCAGATGAACTTAAAGATTTCTTCATTAGCTACAACAGAAAAGATGAGGAGATAGCGGAGTGGATTGCCTGGCAGCTTGAAGAGGCTGGCTACTCCACAATCATGCCAAAGTGGGACTTTAGACCGGGCAGCAATTTTGAAATGGAGATGCGGAAGGCCAGAGCAAAAACGAAACGTACTATTGTCGTGCTTTCACCCGATTATCTGAAAGCACGAAATTCAATGGCTGAGTGGTCCCATGTACTTCAACAGCATACGGCTGGAGGGCAGGATATATTACTTCCTATATGTGTACGTGATTGCGGTCCAAAACTTAAGAAGCTTCTGGGGTCAATGGTTTATATTGATTTAGTAGGAAGGGACCGACCGAAAGCTCTAGAAATACTTCTGGCACATGTGCGCGGAGAACGCATTAAGCCAAAGATTGAGCCTGAATACGTTATGCGAGCTACAACTGAGCCAGCAAATCTTGCAGACATACTTTTTGCAACGATAAACCTTTCAAATCCCAGAAAGCCTAAAGACGCTGATAAAGCTATTCCTGCCGCTCCCGTAGTAGATACGCCAGCTAAAGTTTTCACCCGAGAACAAAATAAACAACAGTCCGTGCCAGATACACCTAAAGAGGCGGCACAGCACCAACAGACACCGATTCCGGTGGAACAACAAGTTGAGCAAACAGTAAGAAGGACGAGAGGTTTTGAACCATCCAAGGATCAGCAAGCAGATACAGAACCGATTGTGAAAAGCACAGAATCGGCTGCAAAGGGCATTGAAATCTTCTTTTCCTATTCGCACAAAGACGAAGAATTACGAAACGAATTAGATGAACATCTAAGCACATTAAAACAACTGAAGTTGATTACAGCTTGGCATGATAAGGAGATTGGAGCGGGGAAAAATTGGGCTCATGAGATTGATAAGCGCATGAGTAAGGCGTGCATTATTCTATTACTTGTGAGTCCCAGCTTCATCGCATCAAGGTATTGTTACAGTGTTGAGATGAAAAAAGCCATGGAAAGACATGAAGCAGGAGAAGCCCATGTAATCCCCATTCTTATTCGTCCAGTAGATTGGGAGGATACACCATTCGATAAGCTTCAAATGCTGCCCAAAGGTGCTAAAGCGGTGACCAAATGGCTAAATCGAGATGAGGCATTTGAGGATATTGCTAAAAGTATCAGAGCAGCGGTCAATGAGCTTAATGCAACAATTCCGAATCATAGTTAATCAAGTTGTTAGGCAATCAGCCGTTTCAGCCTCGGTGCATACTGCTTGCCAATACAGAGAAACAACGATATAATCCGTGTACACATATCTCGTTCTTCCCGAAATTGTCTGTCATTTTGTATAGTTGCAGAGGTTGTATAGTCCGCTGAGTTCCCCACATACAATGTGTTTGACAGCAAAACCAACAAACAGCGTCAACACAGAGTGATAGGACACGAACAAAAACCTTATGAATAACCATGAAGAGAACAACGATGAACTGCAGCGGACAGCGAACCCGGAAGCCGCGCTAGCAGATGTTGTTGTCATTGATCTTTCGCGTGTTTTTGCCGGTCCATATTGCACGATGATGCTGGGTGATATGGGCGCGACGGTTATTAAAGTTGAACAACCCGGTAAGGGTGATGATACACGGCAGTTCGGTCCCCCTTACACTGTCGGCGAGAGCGCCTATTACCTGGGTTTGAACCGCAACAAGTATAGTGTCACTCTTGATTTTAATAATTCTGAGCATAAGAAGCGGCTGCTTGAACTTATAAGTACGGCTACAGTGCTGGTCGAAAACTTCCGCCCTGGTACGCTGAAAAGGCAGGGGCTGGACTACGAGACGCTACGGGCTATCAACCAGGGCTTGATTTACTGTTCTATCAGCGGCTATGGGCAGGACGGCCCCTATGCTTTGCGGCCAGGCTATGACTTCGTGGCGCAGGCGGAGGCGGGCATCATGTCGGTGACTGGAGAGGTCGACGGAGAGCCGCAGCGTGTTGGTTCGCCTGTCGCGGATAACGCTGCCGGAATGTTTGCCTGCATGTCTATTCTGGCGGCGCTTTATGTGCGCAAAAACACGGGGCGTGGGCAGCATATCGATATCTCGCTTTTTGAGGCGGCCATTTCTTTGCTGGGCAATGTTTCAGCTAACCACTTGATTTCGGGTGAGGAGGCAACGCGCTTCGGCAATGGTCATCCAAATATCGTCCCCTACCAGGCTTTCCGCACACGCAATGGCTATATCGTTGTCTCCTGTGGCAATGACCGGCTCTATCAAGCGCTTTGCACACTCTTAGGGCGCGAGGAACTGGCAAGAGATGTGCGCTTCGCGACGAATCCGCAGCGGGTGCGCAACCGTCACGAATTGATACCGATCTTGCAAGAGTTGTTCCTGAAGCGCGAGACTGACGATTGGCTCACAGAACTGCGTGCAACGGGTATTCCATGTGGGCCGATTAATACCATCAGCCAGGTGTTCAAGGATGAGCAGGTGCAGGCGCGCGGCTTTGTCTGGGAGTGCGAGCATCCCACCGCCGGTCCGATCAAGCTTTCGGGGTCGCCTATTCATCTTTCGGAGACGCCGACGAGGTTGTATAAGGCGCCACCGCTTTTGGGGGAGGATAATGAAAAGTACCTGAAGGACAAGAAAGATGACGAAATCGTACGATAAAGCTTGTTCTCTCTAATGAATTACTGTATACTTACCTCGAATTTCATCTGTTTTATGGCTGCCTGGAGGATGATCACCCGTGAAAATTACATGCAAACAACAAGATTTGAACCGCGGACTTTCTATCGTAAGCCATGCTGTCTCAAATCGAAGCACACTCCCTATCCTAGCCAATATTTTATTAGCGACCGATAATGGCCGTCTGAAGCTATCGGCCACGAATCTGGAGATTGGCATCAACTGCTGGGTGGACTGCCAGGTCCACGAGGAAGGATCGACGACGGTTCCCGCGAAATTGTTTACCGATTTTGTCAATAGCTTGTCGCAGACCAGCGTTGATATCGCGGTGCCTGACGACTCGAACAAAATGAACATCAAGAGCGAGGATAGCAGCGCGAATATCAAGGGCATGGATTCTTCTGAATTTCCCATGATTCCCAGTGCTGAAGGTGGGGAGCCGCCAGTGATACTGGAGGCGTCTATGCTCAAAGAGATGATTGCCGAGGTGGTGATTGCCGCATCCGAAGACGAGTCGCGCCCGGTCTTTACCGGCGTACTTGTCCAGGTGGGGAACGAACAGGTGACGTTCGCAGCGGCAGATGCCTTCCGCCTCGCGGTACGTTCCGCCCCTCTGCCTGGTGATAACACAAGTCATGGCGATATTCTTATCCCTGCCCGTACGCTGAGCGAACTGGCACGTATTCTGCCGTCAGAAGGGGCTGTGCAGATGATTGTCACGCCCAATCGCAGCCAGGTGCTCTTCCACACAGAGCAGATTGATCTTGTGTCGCGGCTGATCGAGGGGAACTTCCCCAACTATCGCCAGATCATTCCTAAAGAGCACACGACACGGGCTGTGGTAGACACAAAGACGTTCGCCGCGCGCGTCAAATCGGCGGCGTTGTTCGCACGCGACAGCTCGAATATCGCCCGGATCAAGATCGATGGTGGAGATGGCAGTGGGCTGGCAGCGGGCGTTGTGACTATCGAGGCGACGGCAGAGGACCTGGGAGATAACGTGGGCGTCCTGAATGCCGCTATCGATGGGCCTGAGCAGCAGATCATCTTTAATGTCAAGTATCTCGCGGATGTACTTGCTGTGATTGGTACGCCCGAGGTGGCTATTGAGGTGAACGCGGCAACAAAACCCGGTGTGATCAAGCCGATTGGCCCTGCTGATTATACGTATGTTATTATGCCGATGCACACTAATCGGTAGTGGGTTTTGATCCGTTTCACCAGGGCAGGGGACGCACCAGGGCAGGGGACGCGCCAGGGCAGGGGACRCGCCAGGGCAGGGGACGCGCCAGGGCAGGGGACGCACCAGGGCAGGGGCAAGCCCTGCCCGTACATTTTGACCCCGCCGCCATATGAAATGTAGGGGCAGGGCTTGCCCCTGCCCTGGTGGGGATGCCATGATTACCTGGGATATAGAATGTTTCTTTCTCACCTCGCATTAAATGAATTTCGCAATTATAAGCACCTTGATCTTTCTTTGGGACGGGGGCTCTTCCTTTATTATGGGGAGAATGCTCAAGGCAAGACGAACTTGCTTGAAGCTATTGGGATGCTAGCTACTGGGAGTTCTTTTCACGCGGTGTCTGATCGCGAGGTGGTAAGTTGGTCCGCTCCTGACCATATTACGCATTTGAAGGCTCACGTCAAACGGCGCGAGGATGATGTGGAGCTTGAGATGGTTGTCTTTGATCCCACACCGCCAGTCCTGGAAGGGGTCAATCCTCCACACGGCAATGTTGCGCTTCCAGCTAATACACAGCGCAAACGGGTCAAAATCAACACCATTCCTAAGAAGGTGATTGATCTGATCGGGCAGATGAAGGTGGTGCTGTTTGCGCCGACGGACCTGAACCTGGTCGATGGCTCTCCCGAGGAGCGAAGGCGTTTTCTTGATCGCGCCCTCTGCCAGGTGCAGCCACGCTACTGCCAGGCTTTGGTACAGTACCGGAAGATTATCGCGCAGCGTTCGGCTTTGCTTAAACGAATTCGAGATAACCAGGAAGATCCGCGCTTGTTGGAGTACCTGGATGAGAAGCTGACGACGCTGGCAAATGTGATTATGTTTGAGCGGCTGCACATGCTTTCCTCTCTCAATCAACAGACCAATGGGCTGCAAGAGACGCTGAGCGGCGGGCGTGAGCAGCTGCACATTGTCTATCGCCCCTCTTTCAAGGTGGATGCCGCGTGGAATACGGTGGAGTCACAGCAGCATTACCTTGCTCAACTGCGCGAGATGCGCAAGAGAGAGCTGATCCAGGGAGTCTGTCTGTTGGGACCACACCGCGATGATCTGGAGTTTTTGGTGAATGGCGTCAATATGCTGACTTATGGATCACGCGGCCAGCAGCGCACTACGGCACTGTCCGCGAAGCTGGCAGAGCTTGCCTATATGCGCGCAAGCACGGGGGATGAGCCGGTGCTTTTGCTGGATGACGTGTTCAGCGAACTGGATACGCAGCGACGAGGGCACCTGCTGCGCGAGGTGATGCGGCACGAGCAGGTGTTTTTGACGGCGACCGATCTGTCGAGTTTTCCAGAGGAGATTCTGAGCCAGGCGCATATATACGAGGTGGTGGGTGGCGAGGTGAGGGAGACGGGGAGGTGACCAAGCGATTAGTATCATCTGAAATGTGAGGTGTATGTATGGATAAAGACGACAAGCAAGTAGCAAATATTGCCCTCTTTCAAGAAAAAACGGTACGTCGTGTATGGCATGACGGCAGATGGTTTTTTTCTGTTATCGATGTGATTGCCATTCTCACTGATAGTGAGAACCCCCGCCGCTATTGGAGCGACTTGAAACGAAAGCTCAAAGCAGAGGGCTACGTTGAGTTGTACGAAAAAATCGTACAACTGAAAATGACCTCTCTGGATAACAAAAACTACATGACTGACGCCGCAGATACCACTACTCTACTTCGGGTAGTCCAAAGCGTGACGAGCCCGAAGGCGGAACCTCTGAAGCGGTGGCTTGCAGAAGTAGGAGCGCAGCGCATTGAAGAAATTCACAATCCAGAAGTAGCAATGGAACGGATGCGTGCACTCTATGAGGCAAAGGGATACCCCAAAGACTGGATCGAGAAGCGAATGAGGGGTGTTGCCGTCAGAAACGAGCTTGTAGATGAGTGGGAACAACGAGGCGCAAAAGAAGGGTTAGAATACGCGATCTTGACGAATGATATAGCAAGAGCTACCTTTGGCATGGGTATTCAAGAGCATAAAGACTATAAAAATCTGAAGCGGGAAAACCTTCGTGATCATATGACAGACCTTGAGTTGATCTTAACCATGCTTGGCGAGGCAACCGCAACCCGCTTGCATCAGGATCGCGATACTGAAGGGTTTGATAAGCTCCAAATTGATGCACGAGAGGCAGGGGAAGTTGCAGGCAGTACCAGGCGCGATATTGAGTCACGAACGGGAACCCCTGTTGTGAGTCCTTCAAATTTTTTACATCTAAGCGGGAGCAAGAAAAAAAAGCACCTTAAAACGGATACATCCGATGCATCACCCGAGCAAGAGACATAATCAGGATATCATAGTACGTGCTCATTGGTGTATGTGAAATACGACAATGCAAGACTTGCAAGTGTCGCATGTTAGATACGTAATACTGCAAAACCGTGAAACCCTGATCCGGCACTATCAGAGCATTGTGGTTGCACTGAGCGAGACGATACAGTTGATGGAGCAGATTGACGAGATGCTTCTCAAGCATGGAGGCTGGCCGATTGAGTAGCAGAGATAATCAGACAAAGAACTTTGGTGTCTTGAATGAGGCTAACGAGCAATGGCCTAATGAGGGAAGTACTCTTTATAGAGCTAGACAATATACAGAAGCACTCTGTTCATTTAATCAAGCTCTTCAACTTAATCCTAACCATCTGGGAACTTATACTGGTAAAGGTTTTACCCTTATAAAACTTGAACGCTTTGACGAAGCACTACGCATATTTGAAAAAGCTCTTCAACTTAATCCAAACTCTGCGCAAGCTCACTACGGTGAGGGAAGTGTATTTTCAAATCTTAGGCGATATGAAGAAGCTCTTACTTCTTATGAAAAGGCGCTTGATCTTCTGCCTTGGTTCGATGCCGCTCGTGTGGCTATAAATCGTACCCGTCCTATTATCGCTTCTCGTAATAAGATTATTGCTAGTTATAAAAAACTTGTAGTTCTTGATCTTAACAGGATTGGATCATACTATACAAAAGGAGAACCATTTTATTACTCTTGTGGTAGCGAGGAGGAAGCTCTTGCCGCTTATGAGGAAGCTATACAACTTAACCCTAACATTGCTGACTCCTATAATTATAAAGGTATAGCTCTTGAGTACTTTGGGCGGAATGAGGAGGCACTTGCAGCTTTTAGACAAGCCATTGATCTAGACCCAAACAATGCTGCTGCCTATTTTCATATCGGTCGTATACTGTTTCATCTTAATGAGTATGAGGCATCACAAACTGCTCATGAGAAATCCATTTTTCTTGACTCCAATGATGAATATGTTCACTATAGTAAAGGTTGCATACTTTTTCATCTTGGCAATAGTGAGAAAGCAGTTACTGCCTTTGATCGAGTCATTTCCCTTAATCCTGGTAACGTATTGAAGTTTAGACAAACGAGACTCACCTGAGCCAGTGTGAATGAGGCTCAGAACCAAAGAAAGGTCGATGGTAAGATGAGCAAAAGCAGGCAAAACTCAGGGGGAGGCCGATAGTGTGCCTTTTTGATGCTTTGTGCTCGTCTTGCGAATGTACGGATGGCGGGTGGCCCGTTTGGGATGGAAGCCTTGAGCCCGTCCAGGCGCTTTTCCGCGTGGTTGGCACGGACGTGTTGGTGTGCCAACCAGCAACAATATCGCAGGCATCACCCGCCGCACCTGCCGTGGGGTCACGGGACGACCGTTGCGTTCCCATGGCTGACGCAGCTCTTGTCCCAACTCCCGTGCCACATACAACTGATTGAATGCCAGAGCGACAACCCAACTCCACAACAGCATTTGTTCAGGGGTTCGTACATGAGTACGCGCCCACAGCAGATCTTGCTTCAAAAAACGATAGCCGTGTTCTTGAGAGAAGCGGCGACCATAGTGCTGAGCGATGTGGGGCAAAGGGATGGCGTGATCGAGCATCACAAACCAACTCACCCGAGGGTCCCGCTTGGTACCTTTGGCGGCTTCCCGTTCGACGCGAATCACCTGCACCGGCAGAGCGCGGTCTTCTTTGAAATGCAGGTGGTTCAAGCGACTGATGCTGGTGGTTCTGTCCGTCACATCCTTTTCGCTCCAGCCTTCATCGGCTTCTCCATGGCTCTCCGGTCGTTTGCCCTGAAAGAGTGCTCCGTCCAGGGGAGATCTGCCCTTCTTGTAGCGACGCACTGGAGTACGGAAGAGCTTGCGGTTGCTTTTGAGGCGGATCAGCACACTCTACCCCAGATCATGGCAAGCCCGCAAAAACGTAGGCGTGGCATACCATCGATCAGCCAGGAGGATGATCCGCCGGGTGCCAAACAGCGGCTTGAGCGCTTTCAACTGGTCAATCGCGACTCCGATGGCCGTCTGCTCACTCGTGATGCGTTGGTGATCCAGAATGGGCGTCCAGCTGCTGGTCTGTTCCGGGATCCACACAATGCTGGAAAAGGTCCATCCCACGCCGATCGGCGTTTTCACCAGCGGCAAATTCGACAGATGGATGATCGTGCGGTCTTCACTGGTTTTTGCGTCTGGGCGAGGGAAATTGCTCCCATCGACCGCAATCCAGACCGGCTCGTTTTCCGGTTTCCCTGCCAACAAGGCGTTCACCAGGATGGCTCGGATCTTCGCGATCTGGATCTTCCCATCTTGCAGCGCTTTGTACACGCTTGTCCATGTGCGCCGAAACTGTGGCGACAACGACAATTCCGCCAACGATGTGGCCTGACTTTCGCACAACAAGGCATCGGTCAAATCGAACAGGGCATCAGATCTCCGCTCAAAACTGGCGTACAGTTGCTGGCGGACGTGTTTCAACATGGGACAGTCCATGTAGTAAGAGTCCTTTGTGGTTTGATTTGTATGCAAAGAACTTTACTCTCTCAGGCGCTTTTCTACAAGAGAGGAGCGCCTGAGCTTATTTTTGTCTAAACTTCAACTCATGCAAAGGCGATGGAAAATATTGGTCTCATGAATCGTGCCCAGGCGCAGCTTGCAGAGATAGCACAGACGCAGGGAGACATTGTTCATGCCGCCGAGCTTTTAGAAGAAGCCCTTGTCAGCGCACAAACCATTGGGATGACATGGGATATCGCCAACATCATGGCCCTGCTCGGACACCTGGCCTGCCAGCAACAGAACTATCCCCTGGCCAAAGTGCGTTACCGGGAAAGCCTCTTGCTCTACCGCGCGTTCGGTAGCTCCAATTATATTGCCTTGTGCATGGAGGGCCTCGCCGCTGCTGTATGTGAAGAAGGGCACTTTGCACAAGCAGCGCGTCTCTGCGCTGTGGCGGTGGCCCTGCGCGAGCAGGTACAGGTACCGCTGCCACCAGTCGAGCGCGCAGCATTCGAGCAGACGGTTGCCATCGTAAAAGCGGCGATTGGTGAGCCAGCGTTTGTCAATGCGTGGGCTGTTGGGTCTACATTGACGCAGGATGAAGCGATTGATGATGCTTTGTTGGATGTGAGCGAGTAGTAGTGTGCACATCACTGCTTTGTTTTGGGCTGACGCCACTTTTGTTCGAGGGTGGTCCACTGCTGGCGTATCTGAGTAACTTCTGCGTCATCGGGTACTTTGCCGCCGTAGCGGGTGGCGGTATAGGCGTCGGTGACGACGACGAGCTGCGGTTCAGCTAGCGGCGTTTTCTCGTCAAGGCGCTGCTGGAATTCGTAGGGGGTCTCGTTTTTGCTACGTGGATAGCCATGCATAGCAGCGCCCTTGAGGAGCGCGCGATACACTTCGCGGATATTGCGCGCCGTAGGCTCACCCTGGAGATCTTCTATGGCGAGTGGCGCTTGCTCGGTTGCTTTTTGAGGGAAGAAACGCCCGAAGAGGGCGCGCAGCATAGATTTGAGCTGGCTCCAGAAGAGACTCCATGACCAGAGGCTTTCATGCAGATCCATGCCGCGCCGCTTTCCGGTCGCTCTACTGGCACGCCTGCGGCGCATTGCCCAGCGAATGATAACCACGGCAAGGACAATGAGCAGCAGAGGTATGATGATTTTGAGGACTGGTGTGACGGCGGCGGCAAGAGCGTCCGCGTGGGGTGGTACAATTTTTGGGTTTTTTGACGCCGCGCTTTTAGGTATATTAACGCGCGGCACCTGGGGCGGGAAGAGTGAGAACCACCAGCTAAAGAGCCAGAAGATAGGTGTGAGCAGGAAAACGATGACAGATGCCACTACTCGTATCAGCACGTCATAGAGCTGTCCCAATAAGAATGACGCATGTTGAGTATCCGCCAGAATGGCAGAGCTGGCTGTGGTGCCAATCAGCCAGGATATGATGAAAAGGGTGACACCGACTATCCCGATGGTCATCAGCACAGAACGTTCTTGCATAGCGACGTCGCCTTGAAGACCGACGGGATGGTTGTGACGCACGAAGGAGATGCGAGCGAGGGCATGAGCGGTGAGCGACAGAAACAAGAAAACGGGCACCAGTAGTAACAAGGTCAGCTCGTCATTGAGGGGAATTTGAGCGTTGGCCTGACCGGCGCGCGCGAGTATCACCACGATAATGACCCCCATTCCGAGGCGTAATTCTCCAAAAACATGGGAAGGCTCGTATTCGCGATACAAAAGGCGCACGCTGCGCCAACATAAGTAGAGCGAGAATGCGACGGCGCTGAAGAGATGATAGGCCTGCTGGTTAAACAAGAGGACATCATTCAACAGAGCGAAGAGCCAGCGGGGATCGAGGAAAAAGGTCGTCTGACTATAAATGGAGGACCAGATAATAAAGAGGGTTATGAGTGTGACAAAAAGAATGAGCAAGGGTGAACCGGACAGGGTGTTTTTTGTGTTGTTGCTTTCGTCATCACCTGAAGATGGCGTTGGAGCTTTTACGGCACGCTGCTCTAGTAGAGTGAGGATCAACTGAGTACCAAGGAGGAGGACAAAGGGTGCCCAGAGCGGCATGAGTGGGCTGTGTGTCTGGAAGAGGCCAAAGCCCGCCAGGCCGATCAGGGTGGCGTCTATCCAGCAGGCTTCCATGGCGGAAAAAAGGAAAGGGAGGAGTATTTCACCGAGGCTAGGGGCTTCGGCCACCTGGTTTGGGCGCCTAAATAGGGGGTGGATTCTTTGTTCGTTTTCTGGTTGCGCTGATTTTTGGTTCATGGATGGCGCCCCTGCTTTTTATAATAGAATATGTGTAGAATAAATTGTATGACTGTTGCGGGCGCGTGTCAATGTGCAGGCGCGGCAGGAACAGCGCCCTTCTCCAAAAAGAATGAGACATGATGAACTGTGTCTTAAAAAAACGTCTCTTAAGCGTGATATATGGAAGGGTACAGTACAAGAAAGATATATACAAAGGAGTATTCCAGCATGATAGAGAAACAACCGAAGGAGACTCAGTCCAGGCCACCAGTCAATAAGCGGAGATCGGGACTGGCAAATTTTTTTATAGCTATTGGCATGATTGGTCTCGCGAAGCGGTTTGACCATGGGATTGCGACGGTGGGCGTTTCGGAGACGATGACGGCCTCAAATCGTTTCCTGTTACAGGTGGTGCAACCAGGATTAGCGGGGCTGATGGATGGATCGGTTTCGACGCTGGCACCTATCTTCGCTACGGCATTCGCGACGAAACAACCGTTCACGACATTCCTGGTAGGTATGGCGGCTGCTACGGGAGCTGGTATCAGTATGGCTTTTTCGGAGGCTTTATCTGACGATGGCGTCCTTACTGGACGCGGCAATCCGATGCTACGTGGGTCGATTACAGGGTTGATGACGTTTCTTGGTGGAGCATTACATACACTGCCATTCCTCATTCATAGCATTCACGTGGCCTTGATTGTGGCGTATGTGGTCGTTGCTTTTGAGCTTGTCATTATTGCGGCAATCCGCCATAGATTCTTTGGCACGAAGTGGGCACTCTCTATTCTGCAGGTGGTTGGTGGTGGAATTCTGGTTTTTGCGGCGGGCTTTATCTTTGGGAGCGCTTGATTGCGGGTTCGCGGCAAGCCGCGAACCCGCAATAGTTATGTCGAATTGGCCGTCCAGGGCTACGCCCTGGACGGCCAATTCGACATGATTGATGTTTTTAGCGGTTGTGGCTGCGCCACGGATTGCTAGTTCATCACGATTGATGTTTTTAGCAGTTGTGGCTGCGCCACGGATTGCTAGTTCATCAGAAACAGATTTTTTGTACTAACGGCCGCTGCTGCCCTGTTCGAAGCGGCGGGCGACCTCGTCCCAGTTGACGACATTCCACCAGGCGTTGAGATATTCGGGGCGGCGATTCTGGTACTTGAGGTAGTAGGCGTGTTCCCAGACGTCGTTGCCCATGACGGGAAAGAGACCGTCGGTCAAAGGATTGTCCTGGTTGGCGGTGGAGGTAACTGAAAGCTTGCCACTCTTGTCGAGGACCAGCCATGCCCAACCGGAACCAAAGCGTTTGGCACCCGCGTCGTTAAATGCGGTCTTAAGAGCATCGAATGAGCCAAATGTGCTCTGAATTGCACTGGCAAGAGCGCCGGTTGGTTCTCCGCCTCCCCGGGGCTTCATGATTTGCCAGAACATGGCGTGATTGACATGACCTCCGCCGTTGTTGCGGACAGCAGTACGGATGCTCTCGGGTACTTCATTGAGGCGACGTATCAGGTCTTCAGCCGACAAAGATGCATACTCGCTCTGGTCTTTTAGCGCGTTGTTGAGGTTGGTGATGTAGGTGGCATGGTGCTTGTCATGATGCAGATGCATGGTCTGCTCATCGATGTATGGCTCTAGTGCGCTGTAGTCATACGGTAGTGCTGGTAATTCGTGTGCCATGAAAATATCTCCTTTACTAGAAATTCAAGATGGCTCTGTTGGCGAATGAGGCAAAGAGTGCAAGACAATTGTAGTTGTGCAGCTAGAGTGACCGCAGGCGGTTCCGATGGGATGACTGACCGCAGGCTGGGTCGCCAGGGCGACCGCAAGGGTCGCCCCTACTATACTGCCAGGGCGACCGCAAGGGTCGCCCCTACTATACTATACACGAACTGGCTTGAGTAGCAATGCGTGTCATAGCAGGGATATTCTCCTTCATTACACCGGATTTGTCATTTGACAACAAAGTCTTCTAAGGTAGAGGATTTTCCTCTAAACATGGGTAATTGTACTGCTGAGGCTTAACTAGCCCTTTGGTTTGCTAAGTCTGTTATTCATTCTATCCGATAGATTGGCTAGCTGCAAGTTCCAAAGGGACAGTATTATTTTTTTGTTAGGACGAGCATGGCGTTATGTGAATGCCATGCTCGTCCTAACAAGAGGAACGCTTAACGATACAAGAGGTACCCGGCGAGTCCTGCCAGGCCTAGAATAAGCAGAATGTTTACTTTACGACTCAAGGCTAGTCCGAAGGCGCCTACGGCTATCAGCAGCCCTTTCCAGTCTACTCCCGGTTGGCGCAGGATAGTCCAGACGACAGTGAGCAGGAGGCCGATGACGGCGAGTGAGACGCCATGCATAGCGCCCTGCACCCATGCTTGATGTTCGATGCGCGCGTATCCGGCAGAGATAGCGAGCACCAGGAGAGCAGGGAGAGTGATAGCAATCAAGGCGAGGAATGCGCCAGGATAACCATAGGTGAGATAGCCCAGGCTGATTACCCATAATCCATTCGGGCCTGGACTGATCTGGCCGATGGCAATAGATTGTCCGAAGTAGGATTCTTTGGCCCAGCCGTTGGCTAGCAGATCCTGGTGCAGGCTGGGTAAATTGCTAAAGCCTCCGGTTGAAAAGAGGGAGGCTTTCAGGAAAAGGAGAAAGTAGATGAATGAATTGATCAATGCTGTTCCTCCTGCTCTTCTTTAAGGAGAGAGGGAGCCGGAAGAAGAGGGGTAGCTGGTTTTGGTGAAAAGAAGAGCGCACCAAGGAGAGTAGCGCCGAGAACTACAATGATCACCGAGAGCTTCAAAAGAATGATGGCAAGCGCACAGGCAATGATGATAAAGCTACTCGCGAACAAATAGAGAATCCCTTCTTCAGAGCTTCTACGGATAAGAGGTAGCGCAAAATTAAGTCCGACGAGCAGCATAATTGCACCTGTTGCGGGTATCACGCCTCGTAAAACTGCTTGGACTGCCGCTATCTGTTCTATTTGTTTAAAGATAACTGTTAACAGACAGGTGACCATGGCACTTGGCAAGAGCATACCTGCCATTGATACGACTATGCCCCAGGTTCCACCAAGTTTCCTTCCTATCAGGACTGTCAGTGCCACCAAATTGATGCCGGGAGTAAAAATACATAAATTCCAAAGATGCATAAACTCTTCTATTGATAGCCATCGATGCTTTTCAATAAACGCACGTTGTATCAATAACGTCGTCGATGCCCCACCGCCAAAGGATTGCAGCCCAATGCTTGCCCAAATACGAAAAAGCTGCCATTTGCCGGGCTTAGGGTCTTGTAGCTTCATGGAATTAGCTCCTAAAAGATGATCCTTACATAGTAGAGTATAGCAGCATGTTGAAAAACTACTGAAATCATGAGTTGGACTCATTGCAAGCGCATTTCTCAACATGCGAAACTGTTGTACGGCTTCTGAAGCTAGTACACTGAGGCCGCGCCGTTTGTTTCGTCAGAGAAACGAAGCATATTCCAATTCTCATGCTCTCTGCCCATCCAAGTGCAGAGCAGACTGCTTTAGCCTCTGGAGCAGATGATTTTTTAGCAAAGCCCTTTGAAATGGATGAGTTCCTGGCGAAAGTTGCCAGGAACTTCTAGTTTTACGGTTTTAGCGAGCATCCAGGGGCACGAAATGTTCATCGGTTGGGCCGGTGTAGTCGGCTTCGGGGCGAATGAGGCGGTTGTTGCCGATCTGTTCCAGGATGTGTGCGGTCCAACCAGCAACGCGGCTGACGGCAAAGGTTGGTGTAAAGAGGTCACCTGGCAGGCCAACGGAGGAGAGTAAGACGGCGGAATAAAATTCGACGTTAGTATAGAGGCGGCGTCCAGGTTTCTGCTCCTCTAGCAGGGCAATCGCCAATTCCTCGATGCGGCGCGCAAGGACGAATTCCTGAGGATCGGCCAGACGGGCCAGTTCGCGCAGTTCTTCGGCGCGAGGATCCTCCGTCTTGTAAACGCGATGACCAAAGCCCATTAAACGTTGCCCGTGTAACATGGCGTTGCGCAGCCAGCTCTCGGCATTTTCTATGGTGCCAATAGCCTGTAACATGTCCAGCACCTTCGATGGTGCGCCACCATGGAGGGGGCCTTTGAGTGCGCCAACGGCAGCGACAGTTGCTGAGACAATATCAGATTCGGTACTGGCGACGACCCTGGCAGTGAAAGTGGAAGCGTTCATGCCATGATCAGCCAGCAAAACCAGGTAGGCGTCCAGCGCTTTGATATGCTGCTGCTCGGGCTGTTTACCAGTCAACAGATAGAGGTAGTTGGCGGCATGGCCTAATTCAGGCTGCGACTCTAGCGGTTCCTGGCCGCTGCGCAATCGATGAAATGCCGCCAGGAAGAGGGGGAAACGAGCGGTTAAGGCAATAGCCTGCTCAATCGTTGGTTTTCCTTTTATGGCTGAGGCGCCCCAGGCGGAGACGACTGTGCGCAAGGCATCCATCGATTCCACCGTTGTTGGCAGGTCACTTATGATCTTTGACACACTCGTGGGTATAACGCGTTCAGCGACCAACTTTGCTTTGAGGTCAGCAAGTTCGATTTTATTTGGTAAATGGCCGAACCAGAGCAGGTGCGCTATTTCTTCAAAAGAGGTTTTTGTGGCGAGGTCGTGAATATTGTAACCGCGATAGATGAGGCGCCCGGCTGTACCTTCTACTTTGCTGATGGCGGTTGTGGCTGCTACTATCCCTTCTAAGCCGCCTTTTTGTGGTTTAACGTTCGAGTTCTGGTCTGTCTGGGAGGTCTCGTTTGTACCTGATATCGACATTGACATAGTAAAATCGCTCCTTTGCTTTTAACGTATACCGGCGCGTAGAACTTCTCTAATATAATTTGTACCATGGTTTTAGCGGGAAGTCAATATATGTCGATTTAGGTTTATTTTACTCGATGCTAGTTGACTTATATTGATTGGCTTGTTTTTATGCCGCTTGAACACATATAATGATTGACAAAGCGCGCGTAGCCTTCTATTATTAAAGAAAGAGGATTATACAGCAGGGAACACGTTTGGGCGGACGGAAAGAAGGAGAGCCAATAGATGATAGAGCTAAACGGTGAGAATTATCTAACTGGAAATGAAGCCTGTCACCTACTTAGCGTGAAGCTTTCAACGCTTTACACCTATGTAAGCCGAGGAGTACTGAGAAGCTATAAACGGGGTATCAAGCGACAGAGCTTGTATAAACAGGTCGAACTTGAGGCGCTGTTACAGCTACGGCCAAGTACGTCTCCGTCACCTACTACTGATGCGGGAGTTGGTGAGGCGGACGATAGGCATCATATTCCTCATGCCGAGGACTGGGTTCCGAACGTGTGATGATTTTATGGTAAGCATGCAGAAGGGCTAATCTCTGTGCATTTCAGGCTGCGAACGTGCCGAGAGTCCAGCGAGCAGTAGCTTCGTCGGGAGCCAGGACGATCTGTTTTGCCAGCAGGTTCAGCATTTCTAACTGTCTGATTTTTTCTACTCTTTCTTGAGCCAGATCCACTAGCTCAGGGAAGCGGGCTTCAACAATGCCGACGATCATCTCCTGCGATGCTTCCACCTTCGCCTCGATTTTGCCCTCGACTTTGCCCTCGGCTTTAGCTTCTGCTTTGATTCTTTGAATTTCGGGATCTTCGTCCCATAACTTGTCGTACATGCGCAACTCCTTCTGTATCCTGGCTTTCTCTTCTCGCGTAATGGTATCAGAGCGACGTACCATGATACCCATCCATACGAATTGTCGCGCGACCATGATCTCATTGTCATGATAGTATTCGGTCAACTCCTTCATGGCCTGCAACAGCAAGTCATCAGTGACCCCTTGCATGGTCGGTAACAGCGCATAGATACTCACGGCATGGTCCCGCACATACTGCTCAGCATGTAACGTCCAGAGCGGTAAGACCTGAAAGTGAAAGGTCACGATCTCCTCGTGCCGACTCATTTCCCGCAGTGGAGATACAGCCATTGGGACCTGAAATGGATAGATGATCATCGAGATGACAGGCACGTGATACTCCTGGTAGATGATGGCATGGTAGGTCAGTAACCGGAAGCTCATGTCACTATCTGACCCCGATTCAAACTCCAAATGTAAAATATGCGGTTTGTCTCGGTACAACACCTTAAAGACACGATCTGCTCGCATCGTTGGCCTGAGTAACTCGACGTTCAATGTTTCCAGGAACGTTACCCCTGCTAAGAACAGGGGTAAAATGGTTGCTGCATAGGTTTGGACTAACGCTTTTAAGGTGCTATCATACGGTTGTTGATACCCATCCGTCATCGTCTGGAAGCCGCCCTTCTATCTTCGTTCCCACAAGCATAACACATGGCATTGTGACATACAAGCGCTGGGGCGACGGGTTTGATGATTCTGCTTCTCCCAAAGTTTATTCTGCTTTGGTTAGGGGTTTGGCTTCCCTGACGTGTTTGTTGACCGTGGCTGCGAGGGCCAGCAGTATCATTACTATCGAGTCGATGATGATGGTGGGAATGATGCCGATGTATTGGATGAGCAGGCCTGTGAGTGCTAAGCCGAGAGGTTGGCCGCCGAAGGCAATGAGGCGAAAGACGCTGTTGACGCGGCCCTGGAGTTCGTCTGGAATTATTGCGCTACGGTAGCTGAACTGGACGACGTTGTAGACCGGACCAGCAATGAAGGCTGCTGCAGTGAGTATGCCCAGTACGAGAGGATTCGGCGCAATGATATAGAATGGCATACTGAGGGCGAAAATCCATGATGTACCGATAATTGCCTGGCCAAAGCTTAAGCGCCTTTGAATTGCTGTGGCGACAAGCGCGCCCAGAATGCCGCCGATACCGCCGAAGGCAAAGATGAGACCAATGATAAAAGCCGAGGCATGCATGCTCTGGGCAAGCACAATGACGATGAGGACATAGCCAGAACTAATGAGGTTGTTGCCGCCGGTGAGCAAGGCCATGAAGCGAATGAGCGGGTGATGCCAGAGCCAGTGCAATCCTTCACCAATCTCGTGCCATAGCTTGCGCTGTGCTACGACGCGCTTCTGCTGGAAATTTGTTTTGATGAAGAAGAACGAGATTACCGAGACTGTGTATGATATAGCGTAGGCA
>JRHI01001232.1_pt1 | contig 22608 bp, 21 predicted proteins | sample 215371 | NCBI WGS metagenome assembly JRHI01 (sample SAMN02929681, study PRJNA255918) | sediment metagenome | biome: cave system; feature: Ice Cave; material: Sediment; isolation source: sediment from deep within a dark volcanic ice cave with no known source of... ...
TTCGCGGGCGGGCGCGGGAGCCCCGGAAGCGAGATTGGCTGGGGAGGAAGGATTTGAACCCTCGATCTCCTGATCCAGAGTCAGGCGCCTTACCGACTTGGCCACTCCCCAGCGAGCCTGCCCTGTGCAGGCGGGCGAACCGCCTCGAGGCTAACTCATTCTAGCCGGTGGGACCGTATTCCAATCAGCGGCCCTCGGCGACCGCTCAGATGAACCCGAAGCGGCTGGCCATGGCTTCGCAGGCGGCGGCATTGGCACCGAAGTCGGTCGCCGGCATCACGAACTGCACCAGGTAGACGTCGTAGTGGGAGGCGTCCAGGGTGCGTGTGAAGAGCCACTGGTCGAACACGTGGAGCACAGGCGTCGAGTCGGGCAGGGTGAGCGTACGGCACGAGATCACCTCTGCCGCGGTGCCGGCTGAAACCGTCACCGTGCGACCGAGCACGGCCACCGAGCCGGCGCTGGCCTGCACTGTCCGGGTCTGGATGCCGGCCAGCTGGACCGGGTCGGGCGGAGGTCCCCCCCCGAGGTGGTTGACCGCGACCTGCACCACCAGTTGGCCGGAGCCACTGGGCCGCCGGGCCCCGAACACTTCACGGCTGCCGGAGGGCACGGGGTACTCTACGAGATCGGGGTAAAGGACGATCCCGAAGCCGGCCTCTGGCACCCGGTACAGTCGTCCGGTGTCGATCCGGGCGGCTGGTGGGATTTCGCCCACCAGACTTCGGCACCGGTCTCGGGTCGAAGGATCGGCGGAGAGGCCGGCGCTGGTCCGAGGCGGCGGCGAACCGGCTCCGGGGCCGGCCCTGACGGAGGTGCAGGCGGCGAGCGCCAGCAGGAGCAGCGCCGCGGCGGCCGCCGCCGCCCTGTGGCCGATCCCCAACTATTTTCGAACCCCCTGACCTGACTGGCGAAACCGCGGCCTGGCATGATGTCAGGCCGGCCTCGCCGCCAGGCGAGCATAGCACCCGAAGCCGCCGCCTCTCGCGCTCGGAGCCGGGCGGTGTACCGTCCATGTCCGGCGTGGGATGATGGTGGCCGTGATCGCCGTGGACTCGTTTCAGCCGCTCGTCGATCACCAGGCGGCGCCGGCGATGGGCGATACCGTCTTCGCCTTTCAAGGTGACAGGCTGCTGCTGATCGACCAGGGCGAGGCTTTGGCGGTTCCCAGCGCCGGGCAGCTGGCCGGTGCGGTTTCGGTCGACGAGGCGTTCCTGATCGGAGAACTGGGAGGCCGCCGCTTGTTCGCGCTGGGCGCCGGCCGGGGGCCGGAGGTTCCGGCCGGGTTTGCGCTCCTGGGCCTGAGGGAGCTCTTCGGACGCCTCGACGAGAGCCTCCAGGGCATCGCCGGCCGGGCGTACCAACTGATCAGCTGGTACGCCGACCACGCCCACTGCGGGCGCTGCGGCCGGCCCACCCACCTGGTTCCCGGCGAGCGGGCCCGGCGTTGCGATCACTGCGATCTCAGTGTTTATCCGCGCATCAACCCGGCCGTGATCATGCTGGTCTGGAGAGGTGATGAACTGCTGCTCGCCCGCAACCGTAGCTGGCGCAACCGGGGCGGCTTCTACAGCGTGCTGGCCGGCTTCGTCGAGCCGGGCGAGTCGCTGGAGGCGGCGGTGGTACGGGAGGTCGCCGAGGAGGTCGGCCTCCAGGTCGGGAAGCCGGAGTACTTCGGCAGCCAACCGTGGCCCTTCCCCAGTCAGCTGATGCTCGCTTTCTTCGCTGAGTATGCGGGCGGAGAAATAGTTCTCAGTGACTCAGAGCTCGACGACGCGGCCTGGTTCCGGGCCGGCCACCTGCCGCCCCTGCCCGGGCGCTTCAGCATCGCCCGAAGGCTGATCGACGACTTTCTGGCCCGGCACCCGGCTCCGGCCGGGAAACGGGCCTGAGCGGGCCGGGACGGTGAACCGGTTCTGGAGCCGAGGCGAGACCGCGATGGTTCGTTACCAGGCCGGGCTCGAGCTCCCGATGGTGGAGCGAGGAGACGGCGTCTATCTCTGGGACACCGCCGGCACCCGCTATCTGGACGGCTCCAGCGGGGCGGTGGTGGCCAACATCGGCCATGGGCGCAAGGAGGTTGCCGAGGCGATCGCGCGGCAGGTGGAGAAGGTGGCCTACGTGCACCGCGGAGCGTTCACCAGCGAGGCCGGCGAGCGGCTGGCGGCCCGGATCGCCAGCCTGGCTCCCGCCTCGATCAACCACGTCTACTTCGCCAGTGGGGGCTCGGAGGCGGTCGAAGCCGCTATCAAGTTCGCCATCCAGTACTGGAGTGAGGTGGGTCGCCCGACCAAGTGCCTGGTTGTCAGCCGCTGGAACAGCTACCACGGAGGCACCCTGGGCGCGCTTTCGGCCACCGGCCACCGGGTGCGGCGGCGGAACTGGGAAAGGGTGTTGCTGCCATTCCCCCAGGTGGCGCCTGCCAATCCGTACCGTTGCGCCTGCGCCGCCGACTGCCCGCCGTGCACGCTGGCCTGCGCGGACGAATTCGCCGCTGCCATCGAGGCGGCTGGCCCTGAGAACGTGGCGGCGGTGATCGCCGAGCCGGTGGTCGGGGCGGCCGGGGGAGCGGTGGTCGCCCCTCCCGGCTACTTCCAGCGGGTGCGCCGGATCTGCGATCAATACGACGTCCTGCTGATCGCCGACGAGGTGATGAGCGGAGTCGGCCGCTGCGGCGGATTCCTCGCCCTCGAGCACTGGGGGGTCACCGCCGATCTGGTCCCGATGGGCAAGGGGCTGGCCTCCGGCTACGCGCCGCTCAGTGCCACTCTGATCGGCGACCGGGTGTATCGGGCGATCGCCGAAGGCAGCGGCAATTTCTCGGTCGGGCACACTCACAGCTCCAATCCGATGTCGATGGCGGCCGGCCTGGCGGTTCTCGACATCATGGATCGAGAGGGCTTGTGGGAGATCGCCGGTCCCCGCGGCGCCCACCTGCTCCAGGGCCTCCAGGAACTGGCCGCCGAGCATCCACTGGTGGGGGAGGCGAGGGGACTCGGTTTGCTCTGCGGCCTCGAACTGGTGAGCGACCGCGGCACCCGGACTCCATTCCCGGCGGAGAACGAGATCACCGCCAGGCTGGTGCGTAACGTCGCCCGTCGGGGTCTTTTGATCTACCCCGCCAATACCGATGTCAATGACGCGGTGCTGGTTGCCCCACCGCTGGTGGTGCAACCGGACCAGGTCGACCAGCTGCTGGAGACGCTGGACGCCGCCCTTGCCGACACCGAGTCGGAGCTGGACCTGGACTGAGGTCGGGCTCCACTGCTGAGCCCGCCCCACCCTGCCCGGCCCGGGTCAGGCGGGGTGGCGGCGCTCGAGGTCATCCAGGATTTCGGCGGTGTGCTGGCCGAGCAGCGGTGGGGGCTGGGGGTCGACCACGGGAGTGAGGCTCAGGTGCAGGGGGGATCCGACCAGACGTATCTCGCCCGCGGCCGGATGCTCCACGGTTCGAACCTGCTGGTTGTGCACTACCTGGGGATCGGCGAAGACCTGGTCGACCCGGTTGACCGGGGCGGCGGCCACCCCCTCGGCCACCAGCCGCTCGACCCAGGCTCCCACCGTATCCTTCTCGAATACCGCTTCCAGAAGGGCGACCAGCTGTTCACGGTTCTCGACCCGGGCGGGATTGGTCGCGTACGCGGGGTCGGATGCCCACTCCGGGTGGCCCAGTGCCCGGCAGATGCCCCTGAACATCTTGTCGTTGGCCCCTCCCACCAGCAGGTAGCCATCGGCGCAGCGGAAGGCTTGATAGGGCACGATCGAGGTGTGGGTGTGACCCTGGGGCCCCATCACCTCTCCCGCGTTCAGATACAGGTGGGCCGCGTTGATCAGCTGCGCAACCTGGGATTCCAGGAGGGAGACCGAGATGCGCTGGCCCTGTCCGGTGAGGTCGCGGTGATGAAGCGCGGCCAGGATGCCGATCAGCGCATACATCCCGGTCGCCGTGTCGAGCACCGCCACCCCGGTCTTGACTGGTGGCTGGCCGGGCAGGCCGGTGATGCCCATCATGCCGCCCAGGGCGGAGACCATCACGTCATAGCCGGCCCGGTCCCGGTATGGACCGTCCTCACCATAGCCGGTGATGCTGCAGTAGATCAGGCCGGGATGGGCGGCGCTCACCGATTCGTGATCGAGGCCGATCGACCGCATGTAGCCGGATCGGAAGTTCTCGATCACCACGTCGGCGGTGTCGATCAGCCTCCTGGCCTGAGCCCGGCCCGCCTCTGTACCCAGGTCGATGACGACGCTCTTCTTGTTGCGGTTGAACCCGAGGAAGTAGATGCTCTCGCCATTGCGGAAGGGCGGACCGAAAGCCCGGGCATCGTCGCCACCCTGGGGGCGCTCGACCTTGATCACCTCGGCGCCCAGATCGCCCATGATCATCGTGCACTGGGGCCCGGCGACGACCCGGGTGAAGTCGATCACGCGGATCCCGTTGAGTGGCCCGGCCATGTCGGATTCGAACGTAGCACGACGCCCGAGAGGCCTGCCGCCGGGGCTCGGGCCGCTGGCCGCGACCTCAGCTTGAACATTCGGTGGGCGTGCCCGGGCCGGGGTGCGCCGGCCCGAGCAAGGCAAGCCGCTACCAGGTGTCCCAGTGGCAGACCGTCTCGAGCGGGATCCGGGGCGCCGGTTTGAAATCGGTCTTCAGCGAAAACGCCACCGGGGTCAGGGCGGCCTGGGTCACCTTCTCGTAGGGAATCCCCAGGATCGCCGCCGCCTCCTGCTCGTAGACCAGGTGCAGGGTGGTCCAGGCCGTTCCCAGGCCGTAGAGGCGGGCGCCGAGCATGAAGCTCCAGAGCGCGGGCAGAATGGATCCGAAGAGTGCGGCCTGGCCGGCGACGGTGCTTCCCGGCCGGCCCCAATAGCAAGGAATCAGCAGCAGCGGTGCCCGGTGGAGGTTGTCGGCCAGGTACTGGGCGGAGCTCACCACCGCCGCCATCCGCTGGCTACGGACGTCGCCTTCCGGGTAGGTGGGCCGGGGCGCCTGGGCGTAGGCATACCAGCTGGTTCGATAGAGGTCGGCGATCGCCCTGCGCTTCTCCTCCGCCTCGACCATCACGAAGTGCCAGCCCTGGCGGTTGGAGCCGGTGGGAGCCTGGGTGGCGAATTCGAGGCAGCGTTCGACCAACGCCCGCGGCACCGGCCGGCTGAAATCAAGGTGCCGGCGCACCGCGCGGGTGGTCAGCAGCATCTCCTCAGCCGAAAGGTCGAGTCGGGAAACGCCAGGGTCGGAATCGCGGTTCATGCAGAGAAATCTAACCGGTGGCGTCCGGCCGTCGGGCCCGGTGGCGGCTGTCGCCGCCCCGTCTCCGGCGCCGGTGGTGAAGCTGGCCGGGCCGGTCTCCGGCCGGCGGTCTCAATCACCCGCGAGGCGGGCGAACAGATGTGCTATCGTCGCCTGGTGCCAGGGGAAGCCGGGGCGCTGCCTCGCCGCACCCGGATCCGGCTCCAGCTGCCCATCGATCTGCGCCTGAGCCACGCTCCGCTGCGCCGGGCCGGCCCCCGTGATCCGGCGGTCCGGATCCAGGGCGGGGAACTGGTCAGGGCCACCTGGACTCCTCTGGGACCCGCGTGTGGACACTACCGGGTGAGAGGGTCGGAGGCCGAGGTGACCGCGTGGGGTGAGGGGGCGGACTGGCTGCTCGAGCGGGCGCCAGGGTTTCTCGGGCAGCTCGACCGGCCCACCCTGGTGCCGGCTCATCCGCTGGTGGCGGAACTCGACCGCCGCTTTCCGGGGCTGCGGATCGCCCGTACCGATGCCGTGTTCGAGGTCACCGTCCCTACCGTGTTCGGCCAGAAGGTGACCGGTTGGGAAGCGGCCCGGGCCTATCGGCTGCTTCTCCTGCGCTTCGGGGAGCTGGCTCCGGGACCTTTAGGTCTTCGCCTGCCACCGCCGCCGTCGGTGCTGGCAGGGCTTCCCAGCTGGGAGTTCCATCGCCTGGGGGTCGAACGGCGGCGGGCGTCCACGTTGAAAGCGGCGGCAATTTCCTGGCGGCGCCTGGAGGAGGTGGTGGGCTTGCCTTTCGCGGCGGCCCGGCGCCGCCTGCTGGCGTTTCCGGGCCTGGGGGCCTGGTCGGCCGCCGAAATCGGCATGGTGGCCCTGGGCGACGCGGACGCGGTCTCGGTGGGTGACTTCCACCTGCCGCACATGGTCGCCTGGGCGCTGGCCGGTGAGGCCAGGGGCAGCGATCAGCGAATGCTGGAGCTGCTCCAGCCGTATGCCGGGCAGCGTGGCCGGGTGCTCCGGCTGATCTCGGCGGCGGGAATCGGGGAGCCCGGTTTCGGCCCCCGCAAAGCGATCCACGACATCGCCCGGATGTGAGCGATTACAGAAATGTGACCCTAAGATATCTACAGGTGAGATTACTTACAATTGGCATGTCTGTAATGTCAATTGACGAGATGAGACTACTCATAATGCACTTCGCCAAGCGCTCCGCCCTGGAACTCGGCCAGAGCCTAACCGAGTACGTCCTGATCATCGGTCTCCTGGTGATGGCCACCCTGGCTGCCCTGCTTTCGCTGGGCCGTAACCTGCAGCCCACCTTCAAACACACCGTAAACTGCCTGGTCAACTCGGCCGGCTGCTGAGTCGGGACCGGGCCGCTCCGACGGCGTTGGCCCAGCCCCCACCGCGGCCTGACGCGCGGCCGGCTCAGGCGATCAGGCGAACTCGGAGATCAGCCGGTCGAAGGCTTCGCGGCTCGGCCTGAGTTCTTCCGTTCGGAGTTGCACCAGGGGCCGGGAGACGATCCGCTCGCGGGCCCGCAGGTCCTCCGAGTCGGGGTCGAGGTAGAGCAGGCCGGTGACCAGCTGGCCGGCCCGATGACTCTCCTCGATCAGGCGCATCGCGGCCAGGCGGTCAGTCGGGTCGTAATCCTGGTCGAGCTTCTTCAAGACCAGATGTGAGCCATCGTGCAAAGTGACCTCGGTGCTGGTGCCCTCCGGGTAGTCGATGCTGATCTCCTCGAAGTAGGGGATGAAGCTGATGTCCTGGATGGCGGCATCGTGGTCCTTGACGTAGGAGTAGCTCTTGGTCGACCCCTCGTGATCGTTGAAGGTGACGCACGGCGAGATCACGTCGATCACGGCGGTGCCGGGATGGACGATCGCCGCCTTGATCAGCGGTACCAGTTGCTTGCCGTCGCCGGAGAACGAGCGCGCCACGAAAGTGGCCCCGACGCTCAGAGCCAGGGCGCAGGGGTCGATCGGATGGTAGATGTTCGGCTGGCCCTTCTTCTGGATCGAACCCACGTCGGCGGTGGCTGAGAACTGCCCCTTGGTGAGACCATAGGTTCCGTTGTCCTCGATCAGGTATGTCATGTCGACATTCCGCCGGATCAGGTGGCTGAAGCCGCCCAAGCCTATCGACACGGTGTCGCCGTCGCCGGATACGCCCAGCACGTGCAGGTCCGAGTTGGCCAGCTTGGCCCCGGTGGCTACCGCCGCCATCCGGCCGTGAACGGCGTTGAACCCGTGGGCGGAGTCGACGAAGTAGGCGGGCGTCTTGGACGAGCAGCCGATCCCGCTCATCTTGGCCAGCCGGTGGGGTTCGATGCCCAATTCGTAGAGGGCCTTGATCAGATGGTTGGTGATCGAGTTGTGTCCGCAGCCAGCGCAGAGGGTGGTGGGCTGACCCTTGTAGGCGTCGCGGGGAAGTCCGATCACGTTGAGGGTGGCGCTCACGCCCGTTCCTCCAGTTCCGAGAGCGGTTGAACGATGGCCGAGGCCGGGATCGGCTGGCCGTCGTAGTGGCAGATAGCCCGGAGACGGCTGACCAGTTCGCCGGGCAGGTGCAGTCGGAGCAGGTCGTACACCTGGCCGTCGCGGTTCTGCTCGATCACGTACACCCGTTGGTGACGGGCCACGAAGTCTGTCACCTCCTGGTTGAAGGGCAAGGCGCGCAGCCGCAGGTAGTCGGTGGCGATCCCGGCCGCGCCGAGCAAGTCGCGAGCTTCCTTGACCGCGACGTCGGTGGAGCCGAAGGCGACCAGTCCGATCCGATGGCCCGCCTCGTCGATCACCGGCGGCGGCACCAGCGAGCGGGCGGTCTCGTGCTTGCGGGCGAGCCGCTGCATGTTCCTCGCATACACTTCGGCGCTTTCCGAGTATCGGGCGTTCTCGTCGTGCCCGGAGCCCCGGGTGAAGTAGCCGGCGGCCGGATGCGGGGTACCGGGCAGGGTCCGATAGGGGATCGCATCCCCGTCGACATCCCGATAGCGCGACCACTGACCTCCCAGCCGCTGGAGAGCTTCGACGTCCAGCACCTTGCCGCGGTCGAAGGGCCGCTCCGGGTACCGGAAGCGGGGAGCCATCCAGAGGTTCATGCCCAGGTCGAGATCACTGAGGACGAAGACCGGCGTCTGCAACCGGTCGGCCAGGTCGAAAGCGTCGCGGGCGAACTCGTAGCACTCGACGACCGAGCCTGGCAGCAGGACCACGTGCTTGGTGTCGCCGTGCGACAGGGTGTAGGTGAAGGCCACGTCACCCTGAGCGGTGCGAGTGGGCAGACCGGTGGAGGGTCCCACCCGCTGGATGTCGAAAATCACGACCGGGATCTCCGCGTAGTAGGCAAGGCCGGCGAACTCAGCCATCAGCGAGATGCCGGGGCCCGAGGTCGAGGTCATCGCCCGGGCCCCGGCCCAACCAGCGCCGATCGCCATGCCAACCGCGCTCAGTTCATCCTCGGCCTGGATCACCGCGATCCGGCGCTCGCCCGTGTCGGGATCGACCCGAAAGCGCTCGGAGTAGGCGATCAGGTTCTCGCAGAGGCTGGAACTGGGGGTGATCGGATACCAGGCGGCGACCGTGCAGCCGCCCATCAGGCAGCCGATGGCCGCTGCCTGGTTGCCCTCGATCAGGATCAGGTCGTCGGTCTTACCGGTCATCGGCTCCAGCCGGAACCGGGTCTGGGGAGCGAAGTTCTCAGTGAAGTACTCGTAACCGACCTGGACCGCCTCCAGGTTGAGTGCCACCGCCTTCGGCTTGGACTGGAACTGGCGCCGGATACCGAACTCGATGGCGCTGATCGGGATCCCGAGGAGGTTGGCGACCACCCCCACGTACAGCATGTTGGTGAGTTGCTTGCGCAGGCTCTCGTTTGAGATCCTGGTCCTGGCCAGCCTGGAAAACGGAACTCCATAGTAGGTGACGTCGGTTCGCGCGCCCTGGGTGGAATAGGCCGCCTCGTGGATGACCAGGCCGCCCGGTCGCACCGACTGCAGGTCCTGCTCCCAGGTCGCCGGATTGAGCGCGACCAGCACGTCAGGATCGCCCTTGCGAGCCTGATACCCCTCGGCGCTGACACGCAACTGGTACCAGGTGGGCAGGCCCTCGATGTTCGAAGGGAAGACGTTCTTGGGAGCGACCGGGATGCCCATGGAGAAGATCGCGCGGGTGAGGACCAGGTTGGCGGACTGGCTTCCGGATCCATTCACCGTCGCCGCCTGGAAGACCAGGTCGTTGACAACCCGCTCGACCGCCGGGGCGGCGGTGGAGCCGGAAGATTCTGGGATGCCCATAGTTCTAATCCTAGAACTCTGCGAGGTTCCACCCGGCTCCGGCGCAACCGTTCCCGCCGGCTCCCCGGAAGCCTGGTAGCGCGCGTCAGGCGGCGCTGGTGCTCCGGCATCCAGGTAGAAGCGACCGGGCCGCCGCCGGCTCAGCGGACCGAACGCACCCTGTGCACCATCCAGGTGCCCAGAGCCAGCAGCACAATCGACGCCAGGAGTACGCCACGGTACCCGAGAGCCGGGGAGTGGGTCGTGCGTTCGGACAAGCTGAGGACCCGGCTGAGGACGAAGGGCATCACCACCTGGGGCAGGGTGAAGGCCACATGGAAGAGCGCCATGTAGGTGGCCGATCGCTCCCGGTCGGGAAGGGTGTCGCAGGCCAGCGCCCAGTCGACCGCGTAGTAGCAGCCGTAACCCAGACCGTAGGCGGCGCCGAGGGCGAGGGTCAAACCCTGGCTGCGCGTGAACAGGACCAGGAAAAGTAGCATGACCAGGGCCTGGCTGGCGCCGCTCAGGTAGACGAATCGTTTCCTCCCGACCCGGTCCGACCACCAGCCGGCCAGCAGCCCGAAGGGGATGGCGGTGGCCAGGACGATGGCGAACCAGGCGGCCGTGAACTGGTCGGCGTCGGCGACGCCGGTGACGTCCCGGAAGAAGCTGTGCAGGAAGTAGGCGACCGAGGCGATCGCCGCGGTCACCAGGAGTCTGGTGTAGACGACGGTGGCGAAGTCACCCGACCGGAGCGGACGGATCAGGTCGGCGACTCGCACGGGGACCGTCGGGGAAGGTAGCCGGGGCCCGGGCTCTCGCGCCGCCAGCAGGGTAGGGACCAGTGAGAGCGAAACCCCGACCCCGATTATCAAAAAGGGCAAGGTAGGGTGGCCGCCGCCGCCGAAGACCACCACCGAGAGTACGCCCAGCATGCTGCCCACCTGGACCGCGGTGCCCAGCAGCCCGCTGGCCTTTCCCACCTCGTTGGCGGGCACCAGGTCCGGAATCAGCCCGGCGTAGGCGGCCCCGGCGGCATTCAGGAACAGTTGCACGACCGCGTACCCGACGAGCAGGAGACGGAAATCAGCGGCGGTGGCCATCAGGGCCAGACCGGGCATGGCCAGCAGGGTGCCCGCCAGCATGACCGGCCGGCGCCGTCCCCATGGGGTTTGGAAGCGGTCGGAGAAAGCGCCGGTGGCGATCGGGACCACCACCGCGAGTAGCCCCCCGAGCGCGACCGCGGTGCCGATCGCCTCGTTCTGCTGCGGCCGGTCGACCAGAGCCCCGATTCGGGACTGGAGCAGGACCGTGGTCAGCGGCTGCCAGAGGAAGAACTGGCCCAGCCAGTAGGCCGCCAGCCCGGCGTGACGTCCGGCTCCGAGGTGGGGCCGGGCGCTGGCCGACGCCGGTCGAGGATCTGGTGCCGATACCGGATGCGGGGGCGCGGCGCCTTCCATCCTGTGGACTCTAACTTCCCGGAGGACCCTGATCGCCGGTGGAACCTGATCGCCTGTGGACGCCGCCTTTCCGGCCGCCGCATTCAGTCCGCGCTCGACCGGCTGAGAAGCCAACTGGGGCGGGGTGGAGGACCGGGGTCGGGGGCGCGCCAGCAGGGCCGGAATCGGGTCATGTAATTTTGGAGCGTGACCGATTCCCTGCGGGTGGCGGTGCCGCTCGAAACCGCGGAAGCGGAGCGTCGGGTGGCGCTGGTGCCCGACGGGGTCGCCAGGCTGCGCGCGGCCGGGCTTCAGGTGGTGCTCCAGGCGGGGGCCGGGCTGGCTGCCGGGCACCCCGACCGCGCCTACGAGGAACAAGGCGCTGAGATCGTCGCCGATGCCGCGGCTGTGTTCGGTGGTGCCAACGTGGTGCTCAAGGTACAGCCGCCCAACCCGGCCGAGGTCGAACTCATGACCGAGGGCGCGGTGGTGTTGAGCTTCCTGCAGCCGAACGGCGCCCAGGAGTTGATCGGGCGGATGCGAGATCGGGGGATCACAGCTTTCAGCCTCGACCTGCTGCCGAGGATCAGCCGCGCTCAGGGCATGGACGCGCTCTCCTCCCAGGCGCTGATCTCCGGCTACCGGGCGGTCGTGCTGGCCGCCTCCCGGATGGGCAAGATGTTCCCGCTGATGATGACCGCCGCCGGGACCATTGCCCCGGCCCGGGTGCTGGTGATCGGGGCCGGGGTGGCCGGCTTGCAGGCGATCGCCACCGCCCGCCGGCTGGGCGCGGTGGTGGAGGCATACGACGTCCGGGCGGCCGCCAAAGAGGAGGTCAAGAGCCTGGGCGCCACCTTCGTGGAACTCCCGCTGGAGAGCCAGGAGGGGGAGGGGGGCTATGCCCGTGAGCAGACCGAGGAATACCAGCGCCGTCAGCGGGAGCTGCTGGCGGAAAGGGTGGCCGCCGCCGACCTGGTCGTCACCACTGCCGCCATCCCGGGTCGCCGCGCTCCGCTCCTGGTCACCCGGGAGATGGTGGAGCGCATGCGGCCGGGCTCGATGATCGTCGACCTGGCGGCCGAGACCGGCGGGAACTGTGAGCTCAGCCGGCCCGGGGAGGACGTGCTGCATGGGGGGGTCACGATTCATGGGGCGCTCAATTTCCCGAGCCAGATGGCGCCTCACGCCAGCATGTTGCTCTCGAAGAATTTGACCAGCCTTCTGATGCTGCTGGTCAAGGACGGGGCCCTGGTCATCGACCTGGAGGATGAGATCGTGCGAGGATCCTGCGTCACCCACGGCGGCCAGGTGGTCGCCGAACGCGCCCGGCAGGCGCTCGAATCGGCGGGGGTCACTCCAGCGTGAACCAGCAGCTACTCACCGAGTTCACCTACTTCGTGCTGGCCGCCTTCCTCGGCTTCGAGCTGATCAGCAAGGTACCCACGATTTTGCACACGCCGCTGATGTCGGCGACCAACGCCATCCACGGAGTGATTCTGGTCGGCGCGATGGTGATCGCGGCCACTGCCCACACGCCGCTGGAGATCGGGCTCGGCTTCCTCGCGGTGGTCCTGGCGACGCTCAACGTGGTCGGTGGATTCGTGGTCACTGACCGCATGCTGGAGATGTTCAAAGCCCGCGGCTCGCGCAACGAGGAACCCAGGTGATCGAGGCCGGCTTCACCGGGCTGGACGCCGACTTCCTGGTGGCGGCCGGACACGTGGTGGCGGTGCTGCTCGGTTACCTCGCCGTCCTCTATGGCTGGCACCGGCGCCGGCGAGCACCGGAAGCGGACACCGCCAGGTGGACGTTGCTCTGGGTTGGCGGTCTTGTCTTCGCCAATTACAACCTCTTCCAGTTGCTCACCCGGCACGCGGTAGTCGCGTTCGCTCTGACCGGACTGCTCCTGGTGGCCGCCGTCTGGCACCAGCTCAGCCTGGTTCGACCAGGTCACCGGGCATGACCGTCGACTTCGCGGTCGCGCTTCTCTACCTGGTTGCGGCCTGCTTCTTCGTGTTCGGGCTCCGTCTGCTGAATTCGCCCAAATCGGCTCGGCGGGGCAACTGGATCGCCGCCGTGGGCATGGCGATCGCGCTGCTCACCACTTTTTTCATCCTCGACCGCAACCCGACCGGCTGGATAGTGATTGGGGCCGGCCTACTGGTGGGGGCGCCGGCCGGGGCGATCGCGGCTCGCCGGGTACGGATGACGGCGATGCCGCAGATGGTGGCTCTCTTCAACGGAGTGGGGGGCGGCGCCGCGGCCCTGGTGGCGGTGTCGGAGATCCTGAAGCTGGGCGAGAGGCCGGGACTGGTGATCTCGCTGCCCAGCGTGCTCTCCATCATCATCGGCGCGGTCTCCTTCGCCGGCAGCGTGATCGCGTTCCTCAAGCTCCAGGAGGTGATGACCGGGCGGCCAATCACCTACCCCGGTCAGAACGTGGTCAACGGGCTGATCGCCCTTGCCATCGTTGTCCTGGCAGTGTTGGAGATCGGGTTCACGTCGACCCCGGCGGTGTACGTCACCCTGCTCGGGCTGGCCCTGGTGCTGGGGGTGGCCTTTACGTTGCCGATCGGCGGTGCCGACATGCCGGTGGTGATCTCCTTGCTGAACTCCTTCACCGGGCTGGCGGTGGCCGCCTCCGGCTTCGTGCTCAACAACTTCGCCCTGATCGTCGCCGGCACCATCGTCGGCGCCTCCGGCACGCTGCTCACCAAGATGATGAGCGATGCCATGGGCCGTAGTCTGCCCAACCTGCTCTTCGGGGCCTTCGGATCGGCCCCGGCGAGCACGGCGGCGGCCTCGAGCGGCTCCGAGAACCGGCCGATCCGGGCGGGCACCCCGGAGGACATCGCCACCATGCTGGTGTATGCGCGTAGCGTCATCATCGTGCCCGGCTACGGACTGGCCGTGGCCCAGGCCCAGCACGTGGTGCGCGAGCTCACCGAGCAGCTGGAAAAGAGGGGGGTGGAGGTGAGGTACGCGATCCATCCGGTGGCGGGCCGGATGCCCGGGCACATGAATGTCCTGCTCGCCGAGGCCAACGTTCCGTACGACGAGCTCAAGGAGATGGACGAGATCAACAGCGACTTCAAGAACACCGACGTGGTGCTGGTGGTGGGCGCGAACGACGTGGTCAACCCCGCCGCCCGCAACTCGCCCGGCAGCCCGATCTACGGGATGCCGATTCTCAATGTGGACGAGTCGAAGCAGATCGTCTTCCTGAAGCGGTCGATGCGGCCAGGCTTTGCCGGGATCGACAACGAACTGCTCTTTGACCCCAAAACCATCATGCTCTTCGGCGACGCCCGCGACTCGTTGACCAAGCTGGTGGCCGCGGTCAAGGCGGCCTGATCTCCGGCGTGGCCTGGTGCCCGCCCCCATACTTCATTTCGTGGAGCCACCGGAGTCGCGGGGTCGCCGGGCGGCGCGGATCTCGTCTCTGCCCGATGGAAAGTGGATGCTCGAGCGGGAGGTAGAGGCCGGCACCATCCGGGTCAGCTTCGAGTTCCCGCTCGAGATGGACCTGGCCATCTGCCGGCGAATCGTGCTGGCCCTGCCCCGTCTGCTCGAACAGGAACTCGACTCACCCCGGGCCGGACACCGAGTGGAACTGGCGATGGGTGCGAGTCGGCCCGGGGTCGCACCCAAACCCGGTCTGCGGTTGTTTCGGGTCGACCAGCGGTTTGCGGCCGGCGTGCTCGGGCCGGCCGACGAGCCCGAGTTGCAGCGGCTCCTGGAGGCCGATCCCGAGTTCTTCCAGGTGTCTTTCGGAGCCGGCCCCGGCCCTGGTGAGGCGCAGCGGATGTTCGGGGCTCTGCCCCCTGGCACCGGCCTCGCCGACAAATTCACGGTGGGTTTCCGGGCGGTAGCCGACGGCGCTTTGGTGGGAGCCGCGGACATGGTGCGGGACTACCCGGATCCCGGCGACTGGACGCTCGGCATGCTCTTCGTCGCTCGGGAGCGCCGTGGTGCCGGGTTGGGGGCGGCGCTCCTGCTCGGGCTCGAAACCTGGCTGGAGGCGGCCGGCTGTCGGCGGGTGCGGTTGGCGGTGGCCGAGCCGAACCGGGCCGCCGCCCGCTTCTGGATGGCGCACGGCTACGAGCGGCTGGAGAAGGTGGTTCCGGTCAACCCCTCGGTGCGGACCCAGTTGATCTTTGTCAAGCGGCTGGGGAGCCGTGGCCGGCGAGCCTGAGCCGGCCGCGACCGCCCCCATCAACGCTCGAGGGAGCCAGAGGAGGAGATCGATTGAACGGCGCTGAACGGATCATGCAGGCCGCGTCCCGGGCCGGGATCAGGGTCTGCTTCATGAACCCCGGGACCACGGAGATGCACCTCCTGCTCGCCCTCGACCGCAGCCCGCGGGTGCGCTCGGTGCTAGCGCTCTTCGAGGGGGTGGCCTCGGGCGCCGCCGACGGCTATGGCCGTATGACCGGCCAGCCGGCGATGACCCTTACCCACCTGGGGCCGGGCTTCGCCAATAGCATCGCCAACCTGCACAATGCGCGGCGCGCCCGGACCCCGCTGGTGAGCGTGATCGGTGAGCAGTCGCTTTGGCATGTCAATGCCGATGCGCCCTTGACCTCTGACATCGCCACTCTGGCGAGGCCGATGTCGGGTTGGGTCAGAACCGTGTACTCGTCCCGAGAGGCCGGCCGGCTGATGCTCGAGGCGGTGGCGGCCACGCTGAGGGAGCGGTTGCCGGCCACCTTGATCGTGCCTATGGACACGGCCTGGAGCGATGCCCCCGAGGATCTCCCGCGGTATCCCGCCCTGACCCCGAGGGGCCATCGCGGGGCCGCCGTCCGGGCCGCGGCTGAGGCCCTGCGGCGGGCCGCCCGCCCGATCCTGCTGCTGGGGGGGACCGCGCTCACCGAGTCCGGGCTGCGCGCCGCGGCCCGGGTGGCGGCGGCCACCGGCGCCCGCCTGATGTGCGACCGGACGCCTCCCCGCTGGGAGCGGGGAGCCGGCCTGCCCGCTCCCGAGCCGCTCGCGTACTTCCCGGAACAGATGATCGCCCAGATCGGTGGGCACGACTGTGTGATCCTGGCCGGAGAAGTGGAGCCGGTGGCGTTCTTCGGCTACCGGGACCGGCCCGGCCGGGTCTTYGAGGGATCGGTGGTGGCGGAGGTGCTGGCYCGCCCCGAGGAGGACTCGGCGGCGGCCCTGGCCGAACTGGCCGACCTGATCGGCGCCGCTGATCCTCCAGCGCCTGCGCCGGTCTCCGCACCGGAGCCGGCCAGTGGGCCGCTCGACCTCCAGAGCTGGGCTCGCACCGTGGCCGCGGTCCAGCCGGAGGGCTCGATCATCGTCGACGAGTCGCTGACCTCCGGGGTGGCCTACCTGGCCGCTTCGGCCGGAGCGGCGACTCATACTTATTCCGGCAGTATTGGGGGGGCGATCGGCCAGGGGATTCCGGTCTCGATCGGGGCCGCGATCGCCGCTCCCGACCGGCCGGTGATCACCCTCCAGGCGGATGGATCGGCGATGTACACCATCCAGGGCCTGTGGACGCAGGCCCGCGAGAAGCTGAATGTGGTCACCTTGATTTGCTCCAACCGTCGTTACCACATCCTGAAGTTCGAGTTGCGGGCGACCGGCGCGGACGAGATCGGCGACGTCGCCCGCGGGATGACCGACCTCGACCGGCCCCAGGTCGACTGGGTCCGGCTGGCGGAGGGCATGGGGGTGCCGGGTAGCCGCGCTTCCACCGCGGAGCAGCTGGCTGATCAGCTGAAATCGGCACTCAAGGCGGGTGGGCCACACCTGATCGAGATGGTGCTGCCCTAGGCTGAACGGCTCACAAGATATTTGGACAGCTGGGGGCTTCCCAGACGTAGAGCTGGCGGCTCCTCCTTTGGGTGCTATGCGTCCAGAAAAGGGAGCCGCCATGACCAATGATGACCTCATTTACCGACAGCGGCTGTGGCTGTTTGCGCGATCGGGGAGGTAGGAGTGAGCGCCGCCTGTCGCGAGCCCGGTTAACCTGGGTTGACCTACCAGCGCTGGAACCCGATAAAAAAACGGCGTGAGCCGGAGATGCTTCGACCGTGGGAGGGCGGCTGCAAGTGGGMRGCCCAATGCTGAGCTTGCCCGCGGTTATGAAGATGATGGCGATGTAGTGCCTGTGGGTTCGGTAGCCGCGAGCGCGCGCTTGGCCGCCTGGATCAGGCTTGGCGAGGCGGGCATTGGGCAATTTCTCTGTGATGCCGTCGCGGTAGGGCCGCCAGAGGTCGGCGCTGAAATCGGAGACCGCCTCCGCTCGGTCGCGGTGGGCCTTGAGATCGATCTTGAACTCGGCCAGCACCTTCTGCTCTCGGCTCGGGTGACGAAGATCACCTAGGCCCGGGCGAGATCCACGAACAGGCTTACGTAGACCTGACTGCGGCGGTGGCTGGTCGAATCCACCCCGACTTGGCTCACCTGCGACAGATCCTGACGTTCCCGCCTGGACGCGGGCATCGCTCGCGTCGGGAGCATGCCGATTTCCTCGGACAGCAGCGCAAAGCCGCTCTGACCTCGCCCAGGGCAGCACCACCTGCCGCACCCGGTGGTCACCGCAGCGAACTCGCGGCGCCCGGGCGTGGAGGCAGGCCTCGTCCTGAGCTAAGTTCAGGTGCCGCCACTGCTGGTCGGTGCTGTCGTGGACCGGGCAGTTCCCAGCCCCGCACTCCGGGAAGGCGAAGGTGGCGCCGGGCTCGAAGTCGAGGTGGATATCGAGAAGATTCTGCTCAAGGCTGGACGCGATCCATCTCAAGGGCGGAACCAGACCACGAGCGAGCTGGAACAGGGCTCTGGTTGGGCCTCCCATGGCGAAGGCCTACTGGGAGTGTATGATTTCCCGAGGTTACGCCAATCCACTCAATTCAGCAATGAGGGTCATTCACAATAATTGATCGCGCTTTACTGTTGCTGATCCTGGCAGCTGATTGGCCTGGCAAGTAATCACTGCCAGCCGAAGCGCTGCCGGCAATCTGGCTCTGCGGTGCAACAAACAGAGGCGAGTGCGGCTTATGCCTTCGGCCATTGCGTCTGAGTCGGCTGATATGCTCAACTCCCGGAAAAGGTTTACTTTGTGGAGAAGATGATCAGCGCAGCGACCAGGTGCCTATGGGTGGGCTCTCTTATGGACCGCCGCCTACCACAGGCACGCGGATATACAAACGCCCCACGAGTTGTCCCCGCTGAGGCAGGAGTCTGAAGTCATGGCCATTCCTGACTACCAGACATTGATGAGACCATTGCTCGTCGCAGCCGCCGACGGAAATCCTCATAGTGTACGTGAACTCGTACCGAAACTTGCAGATGAGTTCAGCCTGTCCGCAGAGGAACGCAGCCAGTTGCTACCAAGCGGAAAGACCCTTGTGATTGTGAATCGAATCAATTGGGCAGCAACTTATTTGAGAAAAGCCGGGCTGTTGAGCACGCCACAACGAGGTTTCGTGAAGATCACACCGCTTGGAGAGAAGGTACTACGAGACTATCCGGAGCGTGTGGACAATAAGGTTCTAACTCAGTTCGCGCCATTCCGAGATTTCCTCGCCGCTTCTAAGCCTGTGGCCGCAATCGATCCGTCAACAACTCCCGCCAACGATGTATCGACTCCTGAAGAAATGCTTGAGAGGGCTTGGTCGGCACTACGAGCGAACCTAGAACAGGAGCTGTTGGTCAAGGTACGAGAGTCTTCTCCAAAGTTCTTCGAAAAGCTCATACTCGATTTGCTTGTGAGTATGGGATACGGAGGATCTTTAGCAGACCCAGCCACAACCCTCGGTGCTAGCGGCGACGAAGGTGTGGATGGCGTGATCAAACAGGACAAGCTCGGGCTTGACGTCGTTTATGTACAAGCCAAGCGTTGGACTAACCAGGTTGGCCGGCCACTGGTGCAAGCTTTTGCGGGAAGCCTGGAAGGTCGGCGCGCCCGCAAGGGAGTAATGTTCACAACATCCGACTTCTCATCTGATGCGAAAGCGTACGTTGAAAAGATCGAGAAGAGAATCGTGCTAATAGATGGCCTGCGCCTCGTTAAGCTGATGATCGAGCACAATGTCGGTATCACCACTTCGCTCACGTACGAAGTCAAACGAATTGACAGCGAGTATTTCGAGGATTATCCACTGAACTGAGGTTAGCAAGGCTACTCGTCAGTGATAAGTTTTGCCGAACTGTCCCGGGCCGGGTCAGCCCCGGCTACCTTCCTACTGGCACCGTCGTGTGGTGCCATCCCATCACGGAACCCTCACGGGGGCGGATCCGTTTTCGGGGTCCGGTCAAAGGTACCGCAGTCGCCGGTGTCCGGTTACGCCGCTCTGCGCCGGGAGGTGCAGAGCAGTCTGGCCTACTAGGACACGAGGGAAGCCATGCCAGCTCTTCGACCCGAGGCTGGATTTCCGCGTCAGTCGTCTACCGAACCCTGAATGCTCCGAAGATGGGGTGCAGATGGAGCGTCGTTGTCGGGACGACTCGGAAGCTCCCTAGGCTGGGGCATCGTGTGGCGACGGCTGGGCGATCGGAAAGCTGCCGAACAGCCTGACTTCGGCGGCGTGGGCTTCGAGGTCTTCCAGCGCCGAGTTGGTGACGGCGGCGTCCGGCGCCTCGAAGTCGACGTAAAACCGGTACTCGAAGGGCCGGTCGAAAAGCGGCCGGGAATCGGCCCGGGTGAGGTTGACCCCCTTGCTGGCCAGCACCACCAACGCCACCGCCAGGCTGCCGGGAACGTGCTTGACCACGAAGGCCAGGCTGGACTTGAGCCGGGAGCCCGGGACCGGGACGACCGGACGCTCGGGGAGAGCGGCCTCGACGACGTAGAAACGGGTGCGGTTGCTGCGGTCGTCCTGGATGTTCTCGTCGAGAACGTCGAGCCCGTAACGCTGGGCCGCGGCGCGGCTGGCGATCGCCGCCAGGCCGGGGGCATGGCTCTCCGCCACCCGGCGTGCCGCTCCCGCGGTGTCGGTGTAACTCTCGGCCTGGATCCCGTGACGGGCAAGGTAGGCCCGGCACTGGAGGAGCGCCTGGGGATGGCTGAGGGCGCGGGTCACGGCCTCACCGGCACGCCCGAGCAGACAGTGTCGAACCGGGTGGACGTGCTCGGCCACGACCCGGATGCCAGGCGTGGTCCAGAGCAGGTCGCTGGCCTCCTGCACGATGCCGCCGATGGTGTTCTCGACCGGCAGCACGATCCGCTCCACTTCTCCGGAGGTGAGCGCCTCGAACAGCTCGTCGAACCACAGGTATCCCACCGGCTGCGCCGACGGGAAGATGTCCAGCAGCGCCTCTTCGCTGTACGCCCCGGGCTCGCCCTGGAAGCCGACCCTCACTGATCGATCTTAGGAGGGATTCTCGCCGGGAGGCGCCCGCTCAGGTCAGGCCCGGACCGGCCGGGCGCCCACCTGCTCGGCGATCCGAAGCAAGTCCTCATCGGTGACCTCCCGCTTGGTGTCGGCCACTTGCAGGAAGCTGTCCCAGGCCGGTTGCTGCTGGCTCTCGCTGAGCTCGATTCCGAGGATCTTCAGCCGGAAGCGGAAGGCGTGGCGGCCGGAGCGCGCGGACAGCACGATCCGGTTGTCCTTGAGCCCGATGTCCTCCGGTTGCATGATCTCGTAGTTGAGGCGATCCTTGAGAACCCCGTCCTGGTGGATTCCGGAGGCGTGAGCGAAGGCATTGGCCCCGACGATCGCCTTGTTCGGCTGGACCTCGGTCTGGGTCAGTTCGGAGACCATTCGCGAGGTGGCCGCGATCTGGGTGGTGTCGACAGCGGTTTCCAGGCCGAGCGCCGCCTGACGGACCTTGAGCAGCATCACGATCTCCTCGAGGGAGGTGTTGCCGGCCCGCTCACCGATGCCGTTGACGGTGCACTCCACCCGCCGGGCTCCATTGACGATGCCGGCCAGCGAGTTGGCGGTGGCCATGCCCAGGTCGTTGTGGCAGTGGACGCTGAAGATCGCTCGCTCCGGGTTGCGCACGTTGCCGATCACATATCGGATCAAATCCCCGAATTCCCAGGGCAGGCAATAGCCGGTGGTGTCGGGGATGTTGATCACAGTGGCCCCAGCGTCGATCACTCGCTCCACAGTCTCGACCAGGTAGTCGCGGTCGGCCCGGCCGGCGTCCTCCGGGGAGTATTCGACCTGCTCGCAGAACTGGCGGGCATAGCCGACCGCCTCGACCCCGCGCCGGAGCACCTCCTCCCGGCTCAGGCCGAGCTTGCGCTGGATATGGATGTCCGACACCGAGAGAACGATGTGGATCTGCCGGTTGGCGGCATACTTGACCGCGTTCCACACCGCGTCGATATCGGTCCGGACGGCTCGGGCCAGGGCGGTGATGGTCGGTCCCTCGACCTCTCTGGCGATCCGGGATACGGCCTCGAAGTCGCCTGGCGAAGAGATCGGGAAGCCGGCCTCGATCACGTCGACTCCGAGCGCGGCCAGCTGATGGGCGAGGACGAGCTTCTGGTCGAAGGTCAGGCCGAAGCCCGGCGATTGCTCGCCATCGCGCAAGGTGGTGTCGAAGATGTAGACGCGATCCCGGTCCTCCCGGCCTACAGGTGCTGTAACAGGTCCGTTCATCTCATCTCTCCGCAGGCTCCAACCACGGCATCATGCCGCGAAGCTCGGCTCCAACCTTCTCGATCGGATGCTCGGCGTCTCTCTGGCGCATCGCCATGAAGGTCGCCCGCCCCGCCTGGTTTTCCCCGATCCAGCGTTCCGCGAAGCTGCCGGATTGGATGTCTTTGAGGAGGAGACGCATCGCCTCCCGGGTGGCGTCGGTGATGATCTTCGGACCCGCCGTGTAGTCGCCGTACTCGGCGGTGTCCGAGATCGAGTAGCGCATGAAGTTGAGGCCGCCTCGGTACATCAGGTCGACGATCAGCTTGAGCTCGTGCATGCACTCGAAGTAGGCCATCTCGGGCGGGTAGCCGGCCTCCACGAGAGTCTCGAATCCGGCCTTGACGAGGGCGCTGACCCCGCCGCAGAGTACCGCCTGCTCGCCGAACAGGTCGGTCTCGGTCTCATCCTTGAAGGTGGTCTGGATGATGCCCGCCTTGCCGGCGCCGATCGCCCGAGCATAGGCCAGCGAGCGCTCCAGGGCGCGGCCGGTCGCGTCCTGGTGGATGGCGACCAGTGAGGGGCAGCCGTTGCCCTCCTGGTAGGTGCTCCGCACCAAATGACCGGGAGCTTTGGGCGCCACCATGGTCACGTCGATATCGGCGCGGGGATGGATCTGGCCGAAGTGGATAGCGAAGCCGTGGGCGAACATCAGCATCATCCCCGGCCTCAGGTGAGGCTCGATCTGGTCGCGGTACAGCGTGCCCTGGCCGACGTCGGGGGTGAGGACCATGACAATATCGGCCTCCCGGACCGCTTCCGCGACCGGTACCACCCGCAGCCCCTGAGCCTCGGCCTTGGCTCGCGACCGGCTGCCCTCGTGGAGCCCGACCCGCACGTCCTCACCCGAGTCTTTGAGGTTCAGAGCGTGTGCGTGTCCCTGGCTTCCATAGCCGATGATGGCGATGCGCTCCCCAACCCGGGGATCGCAGTCGGCATCGTAGTAGATCTTCATCGCCATGCGTGGTCAGTCTCCTTTTGGATGGCAAGCGGGCCGGTTCTGGCCAGGTCGAGTATGTCGAAATCACGCAGGGCGGCGACCAGGGCGTCGAGGTC
>JRHI01001233.1_pt1 | contig 22604 bp, 16 predicted proteins | sample 215371 | NCBI WGS metagenome assembly JRHI01 (sample SAMN02929681, study PRJNA255918) | sediment metagenome | biome: cave system; feature: Ice Cave; material: Sediment; isolation source: sediment from deep within a dark volcanic ice cave with no known source of... ...
CGGCTCCGAACGGGCTTACGATTGTACGTAATCAGGTTATTTTTTGAGATCCTCGATCCAATGCTTTCTGCAACCAATTTGGTTCTGGCATTGGCGACGACCGACAGACCCTGGCCGCCGAAAGGCATCGGATCGCAGACCATTGACGCTGTCGGCATTGCGATGATTGGCAGCGAGGGGCGAGGGCTTCTCACCCCGGTGCTGGCAGATCGCAAGCACTCCACAAACCTCGGTCTCGCGGGCGCGGTCACGAAACAGTTACTCGAGACGTTGCGTGACCGAAAGGCGTCATCGGCTTCATACCTCGTTCGTCAAGGCGACCGTGCTATCGAGCGGGCGCTCGAGCAAGCTGGCTTTGCGAGAGGCGACCTGCAGACAGCAACCGAGTACGCTGAGTATATGGAGTATTCTGCCGCACCGGAGAAGGTGCTGGAGGCCCTTGGCCTGCAGAGTATGCGGCTCGGCGACGTATTGGCGCTCGCACTCGATGGTCGAGAGCTGGATCGATTGAGCGCTTACCATTTTGCACTGGCGGCAGGCATCGCACCCTATCTGTCGGACTCGATAAGGTTTGCAGCGCTTCTGCCAGGTTTGATCGACTTGATTGCCGCCCTTCCTCCAGGTGGAGTCCCACCCGGAACTCCTGGCCCTGAACTGCAACAGTCGGGCTCTGGCCCTGTCGAGGAATAGCAGCTCCGCGGCGGGCGGTGGGCAAAATGGCTCCGGCCATAGACATTTTCATCCGAACTTATTTCCGGGATTTTCGTTGGCTGGAATTGTCTCTGCTGTCGATCGTCAAATTCGTGGAGGGCTTCCGACGCATCATCATAGTGATGCCGGCATCCAGCCTCGAGCGGCTGCGCGGAAGCGAGATTCCGGCTTTTGCGCAAGCCGTCGTCCGCGCGTGTCAGGAGTACTCGGACGACTACATCGGACAACAAGTCACCAAGTTGCGTGCAGATTTTTTTACCGATGCTCCGCTCATCGCGCATGTTGATTCGGACTGCATCTTTCGTGTGCCCTGCTCCTTGCCGGCGCTGCTGACGAGGAGCGGGCGACCGATCATTCGAATTTTGCGTCGATCTCGACGCCCAGCTAGCGACGGCTGGCGCCGATGCATTGCCGATTTTCATGGCGAGCCATTGCCATTTGATGCTCTGGTGTCGCCTCCGTTCATTTATCCATCAAGTCTATACGGCGGCCTACGCGCGCAGTGCCGCGATCGTCATGGCGTCGCACTCGATCAATGGGTTCTGTCGCGACGAATCGACGCCATGAGCGAGTTCGGTCTGATGGCCGGTCAGGCGTGGTTCAAGCAACGCGATGACTTTTGCTGGGTCTCCGCTGACCGCGAGAAGGGCTGGCCGTGCCATCCGTATTGGAGCCGGAGCCGGAAAGCGACCGAGATGCAAGCGGAGCTTTCGCGCTTTCTGGGAAGACGGCCCTGATGGTTTCACGGCACCAAACCATCGCGACCGATCTATCGTTGATTATCGCAAGCCTGGATGAGGGCGAAGAACTGCATGAAACACTTCGATCGGTCTTAGCGGGTTCCGTCGTTCCTGCTGAGATCATAGTTGTCGATGACGGAGGCACCGACGGCAGCTGTAATGCGTTGGAGCGGGACGAATGGCGGATGCGCCGTGTAAAGGTGCACCGGATCGAGCGTCGCGGCATAGCTGCGGCTCGCAACATTGGGAGCAGGCTCGCAAGCGGAGCCCGCCTGGCATTCTTGGATGCCCACTGCCGATTGGATCCGCACTGCCTGGCCGCGCTACAAGCGGCCCTCGACGCTCGGCCGGACGCGATCGTCGCACCTTGCGTTTGCGACTATCACAGTAACGTCTACGGCTGTGGCGCGCGTTTGATCGACGCGGAATTGAGGATCCGTTGGCTGCCGCCTCCTGTCGCCAACGGAACCCCTCATCATCTGCCTATTGCGCCCGGCGGATGCCTGGTATTGAGTCGAGCGACATTCGACCGCTTGGGCGGGTTCGGAGTTTTTCGAGAGCTCGGCCAGGAGGATGTGGAATTCGGTCTGCGCGCATGGCGTGCTGGGGTTGACGTACTTGCCGCGCCATCTGCAAAGCTCGCGCACAAGTTTCGATCCGCTCCGCCATACAGCCTCGCATCGACCAGCCGGGCCTATAACGTCGCCCGAATCGCACTCGTTCATTTCGATGGCCGGCGTCGTGAAGAGTGCCTCCGCAAAGTCATTGGGACGCAGAGAGCCGCCGAGGTCCTGGTAGACGCGTTCGCCAGCGATTGGGAGGATCAGAGGAATGCTGTCGCTGCAATCAGCAAGCGAACGATAGAAGCATTCTTCGAGAGCTTCGGCGATTGGAGATGAGGGTCGCCGACAGACCCGAGGGCGATTGGCTCGTCCTAAATGACCTCTGCACCCCTGGTGGTGCGCCGACATCGGCCGAGCCACAGCCCGTGCCCGGACCCCACCACCCCCGTTCATGCCCCCTTCAGCCCACGCGTGACATTACCGCGCCCGCCGGCACCACAGGGGCGCTACAATGCTCAGCTATGACCTAAGCCATGCCCCTGTAGGCTCCAGCCGGCAACGATAACCCCATGAGCGTCTCCCACTTCCAGGCCCCGGATGCGCCGGGCTTCAAGCTGGATCCGCGCGTGGTGGGGGCGTTCGGCCGGTTTGCGGGCGGCTTCTGGCGGGGCGCCACCACCTTCCGGGCCTGGGCGCTGACGCTTGGGCTGGCCGCTTTCCTGATCCTCTCCACCGCCGCCACGGTCGCCCTAAACCACTGGAATCGCTGGTTTTTCGACAGCCTGGAAGCCCGCGACGTGGGCGGGCTGACCCAGGCCGTGCTCGTGTTCGCGGTGATCATCGCCTTCATGGCCGCGATCGGCGTCGGCATCGTGCTGACGCGCGAGACGCTACAGGTCGACTGGCGTGCCTGGATCGTCAAGCACCTGGTCGACCGCTGGCTGTCGCGCCAGCGCTTCTACCACCTCAACGTCACCGGCAAGGAGCCGCCCAACCCCGAGTACCGCATCTCCGACGACACGCGCTGGGCCACCGAGCCGCTGGTGGACCTCGGCATCGGCCTGGTGCTGGCCGTGGTGGGGGCGGCCGCCTTCATCTCCATCCTGTGGACCGTGGGCGGCTCCTATACGCTGGAGCTGGGCTCGCTCGGCCCCGTCACGATCCCCGCCTACATGGTGATCGCGGCGCTGGCCTACGGCATCATCGCCTCGGGCCTGATGATGTGGGTCGGTGCGCCGCTCGTCGGCTTCGTCGGCCGCAAGAACGAGGCGGAGGGCTACTTCCGCTTCGCCATGATGCGCATCCGCGACAACGCCGAGAGCGTCGCCCTCATGAACGGCGCGCGCTACGAGCAGGCGGTGCTCGGGCGCTTCTACGAGACCGTGGTGGCGCGCTGGATGGCGATCGTGTGGCAGCACGGGCACCTGACCTGGATCACCAACGCGTCGGGCCCGATGATCCCCATCATCCCGCTGCTGTTCGCCGCGCCCAAGTATATCTCGGGCGAGCTGACGCTGGGTCAGGTGACGCAGCTGGCCGCCGCCTTCGTGCAGGTGCAGATCGCCATCTCCTGGGTGGTCGACAACTACAACCGCGTGGCCGAGTGGTACGCCTCGGCGCGCCGCGTCATGGACATCGTCGATGCCTGCGACGCCATCGACCCGCAGATCGAGGCGACATCGCCCAAGCCGATGCGACCCACGGCAGCGCAGGGCGCCACGGTGCGCCTGAGCGACTTCGAGATCGGCGACGGCACCGGCCGGCCCCTGCTTTCGGGCGCGGATCTGTCCGCCGGCCCCGGCGAGGCCGTGCATGTGTACGGCGATTCCAGCACCGGCAAGTCGACGCTGGTGCGCGTGCTCGCCGGTCTGTGGCCCGTTGCGCGCGGCGGCCTCACGCTGCCGGACAGGTCCGAGGTGATGATCACGCCGCAGAAGAGCTACCTGCCGCTCGGCTCGCTGAAGGGCGCGCTGCTCTATCCCAATCCCACCCTGCAGATGTCCGACGATCGCCTCAAGGCTGCGCTGGACAAGGTCGACCTCGGCGCGCTCGGCACCCGTCTCGACGAGGTGGCGCGCTGGGACCAGGTGCTTTCCAACGGCGAGCGCCAGCGCCTGGCCATGGCCCGGCTGCTCATCCACCAGCCCCGCGTGATCATCCTCGACGACGCGCTGTCAGCGCTCGACGAGTCCGCGCAAGCCGCCATCCTCGCGCGCCTGCGCAGCGAGCTACCGGACTCCACCATCGTCAGCCTGGCACAGCGTCCAGCGCCGGCGGGAGTGCACGATCGCCAGCTCGTGCTGGCGCGCGGCGCCGACAATACGGCGCTGATGGGGTCGCATGCGCCGGAACTCGCCAACGCCAAATAACGACACCGAAGGGAGGGCTCGCGCACGAGCCGGATAACATGACCAAGCTCAACTATTGGGACGCAACCTGGAGCCTCGACGAGGCGCAATGCCCCTGCGATCTCCACTTCGTCGAGCATCTGGAGCAGAAGGGCGCCAAAAACGCCGTGATCTTCCATTTCGGCACCGGCAACCATCACATCGTCGGGCTGAAGATGGCCGCGAACGGCTCCAACTGCGCCGTGCTCGGCATCACGGCGTCGCCCCAGGAGTACGACGACTACGTCGAGCTCTTGATTAAGAACCCGCGGCTCGGGCACACCTACAAGGCCTATTTCGGCGACATCTACCAGCTCGATGCCCGGCTGCTGCCGGAGCTCGACTACGTGAGCCTGTTCCACGTGGGCGAGTTCCGAACGCCGGACAACGACGCTTATGGCGCGCTGACCGATCTGGAGATGACGCTGATGCTCGCCGACAGGACCAAGCCGGGCGGCGAGATCTTGTTCTTCACGGGCTCGTTCGCCTACGACAAGGCGCAAGCCGTCGGCAAGGAGCTCGTCAAGCAGCGGCCCTTCGAGCCCGCCGGCGTCTACAAGAGCCTGCAAATCTTCAGGAAGCGCGCGCGCTGAAGTTCTCCCTCTCCCCATGCTTCTTGAGCAGGGGGAGAGGGTCGGGGTGAGGGGCAGACGCTTGCGCCGGCGCTCGTGGCGGCCCCTCACCCTAACCCTCTCCCCACTGAAGAGTGGGGAGAGGGAATACGTCCCTCTATCCCTACGAGCCTTCCTTGCCGCGCAGGATCTCGCGCGCCGCGTCGATCCTCGCCGCAATGGCGTGGTCGGAGCCGTTGAGCCCGCCCTGTCGGCGCTTCAGCTCTTCTGCGGCCAAGGCCGCGTCGATGTCCTTCTCGGTCGCGTCCGGCTCCAGACCCAGCGTGTGCAGCGCCTGCTCGCGCGTCATCGGCGTGCGCCGCGCCTCGTTCGCCGCGCGTGCAGCCCCCGTCGTGCCGCTCTTGCCGTCCTTGCCATCGCCGCGTCCGAGCGCTCTACCGACCGACGGCGGCAGCATGCTCGAAGCGCTGGCGATGTGCCCCTTTAGCTTGCTGCCGACGTCGAGACCCTTCGCCGCCTCCAGCCGCGCCTTCCACTTGTCCACGCCCAGGTTCTTCCAGAGGTGGACCTCCGTGTTGTTCTTGCGCATGATCGTATACTGCTGCAGTAGCGACAGCACGTTGTTCCAGGCCCAGTAGATCACCAGGCCGGACGGGAACGACGCCAGCATGAAGGTGAAGATCACCGGCATCCAGTTGAAGATCTTCTGCTGCACAGGGTCGGGCTGCTGCGGGTTCAGCTGCATCTGCACCCACATCGTCACGCCCATGATGAGCGGCCACACGCCGACGTGCAGCATGTCCGGCACCTGATACGGCAGCAGGCCGAACAGATTGAAGAGGGAGGTGGGATCGGGCGCGGACAGGTCCTTGATCCAGCCGAAAAACGGCGCATGGCGCATGTCGATGGTGACGAACAGCACCTTGTAGAGCGCAAAGAACACCGGGATCTGCAAGACAATGGGCAGACAACCCGACATCGGGTTGATCTTCTCGTTCTTGTAGAGCGACATCAGCTCCTGTTGCTGCTTGACGCGATCCTCCTTGAAGCGGTCGCGGATCTTCTCCATCTCCGGCTGCAGCTTCTTCATCTTCGCCATCGACTCGTAGCTCTTGTTGGCGAGCGGAAAAAACGCGGCCTTCACGAGCACGGTGGTGGCGAGGACGGCGAGGCCGTAGTTGCCGAGCACCTGGGAGAGCCAGTGCAGCAGCTTGAACAGCGGCTTGGTGATGAAATAGAACCATCCCCAGTCGATCATCAGGTCGAAGTTCTTGACGTTGAGCTTCTCGTGGTAGGCCTCGATGAGAGTGACCTGCTTGGCACCTGCGAAAAGATTGCTGGTGCTCGAGCCTTGGCCGCCCGGCGGCACTGAGACCCCGGCCATCAAGAAGTCGGTCTGGAAATACTCCTTGCCGCCTTTGACCCCCAAAACCTTGGCATCGTATGGCAACTTCTGGTCGGGGATCAGGGCGGCCGCCCAGTACTTGTCGGTCATGCCGAGCCAGCCGCCGGTCTTCTTGGTAAAGGTCTTGGTTCCACCATCCTTGAGCAGGTCCGCATAATTCAGCTCCTGCAGGCCGGCGTCCCCCATAACCCCGATGGGGCCTTCGTGTAGGATGTAATAGCCTTCGGTCTTCGGCGTGCCGTGGCGGGAGATCAGTGAGAAGGGATGCAAGGTGATCTCGGCGCCAGTCTTGTTCTCGACCTGCTCAGTCACGGTGAACAGATAGTCGGCATCAACGGCGATGGTTCGCCGGAAGACGAGTCCCTGTCCGTTGTCCCAGATGAGCGTCACCGGCGAGGCCGGCGTCAGCGGTGCCTCTTTCTCCACGCGCCAGACCGTGTCGCGACCGGGCATCGCTTGTGTCACACCGTTGCCCGCCGCCCATCCGTACTCCGCGTAGTATGGATGCGGTGCGCCGGAGGGCGAGAAGAGCACGACGTTGGGCGATTTGGGATCGACCGTCTCGCGGTATTTGGCCAGCACCAGGTCGTCGAGCCGCCCGCCCGCAAGGGCAATCGAGCCGCGCAGGCTAGGGGTCTCTATGCGCACACGCGTCGTCTGTAGCGCCGCGTCGCGCGTAAGGGCAGGTGGTGCGGGAGCTGCCGACGGAACAACGACGCCCGGCTGGGGAACTGCGCCAGGCGCGGTGACGGGGGCTGTTTTCCCACCGCCCGGCTGCTCTTTGACCTGGCTCTGCTCCTGCTGAATGCGCTGCCGGCGCTCCTGGTCGTCTTTGAGCTTGGGGCCGGCATAGAAGACCTGCCAGGCGAGCAGCACGCCCACCGACAGCACGATGGCGAGAAGGAGGTTCTTCTGGTTGTCCTGGTCGTTCAGCATGGGCCCTTCAACGCTTCCAGTTTGGCGTCCTCAGCCGCGCCCCGGCTCACCGCACCCGCGCCGGTGTGCGGTGCACGCGGGCGAATGCCTTGGTGAGCTCGCTCACAAGCGCAGCAAACTCCAACGTCAGCGCCGGACGGCGCGCGATCAGGACGTAGTCGAAATCGCGCTTGGCGTGATCCGGCCCTACGCCCCTGACCGCCGCCTTGAGGCGCCGCCTGATACGATTGCGCTCGACCGCCTTGCCGACCTGCCGGGTGACCGTGAAGCCGAACCGCGGCTCGCCCGTTGGCGGGGAACGATCCTCACCGCTGCGCGCTTTGGCTTCGAGGACGAAGACGGGTGTTGCGCATCGCGCGCCCTTGCGGACCCGCAGGTATTCCGCGCGCTTTTTCAGCGTCGTCACGCGCGGGGTGGAGCCCGTAGCTGCCTTCGCCTTGGCCATGCGCCACCCATCGCTGCGGCTGCCGCCTCATGCCGACAGGCGCTTGCGACCCTTCGCGCGCCGCCGGGCCACCACTCTGCGGCCACCGGTGGTCGCCATGCGCTTGCGGAAACCATGCCGGCGCTTGCGCACGAGCTTGCTCGGCTGGTAGGTCCGTTTCACGTCGGGTCTCCGTTAGTACCAAGCCCTGTGTGGGGGAATGTCGCCGCCGGTGCCGTGCAAATCGGCCCTGCCAGCACCAGAGCGCAGGCCGCGCCCCATAGCTGATCGAAGTCGCCGCGCTTATAGGATTGGGGCCGGGGCAAGTCAATCCGATGCGAAATCCCTGTACAAGCGGGCGAAAACCATCAAATCTTTTCGCTTTCTGTCACGTGTGCTTGACAGCCGCCCCAAATGGGGGTGGCAACGCTTACTTTCCTTCGAGACCGTCGCAACCCCTGATCGCAGCGTCGACTGCCGCCCGATGAAAACCGAGACTCCCCCGAACGAGGTGCCTGGTTGCCATGACCGGCGCCCCGGGTTGGTCGATGGCGTGCTCCTCGGCGCCTCCAAGCCACGTCCAGCGCTGAACGCATTCAAGCGCTTCGGGCCGCTCGTCGTCATCGCTGCCATCATGCTGCTCGTGTTCGCGATGGGCTGGCACCGCGAGGTCAACGTCGAGAACATCGTGGCGCTGCGCGACCATTTCCACGTCGTCCTAGCCGAGCACCGCGTCGCCTCCGTCCTGGCGTTTGTCGCCCTTTACATCGGCGCTGCATCGCTCTCGCTGCCGGGCTGTCCGATCCTGACCGCGACGGGTGGCATGTTGTTCGGTTGGCTCGTAGGCGGAGTGGCCACCGTGGTCGGCGCAACCATCGGGGCCACGATCCTGTTTCTGATCGCACGGTCGGCAGTTGGCGGAATGCTGAACGAGCGGGCCTCACCCTGGCTCGGCAAGCTGCGCCTGGGCTTCAAGGAGAACGCACTGAGCTATCTTCTGTTCTTGCGCCTTGTTCCGGCCTTTCCCTTTTGGTTCGTAAATGTGGCACCGGCCGTCCTCGGCGTTCCCCTTAAGACTTACGTGATCGCGACATTTTTCGGTATCATGCCGGCCACCTTCGCTTTTGCATCGGCGGGGGCCGGCCTCGACAGCGTCATCATGGCTGCGAAGGCGGAGTACGCTCAATGCGTGATCGAGAGCGGCGCGGGAGCCTGCAAGCTCACCATTCATGCAAGCTCGCTAGTTACCAGGGAGCTCCTGCTGGCGTTGGTGCTTTTAGGCGTCGTCGCGCTCATTCCGGTCGCTCTCAGAAGATGGAGGAACAGCCATGCAGCAGCCAAGTGACCGCGCGGTTGGCTTGGTGCGGGTCGGTCCCGGCAGCGATCGGGCGGACGTGACCGTCGCATCGAGGAGCAGCGCGATCACGAGCACCGCGGGCGGCGAGCTGCGCGCCGATCTGTGCGTGATCGGCGCTGGCTCGGGCGGCCTCACCGTGGCGGCCGGCGCGGCCCAGCTCGGGGTGTCGGTCGTCCTCATCGAGAAGGACAAGATGGGTGGCGATTGCCTGAACTACGGCTGCGTTCCCTCCAAGTCGCTCATCGCCGCGGCGCGTCGGGCGCACCTCATGCGCACCTCCGCTCCCTTCGGCATCGTGCCGACCAACCCGACGGTCAGCTACAAGGGCGTGCACGACCACATCCATGGCGTCATCGCCGCCATCGCCCCCAACGACTCCGCGGAACGGTTCACCGGCCTCGGCGTCACGGTGATCCGCGCCGCAGCCCAGTTCATCAGCCGCGATACGGTGCTGGCCGGAGATCAGCGCATCAGGGCACGGCGCTTCGTCATCGCCACCGGCTCCTCGCCAGCGGTTCCGCCCATCCCGGGGCTCGAGGGCGTGCCCTACTTCACCAACGAAACCATTTTCGAGAACAGGGCCCAGCTCGACCACCTCATCGTCATCGGCGGCGGTCCCATCGGCCTGGAGCTCGCTCAGGCCTATTTGCGTCTGGGCAGCCGCGTCACCGTGCTGGAGGCCATGAAGGCGCTTGGCAAGGACGATCCGGAAATGTCCGAGGTCGTGCTGAAGCGGCTGCGTGCGGAGGGCATGGAGATCCGCGAAGGAGCGCTGGTGGAACGCGTCACGGGCGGGACGCGGCTGATCGACGTGCACATCTCGGAGGGGGGCGTGCCGTCCATCGTGCAGGGCTCGCACCTGCTTGTCGCCACGGGGCGCATGCCCAACGTGGCGGCTCTCAATCTCGAGGCCGCCAGCATCAAGTACGACAAGCGCGGGATACAGGTGAGCAAGGGTCTCGTCACCTCGAACTCGAGGGTGTTCGCCATCGGCGACGTCGTCGGCGGCCCGCAGTTCACGCACGTGGCAAACTATCACGCCGGCATCGTCCTGCGCCGGGCCTTGTTCCGCCAGCCGGCAACGGTCGATGGCGATATCATCCCCTGGGCGACGTTCACGGACCCCGAGCTCGCCCACGTGGGACTGACCGAAGACACGGCGAAAATGCGCAACGGGCGCGTGCGGGTCTACCGCTGGCCCTACCACGAGAACGACCGCGCCCAAACCGAGCGGACGGCGGAGGGCTTCGTCAAGGTCGTGACCGACGCCAAAGGGCGTATTCTGGGCGCCAGCATCGTCGGCGAGCACGCCGGCGAGCTGATCCAGATGTGGTCGCTTGCCGTATCGCAGAGGCTCAATATCAAGGCCATGACCCAATGGATTTCACCTTATCCAACGTTTTCCGAGATCAACAAGCGTGTCGCCTACGGCTATTATGCGACGGCCGCCGCTAACCCCTTGGTACGCAAGGTGGTGGGCTGGCTGGCAAAGCTCGGATAGGCGCTCACAAGGCGAGCGAGGCAGGGGCGTGCCACGCGATAGCATCGATGAGGCGCTGGCCTGGTCGGCAAGGCTGTGGGACCGGGTCAAGCGCATCCGGTCGCCGCTGTCGGCAACGGCGGAACGGCGCGGCCTTGGCCTGTCCGCCAAGCTGCTGCTTCTCACCATCACGTTCGTGATGCTGGCGGAGGTGCTGATCTTCGTACCCTCTGTCGCCAACTTCCGCATCAGCTGGCTGAACGACCGCCTCACCGCCGCTCAGCTCGCCGCGTTGGCCGCCGAGGCGGTCCCGGGGGGCGTCCTGCCGGATCCGTTGCGCGCCGAACTGTTGCGCACCGCACAGGTGCGCGCCGTGGCCCTCAAGCGCAGCAACGAGCGTCGCCTGGTGCTGCCAGCCGACGCAGCCTCGCAGATCGATGACACCTTCGATTTTCGCGCCAGCGAACGCGCGCGCGGGGTCGGCAACGAGCTTGCCCTGCGCGTGAAGCTGATTTGGGACGCGCTCAGCGTCTTCTGGGCCCCGGACGGGCGCATCATCAGGGTGATCGGCGAGCCGGGCATGGGGGCTGGCGACTTCATCGAGGTCGTGCTGCCGGAAGCACCGCTAAAAGTGGCCATGATCCGCTACGGCTTCAATGTGCTGGGGCTGTCGGTCATCATTTCGGTGATCACCGCCGCGCTCGTCTATTTCGCTCTCAACGGTTTGCTCGTGCAACCGATGATGCGCATCGCTCGCAACATGCTGCGCTTCAGCCAGAACCCCGAGGACGCCAGTCGCATCATCGTGCCCACGCCGCGCCGCGACGAGATCGGCACCGCCGAGCGCGAGCTCGCCCACATGCAAGGTGAGCTGACCCAGACGTTGCAGCAGAAGAGCCGGCTCGCTGCGCTGGGTCTCGCTGTCAGCAAGATCAATCACGATTTGCGCAACATGCTGGCCAACGCCCAGCTGATCTCGGACCGGCTCAGCAGCCTGCCCGATCCAGCGGTGCAGCGCTTCGCGCCGAAGCTGATCGCCTCGCTCGGCCGCGCTATCAATCTTGCCGACAGCACGCTCAAGTTCGGCCGCGCCGAAGAGGCGCCTCCCAGGCGCGAGCTCATGCCCTTGCGTCCGCTCGTGGAGGAGGTCGGCGACGGTCTTGGGCTGCCGCGCGAAGGTTCCGTCGACTGGACGATCGCCATGGACGCCACGCTGCGCGTGGACGCCGATCGCGATCAGCTCTTCCGCGTCTTGAGCAATCTCACGCGCAACGCGCTGCAAGCCATCGAGCAGCAGGACAATGCGGGGGGCCACATCCGCGTCGTGGCGCTGCGCGACGGCAAGCGGGTCACCATCGAGGTGAGCGACAATGGACCGGGTGTACCGGAGAAGGCGCGCACCCACCTTTTCCAGGCGTTCCAGGGCTCGGCACGAAAGGGCGGGAATGGCCTCGGGCTTGCCGTGGCGCAAGAGCTGGTGAACGCGCACGGCGGCGCCATCCGGCTGCGCGACACCGGACAGGGCGCGACTTTCGAGCTCGAGATCCCGGACCGCGGTGGGTGAGAGGGCCTTGCGAGATCCGGAGCACCCCATTTTCGACCTGGCCATCATCGGCGGCGGCATCAACGGCTGCGGCATCGCGCGCGACGCTGCCGGCCGCGGCTTGTCGGTGTTCCTGTGCGAGATGGGCGACCTTGCCGGCGGCACCTCCTCGCGCTCCACCAAGCTGATCCACGGGGGCTTGCGCTACCTCGAGCAGTACGATTTCCGGCTGGTGCGCGAGGCCCTGGCCGAGCGCGAGGTGCTGTGGCGCATCGCGCCCCACATCGTACGACCCCTACGCTTCGTGCTGCCCCATCAGGCAGGCTTGCGGCCCGCCTGGATGCTGCGCATCGGCCTCTTCCTTTACGATCATCTGGGTGGAAGGCAGCGCCTGCCCGGCACCCGCGTCCTCGATCTCACAACGGACGGCGCCGGTGAACCGCTGAAACCGGGCCTCTTCGCCACCGGCTTCGAGTATTCCGATTGCTGGGTCGACGATGCCCGCCTCGTCGTCCTCAACGCACGCGATGCGGCCGAGCGCGGCGCCACCATCCGCACGAGGACGCGGGCTGTCGCGGCGTCGCGCGGCGAGCACGCGTGGCACCTCACCGTAGCGGACGCTCGCTCGGCAGAGCGCGAGACCATCACCGCGCGCATGCTCGTCAATGCCGCCGGCCCGTGGGTCGAGGCGGTGTCGGCTGGCGGTCTGGGGCTCGAGCAGCCGGGCCGGGTGCGGCTGGTGCAAGGGTCGCATATCGTGGTCACCAAGCTGTTCGATCACGACCGCGCCTACATTTTCCAGCGCCCCGACGGCCGCATCGTCTTCGCCATTCCCTACGAGGGGGAGTTCACGCTGATAGGCACAACCGATCGTGATTATGTCGGCGACCCGGCCAATGTTTCCGCAACGGCCGAGGACATCTCCTATCTCTGCGAAGCGGCCAGCGCCGCGTTTGCGCGCAGCGTGGCGCCGGCCGACGTCGTGTGGACCTACTCGGGCGTGCGTCCGCTCTACGATGACGGCGCCAGCGAAGCCAAGGCCGCCTCGCGCGACTACGTGCTGGAGATGGATCACAAGGTGGGCGCCGCGCCGGTGCTCTCGATCATCGGCGGCAAGATCACGACCTATCGCCGACTGGCCGAGGCTGCGCTGGAGCGGTCGGCGGCGCACCTGCCTGCCCGCGAGGGACTCGCGGTGGGCTGGACAGGAACGACGCCGCTGCCCGGTGGCGAATTCGACCCCGAAGAGCTGCGCGCGATCACGCAGCGGCTTGTGCGCAGCTATCCGTTCTTGAGCGAGCCCCATGCCGTTCGCCTGGTCCGCGCGTACGGCGCGCGGGCGGCACGCGTGCTCGGAAAGGCCAAGTCGGCAGCAGACCTCGGCCGCAAATTCGGAGCCACGCTGACCGAGGCGGAAGTGTGCTATCTCATCGACCAGGAGTGGGCCTCAACGGCCGAGGACGTGCTATGGCGTCGCTCCAAGCTCGGCCTGCATCTGTTTCCCGCCGAGACCGCCGCGCTCGAGGCCTGGATGCGCGATGCGTCCCCTTCCGCGCCAGCATCCCGAGGACCTTTGCTTGAAGAGAATGCGTCCCGAAAGCGAGAGTAGCCCCGAGCTCACGCCGCGCGAGTTCCGCCTCGGCGAGCGGCGTCCTCGCTGCACCACCGCTCGAGCAGGCGATAGAGCTCCTCACGGTCGAAGGGTTTGGCAAGGTAGTCGTCCATACCGGCCTCGAAGCAGCGCCGACGGTCCTCGTCGAAGGCATTGGCGGTGACGGCGATGATTGGCGGGGCTGTCGCCGCGTTTTGCGCGGCATAAAGCGCCTTGATGGCGCGGGTCGCCTCCAGACCGTCGAGCACCGGCATGTGCGCGTCCATCAAGACGAGATCGTAGGGTGCCTCCGAACCGGCGAGCACGCGCTTGAACGCCTCGACCGCCTCTCGCCCGTTGACGCAGTGCTGCACCTTGCATCCCACCTTCTCGAGCATGCGCCGCGCCAGCAGCGCGTTGATGTCGTTGTCCTCGACGAGGAGCACCGAGGGCGACACCATGAACTGCACGGGACGCACGGGCTCGGCGGCGACTTGCATCGGGTCGATGGGCTCGTGGCCGGCGCCGAGATGCGTCAGCACGGACCGCGGCCGAACCGGGCGCACGAGGTAGGCATCGAAGCCCGCGTCTCGGAATTGGGCAAAGTCCGCCTTTGCCGCCGTATCCAGCACGATGACGCCCTGCACGTCCCCTGGCGCCCCCGCCCGAGCGTGGGACAGGAGCCGAGCCGCGGTCTGGCAGCCGCTGCGGCCATCGACGATGATGCGCGTGAAAGGCTCGCCCGCCTTCGCTGCCGCGGCCACCATGTCCGCCGCGCTTGCAATCGCGCTCTCCTCCGTCGGGATGCCCGCGCCCTCGAGCGAAAGACGCAGCGCCCGGCGCTCGATCACGCGATCGAGTGCAAGCAGCACATGCTGGGCCGCCGCCGGCGGATCGGCGAGCTCCGACGCAGCGACCGCCCCGCTCGCACGCTTGAGCCGCAGGGTGGCCGTGAACGTCGAGCCACAGCCGGGCGCGCTCACCACCAGGATGTCGCCGCCCATGGCGCGTGCCAGGCGGCGGGAGATGGCGAGCCCAAGCCCGGTTCCGCCCTGGCGGCGGCGCACGGCATCCTCGGCCTGCTCGAACTCGGAGAAGAGGGACGGCAGCGCCTCGGGCGCGATGCCCATGCCGGTATCCTTGACCGCGATGGCGACTTCCAAGTCGTCGTTCTCGCTCGGCGGCTTCGTGGTGAGGGACTTGCCGACGGTGACCAGCACCCCGCCGCTGTCGGTAAACTTGATGGCGTTGCCGAGCAGGTTGGTCACGATCTGGCGCACGCGCACCTCGTCGCCCAGCAGCGGGCGTGGCAGCGCCGGGTCGACAGCCCAGGCGACGTCGATGCCCTTCTCGTAGGCCTTCGGTGCCAGCAACTCCACCACGCCCTGCACGCACTCGTCGAGAGCCAGCGGGGCGGAATTCAGCTGCAGCTTGTCGGCCTCGATCTTGGAGAAGTCGAGGATCTCGTCGATCAATGTGAGCAGCGTGCGCGCGGAGCGCTCGATCGCGTGGGCGTAGGTGCGCTGTTCGGCGGAGAGGTCCGTATCCGACAGCAGCGACGTCATGCCGAGGATACCGTTCATCGGCGTGCGGATCTCGTGGCTCATGGCCGCGAGGAACCGCGACTTGGCGCGGTTGGCTGCTTCCGCCTGCTTGCGCGCCTCCCAGAGGTCGGCCTCCGTGCGCCGGCGCTCGGTGATGTCGCGCCCCAGGCATTGCACCTCGGGGATGGCGGCATCGCTGGCCGGAACCGAGTGCTCCTCCCACTCGACCCAGCGAGGCCCGCGCGCGGTCTCGACCTGCTGGACGTAGCGCTGCTGGCGCAGCTCGGAGCCGGGCGCCAGGGGCATCGCCCGGTCGCCGGCGAGCACACGGGGGGTGAAGACACGGCCGAGCACGGTGCCACGTTCGAGGCCGAAAAGCCGACAGAAGGCTTGGTTGACGAAGGTGAGGCGGCCCTGGGAATCGCGGCGCAGGATGACGTCGGCTTGGTTGTCCAGGAGGTCGCGATAACGGGCTTCGTTCTCGCGGATCTCCCACTGGATGTCCTTCAGCGCCTCGAGTCCCCGCTCCAGGCGCTCCCCGATATGCATGAAGCGCTCGAACTCAGGCGACAGATCGCGCGCACTGGCTTGCTCCTCGCGAGGGGCCGGTACCCCTTGCAAGCCGCTGTCGCTCGTCCATGCTCGTAGCCAGGTTCGCACGCGGCCCGGCAGGGCTCGGAATGGAGACATGCTTGACGCACGCCCGTTTATCGTTGACGCCTGTATCCCCATCAAACATGCGGGCATTGAAAAACGCTTACCACCGCCGCAGAAAGCGGCGATCATAGCCTCAGCAGCGCCAGTGAAGCCGCCGGACGTGCGGCGATCGCGCGCAACGAAACGGAAAGGTAACCACGATGGGTCCGCTCGCCGGATTTCGCATCATCGAGATGGCAGGCATCGGCCCCGCGCCGTTCGCGGCCACGCTCCTGGCCGACATGGGTGCCGAGGTAGTCCGCGTCGACCGTCGCGAGGCGGCCGATTTGGGCCTTCCGGGTCGGGAGCCGAAGTTCGACGTGCTGCACAGAGGCCGCCGCTCGCTCGCCCTCGACGTCAAGGCCGAGGCGGGGCGCGCCGTCGTCAAGCAGCTCGCGGCCAAGGCCGACGCGCTGATCGAAGGTTTCCGGCCCGGCGTCATGGAGCGTCTCGGGCTCGGGCCTGAAGAGCTTCTGAAGATCAACCCCAAGCTCGTCTTCGGCCGCATGACCGGCTTCGGCCAAGACGGGCCGCTGGCGCAGGTCGCCGGCCACGACATCAACTACATCGCGCTCGCGGGCGCGCTGCACGCCATCGGCCGCAAGGGCGAGGCGCCAGTGCCGCCCTTGAACCTCGTCGGCGACTTCGGCGGCGGCGGCATGTTCCTAGCCTTCGGCGTGCTGTGCGGCTTGCTGGAAGCGCAGAAGTCGGGCAAGGGCCAGGTGGTGGACGCCGCCATGGTCGATGGCGCCGCCTACCTGTTGGCGGGTATCTACGGTCTCTATTCGCAGGGCTCGTGGGCCGACGAGCGCGGTGTCAACTTCGTCGATTCGGGCGCGCCCTGGTACGACGTGTACAAGACCAAGGACGGCAAATGGCTGTCGGTCGGCGCCATCGAGAAGCGCTTCTACGAGGAGCTGGTCGAGAAGCTGGGGTTGGCCTCGGCCGGGCTGCCCAAACAGCACGACCGCAAGGGCTGGCCCGTTCTGCGTGAGCGCTTCGCCGCAGCGATCGCATCGCGCACGCGCAGCGAATGGGAGCGCGTGTTCGAGGGCAGCGACGCCTGCGTCGCCCCCGTGCTGGCGCTGGGCGAGGTGGAGAGCCACCCCCACAACGTGGCGCGCGGAACCTTCGTGCGGCGCGACGGCGTGCTGCAGCCGCGCCCGGCGCCGCGCTTCTCCCGCACGGCATGCGAGATGGGGCCACCAGCGCGTGGGCGCGGCGCCGACAGCGCGGCAGTCCTCGAGGATTGGGGCTTCGCTCCCGCCGAGATCGACACGCTGACGAAGGCGGGTGTGGTGGGAGCCGCCAAGTCGGGAAGCTAACCATGGCCCTCTCGCTCACACTGGCGCAGCAGGAGATCCGCGAGGCAATCCTGAAGATCTGCGCGCGCTTCGGCGACGACTACTGGCTTGCCCGCGACACCGACGGCGCCTTCCCCCACGAGTTCCACAAGGCGCTGGCCGAGGCCGGCTGGCTCGGCATCGCCATGCCGGAGGCCTACGGGGGTGCGGGGCTCGGCATCACCGAAGCCGCCGTCATGATGCAGGCGATCGCCGAATCGGGGGCGGCGTTCTCCGGCGCCTCGGCCGTGCACATGAACATCTTCGGGCTCAATCCCGTCGTGGTGTTCGGCACGGAGGAGCAGAAGCGCCGCTTCCTGCCGCCGCTCATCGCCGGCAAGGAGAAGGCATGCTTTGCCGTCACCGAGCCCGACGCCGGCCTCGACACCACGCGGACGAAGACGCGGGCCGTGCGCCACGGCAACGGCTACGCCGTGCACGGCCAGAAGATCTGGATCTCGACGGCGCAGGTGGCCGAGCGTGTGCTGCTGCTCGCCCGCACCACGCCCGTCGCGGAAGTGAAGAAGCGCACCGAGGGCCTGAGCCTCTTCTACACCGCGCTCGACCGCAAATACGTGGAGGCGCGCGTCATCGACAAGATGGGCCGCAAGGCGGTCGACTCCAACCAGCTCTTCTTCGACGGCCTGCCGGTGCCGCTGGAGGACCGCATCGGCGAGGAAGGCAAGGGCTTCGAGTACATCCTGCACGGCATGAACCCGGAGCGCATCCTGGTTGCCGCCGAGGCGGTTGGCATCGGCCGGGCCGCGCTCGCCCGCGCCACGCGTTACGCCAAGGAGCGCGTCGTGTTCGGCCGCCCGATCGGCCAGAACCAGGCGATCCAGCACCCGCTCGCCAGATCCTGGATGGAGCTCGAAGCCGCCAACCTCATGATGCTGAAGGCGGCCGCGCTGTGCGATGCGGGCGAACCGTGCGGCGTTGAGGCCAATGCGGCCAAGTACCTGGCCGCCGAAGCCGGCTTCACGGCGTGCGAGACGGCGGTGCTGACGCACGGCGGCATGGGCTACGCCAAGGAGTTCCACGTGGAAAGGCTGCTGCGCGAGGTCCTGATCGCGCGCATCGCCCCGGTCTCGCGCGAGCTCATCCTGTGCAACATCGCCGAGAAGGCCCTTGGCCTGCCGAAGTCCTATTGAAGGCGGGCGTCGCGTTGACCCGCGGATGGCCGCCGCTATGATGCGCGCGCCTTACAGCCCTCGATGGGGGGCCCCAGTGGTGGAACGGTAGACGCGCTGGACTCAAAATCCAGTGTCCGCAAGGACGTGGGGGTTCAAGTCCCTCCTGGGGCACCAATTCGATTTTCCCTATTCAAAGCGAACGGCGACCTGAGGTAGATCGCAATAAATAGACGACAAAAGATGGGTGTCTCTAAACCCGACGACCAATCTCAGGAGAGGCGCGAGATTTTCGCGGCCGCCGGCGTGCCGCTCAGCATCAGGCCCCACACCAGCGCCATCAGCAGATAGAAGTGCCGCCAGTGGTCGAGGTCGATGACGAGGCCTTCGAGTGCGTGGGCGACGAAGCAGGCGTAGACCACAAGGAAGAGCGGCTGGGTGGCGCGACGCACGAACGCGTGCCGTAGGCCCCACACTCCCGTCGAGACGACGAGGCTCAGGAAAAGGAAACCGCCGAGCCACCCCGCGTTCAGCAACATGGCCAGATAGACGTTGTGCGGCTCCTCGCGGTGGTATTGCGGCACGAACTGCTGCGCGCCGATGCCGAGGGGATGTTCCAGGATGAGGAGGGCCGCTTTCTGCTGCCCGCCGAACCGGCCCTCGGGCCCCTCATCGTAGCTCTGGTCCAGCGACGCTCGCTCCGAGGCGAGGCCGGAGACCGCGTCGAACTGGAGGGCAACCAGCACCAGGACGGAAAGGGCCGCGATCCCCATGACTGCCAGCATGGCGAACTTGAGCCGGGCCCGGTTGTCGCGCACGGTCAGGATGTGGAGTGCGCCGTACATCGCCGTTGCCACGCCCAGATTGATCCATGCCCCCCGCGAGAAGCTCAGCAGCATGGCGAGGCCGATCACCAGCAGCAGGCCGAGCAGGGGAATGCTCTTGGGCAGCCGCGATCCCGCAAGCCGGCTCAAACCGTAAACCAGCGCCGGCACCAGGAACGGCCCGAACACGTTGGGGTCCTTGAAGAGCCCGGTGGCCCGGCCGTAGCGGGTCATGAGCTCGCGGGCATCCGGAAGGAGGTCGAAGTAGCCGACGATGCCCAGGAGCGAGGCCACGACGGCCGCCCAGGAATAGGCGTTGAGGATGAGGCGAGTGTGCGCGTCCGGACTCTTGGCCACGAACGCCGCGAACACGAATGTGGCGACATAGAGATAGAACGAGACGCCGGTATGGGTGATCGCCAGCGCCAGATCGCTGGCATTGGTTGCCGCCACCACGGCGGCAGCAGCCGCGGTCAGCATCAGCGCCAGCAGCACAATGAGCGACCGCGATATGGTGACGAGGCCGATCACCGGCAGCAGCACGACGAGCCCCACGGTCAGCACGTCGACCGGCGCGGGCTCCGTGAAGACGACGGCGCCCGAGGCCACCGTCAGCCACACCAGCGCCAGCGCCAGCTTGTGCGTGGCGCTGCGGCTCATTGCAGGCGAGCCCGCCGGCGACGACAGCGCGAGCGTGGTCATGGGTGCCCGCCTCAGTACGCGTTCTCGCCGCCAAGCAGCTCGAACGGAGTCCTGAACAGGATGTAGAGGTCGAGCAGCACGGACCAGTTGTCGATGTAGTAGAGGTCGTGCTCTACCCGCTTCTGGATCTTCTCGGGCGTGTCCGTCTCGCCGCGCCAGCCGTTGATCTGCGCCCAGCCGGTCATGCCGGGCTTGACCTTGTGGCGGGCGAAATATCCGTCGACGACATCGTGATAGAGCTGATCGGCGGCCTTGGCTTGCAGGGCATGGGGGCGAGGGCCCACGAGCGACAGCTCGCCGCGCATCACGTTGAAGAGCTGCGGCAGCTCGTCGAGGCTGGTCTTGCGGATCAAGCGGCCGACCCGGGTGACGCGCGGATCGCCCTTGGTCACGAGCTTGGCCGCATTGGCGTCGGCCTGGTCGACGAACATCGAGCGGAACTTGAACACGTCGATCAGCTCGTTGTTGAAGCCGTGGCGCTTCTGGCGGAACAGCACCGGGCCCTTGCTGTCGAGCTTGATCGCCAGAGCCACCAGTGCCATCACCGGGGCGAGCGCCAGCAGGGCGAGTGCTGCAACGCTCTTGTCGAACACCCACTTGACGACGACGTCCCAGTCCGTGATCGGCTTGTCGAGGATGTCGATCAGCGGCACGGTGCCGACGAAGGAGTAGGCGCGCGGGCGGAAGCGGAGCTTGGAGGCCTGCGCCGCCAGGCGGATGTCCACGGGGAGCACCCACAGCTTCTTGATGAGCTGCAGCACGCGCGTCTCGGCCGAGACGGGCAGCGCCACGATGAGGAGGTCGACCGGCATACGCCGGCAAAAGGCCATCAGCGCCTCGAGGTTGCCGAGATTGGCATGGCCGGCAATGGTCCGGCTCGCCCGGCCGATGCCGCGATCGTCGAAGACGCCGCAGATGCGGATGTCGCTGTGGGGATCGGCGTCGAGTGCCTGCAGCAGGCTCTCGCAGGCGGGCCCGGTGCCGTAGACGATGGCGCGCCGCGTAAGGCGGCCCTGCGCCAGGCCACGCCGCGTCAGGGCGGCAACGGCCGCGCGGTAGCCGACGAGGACGACGGCGCCGCTCACATACCACAGAGCCAGCCAGGCGCGGGAGAAGTCGGGCGCGACCTTGAGGAAGAAGACGCCCGCCAGCATCAGGGCCACCGTGGCGGTCCACCCCATCAGCAGACGCGGCAGCTGGCGATGGGGCGCGGAGAGCGCCACCATGTTGTAGAGACCCAGCGCCTGGAACACGGTCACGGCGGCAAGTCCGGCGAGAGCCAGGGCCGCGGCATATTGGCGGAAGTAGTCGCCGACGTAGAGATACGCGATGAGGAAGCCGATGCCGGAGACGAGGGCGAACTCGGTCGCACGCACGAGTCCCGCGAAGACGCGGGGCGAGAGGCGGCTCTGCTTGCTCGTCTCGCTGGGCTGTACCAGGGCGGGCATGGCGTAGGCGGCCGGACGCGCGGCATGTCCCCTTGCGCGCGAACCTGAGGCGCCAATCCCGCTCGGGCGGCGGACGACGCGACACACCGGCGGCAACGCGTCCCACGCGGCCCCGGCTAGTCTTGCTTCCTGCGACATAGAGTTAAGCCCCGTCCCGAATTGGTTACTTAACGGCTGTCGTAGCAGGTCTCGTGCCAGGAGCCGGCCGGTCGGCAGGCGCGGGATTCAGCGCTGTCCGAAGCGGGGAGGCCAACACTCGCGGAAGGAAATGAACGGCCAAGGCCGGCAGTGCCATCGTTAAGCACGAGCGCTGCGCCTTTAAACGCTAGCTGCGATTCTTGCGCTCGCGGATCTCGCCGAAGATCTGCCACTCGGGCTTGGCGACCATGCCGAGGCGTTTTTGGATCGCCGGGGCGTGCGGACGCAGGAACGGGTTGGTCTCGAGCTCGAGGCCGATCGTGGTCGGCAGCGTCGCCTTCCCGGCGGCGCGGAGCTGATCGACCTCTTTGGCGCGCTTCTGCAGCGCTTCGTTCTCCGGCTCGATGGTGAGCGCGAAGCGGGCGTTGGCCTGCGTGTACTCGTGGCCGCAATAGACGGCGGTTTCCTTGGGCAGCGCCATCAGCTTCTGCAGCGACTGCCACATGACCTGCGCGTTGCCCTCGATGACGCGGCCGCAGCCGATGGCGAACAGGGTGTCGCCGACGAAGGCCGCGTTAGCCGAAGGGATCCAAAAGGTGATGTGGCCGGCGGTATGCCCCGGTGTGTCCAGCACACGCACCTGGTGGGCACCGAAGGCGAACGTATCCCCCTCGCCCACCTGCTTGTCGATGCCGGGGATTTTGGCCGCCTCCCCGCGGGGGCCGATGATGGTGCACTTGGTCTCAGCCTTGAGCGCCAGGTTGCCGCCAGTGTGGTCGTGGTGGTGGTGGGTGGTCAGGATATGCGTCAGTCGCCACCCTTTGGCCGCCAGCGCGGCGGCGACCGCCTTGGCATCGGGCGCGTCGATCGAGGCCACGACGCCTTGGTCGGGATCGCGGATCAGCACGCCGAAATTGTCCGACAGGCACGGAAACTGGTGAATCTCGAGCTTGGGCATGAGGATAACTCGGGAGCTTTTGCTTGCTTTTTCGGTTCCTTGACGCACCCTAACAGCGCACGCTTCGAATTCAACCGTCTTCCTGATTACGTACAATCGTAAGCCCGTTCGG
>JRHI01001235.1_pt1 | contig 22586 bp, 20 predicted proteins | sample 215371 | NCBI WGS metagenome assembly JRHI01 (sample SAMN02929681, study PRJNA255918) | sediment metagenome | biome: cave system; feature: Ice Cave; material: Sediment; isolation source: sediment from deep within a dark volcanic ice cave with no known source of... ...
GGTCGAACGACGACAATCCGCCCGCCGTTAGCCTTGTAGGTCGATTGCCGCAGGCACGTTGTCGTAGGCTGATTGCCGTAGGCCGATTGCCCGAGGCTGGATCGCCGTAGGCCGATTGCCGTGGGCCATTAGCCATAAAGAGTGAGATGTGGGGGTAAATGGGGAAGATGTGGGTATGAAAATCGGCCCTTCCGCGATGCGACTCGGGGTATGGGTAGCGTTTACGATGTTCGCGTTGCCGGCGACGGGCGGCGCGGCAGCAATGCCCCTGCCTGCCTTCGATCGTTTAACGGCGACATGGGCGCAATTGCGCGACTATTCGGTCACGATCGATGCACATGAAGTGTTAGACGGCCGCACGTCGGACCACGAATTGCGCTACGCCTTCCGCAAGCCGGACCGCGCCCGGATGGACGTTATCAGCGGATCGAACCATGGAACGACCGTGCTCTGGTCGGGCGGCGAGGACGCCGTCGGCTACCATCGGGGTCTTTCGCTCTTCAAGAAACACGGAACCACTAAGGACGTGTTGCTGACCTCGCTTCGCGGCAACGGCGTGTTGACACCCGACCTCGGCGACATCATCGCGTGTTTCGGCGACCATCGCGCCGATCTCGTCCAGCGCGATGGCCCGCTTATCGGCACCGAAGCAACCGATGAAATCGAGCTACCCTATACCAACGTGATTTGTCGCGACGACTCGACGACCGATCGCAGCATTACGCGCGACGTCGTCGACGTATCCAAGCGCACGGGGCTCGTCTTGCGGCGCGAGCGGTTTGAGGGGACGGTCGAAGTAGAACGTTGGGCTTTGCGCGACTACGTACTCAACACCGGACTCGGCGACGGTACGTTTCGTTAGCCCTTAAGAACCGTTGCGAAGCGCCGCAAGTTCGGCGTAGAGCGCGCGCTCACGCTCGCTGAGTTTCGTCGGCAACATGCCGATCAAGCGCACGTATTGATCGCCCGCGCCTGCCAGCTTGACCTTCGGCATACCTTTGCCAGCTAAGCGCAACATTTTGTTGCTTTGCGTGCCGGGCGGAACGGTAACCGTGACGTCTCCCGTCATCGTCGGAACCCGTACGTCGGCCCCGAGCACGAGGTCGTACACACTCAGGGGCAGATCGACGTACAGATCGTCGCCTTTGCGTTCGTAGGTTTTGTCGGGTGCGACGTGCACGTCGAGCAGCAAATCGCCGCTCGCGCCACCGCCGGTACCGCGACTGCCTTGTCCGGCTAGGCGAATGCGTTGACCGTCGCGGACGCCTTTGGGGATCGTGACGTCGAATTTTTTCGTTGCGATGAGCCGGCCCGTGCCGTGACATTGCGGGCAGATCTGCTGGTTCGTTATCCCCGTGCCGTTGCAACGGGGACAGTTGTCCTCGATCTGCAGCGTGATGGGTTTCGCGCCTCCCGCAAAGGCCTCGCCGAGCGTGATTTCGATCGACGTTTCGAGATCGCCGCCGGCGCGGGCGTACGGCGAAGCAGCGCCCGGCGTTCCGCGCTTGCCGGCCCCGGAAAAGAACGAATCGAAGAAGTCCGAGAAACCGCTCTGGCCACCGCTCGAGAAGTTTGCGTTCGCGAACGGGTCGCCGCCGGGCGTCCCCTGCGCGGAACGGTAGCGCCGCTGTGCCTCGGCTTGCGCTTCGGCTTGTTCCCAGTCGCTTCCGAGCGCGTCGTATTTCTTGCGCTTCTCCGGATCGCCCAGCACTTCGTACGCCTCGGAGATTTCTTTGAAGCGCTCTTCAGCTTTCTTTTGGTCGTTCGGATTTGCATCGGGATGCCACTTGCGCGCGAGCTTGCGGTACGCCGACTTGATGTCTTTCCCGGCGGCCGTCTTGGGTACGCCGAGTACCTTATAGTAGTCTTTGTAATTCAAGCTTCTGTTTACGAGTCGGTGCGCTTGGCGACGATGACCATCGCGGGCCGCAGCAACTCATCTCCGAGACGATAGCCGCGTTGCAGTTCCTCGAGCACGGTATCGTCGTCGTGGTCGCGCGTTTCGCGCGTCGCGATGGCTTGGGCGATATGTGGATCGAACGGTTTGCCGACGGTCGACTCGATTGCAACGATCGCTTCGCCCGCGAGCACGATTTCGAAGCTTTTGAGCGTGGCGTCCAGCCCCTCGCGGAGTGCTTCGCTGTCGTCGTATGCGAGCGAGCGCTGCAAGTTGTCGAGCACGGGCAAGAATTTGCCGAGCAGTGCTTTGCGCCCGTGCGTGAGGCGCTCTTCCGCGCTTCGCGCGGCGCGCTTGCGCACGTTATCGATTTCGGCGCGAGCGTATGCGAGTTCGCTTAATCGTTCGTCGGCGAGCGTTTTCGTCGCCGCCAACTCACTTGCGAGATCGTCCGCTTCCGGTGCAGCCGCGGGCGGCACCGGCGGCATGTAGCTTTCGCTTGCCGTGGTCGTTGCTTCGGTTTCCATCGTCACTCCAGAGTGTGCGCGCGTCCATTTCGTAGATGGGCGCGCGCACGTCTATTACGGTTACTTCGCTTCTTTGAATTCCGCGTCGATGACGTCGTCGGCGTGCGGAGCCGCCGCGTCGTCGTTCGAGGTGCCGCTACCGGGCGCGCCGTTGGTCGTTTGGCCCGCACCGCTCGCAGCACCGGTCTTTTGGTACAGCGCTTCTGCGAGTTTGTACGACGCCGCTTCGAGCGTGTCGGTCGCGGCTTTGATCTCCGCAGCCGTCCCGTTCTCGTTGACGCGGCGCAGTTCGGCAAGCGCCGCTTCGACGTCGGTCTTCGCCGACTCACCGAGCTTGTCGCCGATTTCCTTGAGCGATTTCTCCGTGGAGTAAATGAGGCTCGATGCTTTATTGCGCGTCTCGGCCTCTTCTCTTTTGCGTGCGTCTTCGACGGCGCTGGCTTCGGCGTCGCGGACCATGCGGTCGACTTCATCCTTCGAGAGATTCGTCGTCGCGGTGATCGTGATCGTCTGCTCTTTGCCCGTGCCGAGGTCCTTGGCGGCAACGTTCACGATGCCGTTGGCATCGATGTTAAACGTCACTTCGACTTGCGGTACGCCGCGCGGTGCAGCCGGAATACCTTCGAGTCGGAATTGCCCGAGGCTCTTGTTGCTCCGCGCCATCTCGCGTTCGCCTTGAAAGATCGAGATGTCGACGGAGGTTTGACCGTCTTCGGCCGTAGTGAAGACCTGCGATTTCTTGGTCGGAATTGTGGTGTTGCGATCGATGAGCTTCGTAAAGACGCCACCGAGCGTTTCGAGACCGAGCGAAAGCGGCGTGACGTCCAGGAGCACGACGTCGCGAACTTCACCCGCAAGGACACCCGCCTGAATCGCCGCGCCGATTGCAACGACTTCGTCGGGATTGACCGATTGATTGAGCGTCTCTTTGCCGGTGAGTTTTTTCACCAGTTCTTGCACGAGCGGCATGCGCGTCGAGCCGCCGACCATGACGATCTCGTGGATCGCGCTGACGTCGATCTTCGCATCCGCCATGGCGGCCTTGAACGGCCGAACCATACGATCGGTGAGATCGCCGACGAGCCGTTCGAACTCGGCTCGCGTGAGCGTAACGTCGAGGTGTTTGGGCCCGCTTTGATCCGCCGTAATGAACGGCAGGTTGATGTTCGCCTGGGTGAGAGTCGAAAGTTCGATCTTGGCCTTCTCGGCAGCTTCGGTTAAGCGCTGAAGTGCCTGCTTATCGGCACCCAGATCGATACCTTGGTCCTTGCGGAACTCGCCGACGAGCCATTGGACGATGCGCTCGTCGTAGTCGTCGCCGCCGAGCATCGTATCGCCGTTGGTCGACTTGACTTCGAAAACGCCGTCACCGACCTCGAGGATCGATACGTCGAAGGTTCCGCCGCCCAAATCCCATACCAGGATCGTCTCGCTGCCTTTTTTATCGAGGCCGTAGGCGAGGGCGGCCGCGGTCGGCTCGTTGATGATGCGCAAGACTTCCAGACCCGCGATGCGGCCGGCGTCTTTGGTCGCCTGCCGCTGTGCGTCGTTGAAGTATGCCGGAACCGTGATGACGGCTCGCGTCACGCGCTCGCCGAGATACGTCGAGGCGTCGTTGACGAGTTTTTGCAAGACCATCGCCGAGATCTCTTGCGGCGTGTAATCTTTGCCGTCGATCTTGACCTTGAATTCTTTGCCGACCTGACGCTTGATCGATTTGATCGTGCGCTCGGTGTTCGTCACGGCCTGGCGCTTCGCGAGTTGGCCGACCAGACGTTCGCCCGTTTTCGTGAAGGCGACGACGGACGGGGTGGTGCGACTCCCTTCGGAGTTTGCGATGACGGCGGGCGTTTGCCCCTCCATAACGGCGACGACGGAATTGGTCGTGCCGAGGTCGATTCCGACCACTTTAGCCATAGACTAGTTGTCCTCTCTGCGACCGTCCGAGGACCATCTGCACGCGCGCCTGGAGCGCGCGACGGTGAGTTGCCTCACCCTTCGCCTTGCCACTTATCGACGATCAAGGATGCGCCGCAATAAAGCCGGCGCAAGATATTTCCAATGCCTATAATACAGAAAGTGGCCCCGGGAGTTTCGGACCGGGGTCACTTTCTGCGCGGGAGCTTCAGCGTTTACGGCTGACTTGGATCGACCGGTTGTTGCTCTTGCGAAGGCGCCGCACCGACGGTTGCCGGACGCTCGGACACTTTCACGTTGACGAGTTTCTTGACGCCGGCGCTCCAGATTTGCATGTTGATCGTGGCACCGGGTTTGGTGGCGCGAATCGCCTTGACGACTTCGTCGTTCGTGGTCACATCGGTGCCGTTGACCTTGGTGATCACGTCACCGGGTTGGATGCCTGCCTGGTCCGCGGGTCCGCCTTGAACGACCTGGGAAACTGCGACGCCTTTGCCCTGATAGCTCAGCTGGACGCCGAGCTGCGGCGTGACCGTTTCGAGCGCCGCGCCGATGAAGCCGATGTTCGTTCCCTGATGCGTCCCGGGGTTCTTTTCCAAAAGGGCGACTTGCTCTTTGACGGTCGTGGCGGGAATCGCAAAGCCGATACCCTGGGCGCCGGCCTGCGGGTTCGCCGTCGACTGATTGMCCCCGATCAAGCGGCCTTCCACGTCGATGAGCGGCCCACCGGAATTACCGGGGTTGATCGGTGCCGAGGTCTGCAGCAGCCCCTTGAACTGTACCTCACCGCCGCCACCGTCGGTTCCGATGGTTTCATCGCGGTTGAAGCCCGAGACGACGCCGAGTGAAACGGACTGCTTGAGTTCGAAGGGCTCGCCGATAGCGATGGCCCACTGACCGGCTTGCACGCGGCTGGAATCCGCGATTTCGACGGGCGGCGGGACATCCTTGACGTGCTCGACCTTTATGAGCGCAAGATCGGCCCCGACATTGCTCGCATAAACGGTTCCGGCCACGTGTTCGCCGTTTTGGAAAACGACCTGGATTCCGGAAACCGCGGCCCCGTTGGGTGGCCGAACGACGTGGGCGTTGGTCACGACGACCGCGCTATCACCCGAGCGCGAGTAGATAAAACCCGAGCCCGAAGCGCGCGCCTTGAAGCGTTGCACGCGCGACCCTTGCTGGCCGTTTCCGAAGAGCTGCGCGAACGGGTCGACCGGAACGACCTGCTGACCGTTGACCGTCACGTTGATTGCGACGACCGAGGGCGCGACGCGTTTGACCGCGCTGATGATCCGTTGCTGATCGCTGGCACCCGAAGACAGTGGGGCGGCATTGACCGCGGGCGGCGTGTTCCCTGGCCCGGCGACGCCGGCGAAGTGGGTGCTTGCGAAGAGCATCATCGAGAAACTCCCGATGATAGCGCCGATGAGGCCGACGATCATCGTCGGAATAATGCGAAGTTTTTGCATGATATTCGGTTTCGATCTCCTGACGAGTCGCTAGTAACTCGCCCTACTGCGGGTACGGGCGATGGTCACGCGTCCGCTCGTTCTTTCCCGGAATTTTAATCTTGGTCCCTGAAGGCTCGGCTTCTCTTCCCCGGGATTCCCGCCTTCGTCACCCGGGACGGATCTATTCTACCGTCTTCACCTTAGACAAGGCTGGCTGCCGTTTTCAGCCCGAGGCGGCCGCCGCCGTAGCGCTGCCTCCGTTTCAGACGAGGCCGGCCTCCGTTTCAGACGCGGCTGGCTGCCGCTTCATCGGCGACGATGAGCCCATCCCGAAACCGAATGACTCGCCTCGCGTTTCGCGCGGTTTCGGGATCGTGGGTGACCATGATGATCGTGCGCCCGCTTTGGTTGAGTTGGCGAAACAGACTCATGATCTCTGCGCTGGTCGTGGAGTCGAGATTCCCGGTCGGTTCGTCGGCCAGAACCACCGCCGGGTCGTTGACGAGCGCCCGGGCGATCGCGACGCGCTGCTGCTGGCCTCCGGAGAGTTCGTTCGGTTTGTGCGTACCGCGGTCGCCGAGCCCGACTTCTCCGAGTACCCGCTGTGCCGTGCGGTCCCGCTCCCGTTGCGAGATACCGGCATAAAACAGCGGCAGCGCAACGTTCTTGATTGCGTTCGTGCGCGAAAGCAGGTTGAAGCCTTGAAAAACGAAGCCGAGCTTCTTGAGCCGGATCGCCGCCAGCGCGTTATCGTCGAGCGTGCCGATATCGATGCCGTCGAGTTTGTACGAGCCTGCCGTCGGCCGATCCAGACACCCGATCAGATTCATCAAGGTCGACTTCCCCGAGCCCGACGGCCCCATGATCGCAACGTGCTCGCCGCGCGCGATCGTGAAGCTCACGCCGCGCAGCGCCTGCACTTCGAGCGCTCCGCTACTGTAGGTTTTCGTGACATCGCGAATATCGATCGCATTCATCGGCGCACTTCCTTGCCTCGAAGTGCGACCGGACGTCTCGCCGTTAGAGTGCGACCTGACGTGCCTCCGTGGCGGTGCAGGTATGCGCCGCGTTCCACGCGGCAGTGCCGATGTACCCTAGGTATCATGCGGCAGTGCGGGTCGGCACTCGGTTCCTATGCCTATTCATAACGGAGCGCTTCGATCGGGTCGAGCCGGGCGGCGCGATAGGCGGGGTAGGTTCCGAAGACGAGGGTGACGAGCGTTGCGAAGCCGACCGCGATTGCAACCGATTGCAGCCATGGAATCGCAGGCACCACGCCCGAGATCGCCACGAGCGCGAAACGGTCGACGAGCCCGCCGATCAGCAGTCCGAGCACGAGACCAATACCGCAGCCGACAAGCGACAGCAAGAGCGCCTCGATGAAGAACTGCGCGAGAACCTGAAAACTCGTGGCGCCGATCGCTTTGCGTACCCCGATCTCGCGCGTGCGCTCCGTGACGGAGACCAGCATGATGTTCATGATACCGATTCCCGCGACGACGAGCGACACCATACCGATGAGCGTCACGACGAGTGTAAGGACGGTGAAGATGCCGTCGACCGCCGTCGAAAACGAACGGCGATCGAACGTTTGATACTCGGCGCGGCCCGCTTTGATCGTCTTGAAATACTTGATGACCGCGACTTCGGTTTCGGCGATCTTGCTCGCATCGCGCACGAGGAAACGCGCGAAAATCAGTGGCCGCGAGCGCAAGTATTCGGCCACGTACGTCGTGTACGGAATGAAAACGTCGCCGCCGAAGTTGGTCGGCACGATGCCGGATTTTGGCGCCTCTTGGACGCCGACGATCACGAAACGGCGCTCCGCGACGCGCAGGCTCGAGCCGACGGGATCGCCGCCGTTTGGAAACAAACGCTTGTAGCCCTTGTTTGCGAGCACGCACACGTGGGCGCTCGTCGCGATGTCGTCGTGAGTGAGGTTACGTCCGTAAATGAGCGGCACCGTCGCGAAGCTGATGTCGGAATCGCTCGAAAGCGAGAGCCGTACGTGATGGTGGCCGGAACTCATCAAGCGTTGCACGCCGCCCGCGGGAATTGCAGCGACGATGTTTGGGAAGAGCGTTTTGGTTCGTTCGATATCTTTATATTTGATCGAAGCTTTGAGGATATCGGCTTGACGTGAGTTCGGGAAAACGTAAAAGCTGCGCTCGTTGAGCGTTCCGAGCACGCCCGAGACCGCGCCCGACATGCCCTTGCCCAGAATTTGAATCGAGATCACGGCGGCGACCCCGATGATGAGTCCGAGTATCGTGAGGATCGAGCGCGTGCGGTTTCCGGCAAGTACGGCTAAAGCTTCGGAGAAAAACGGTCCGACCTGCCGCAGGGTGGCTCCGCCCTTCACGACCGCAACGCTTCGATCGGATCGAGCTTACCTGCTCGGATGGCTGGATACGTCCCGAAAACGACGCCGACAAAGACGGAAAATCCAACGGCGATCGAGGTGATAAGCAACCACGGAATGGGAGCCGGCCCGAGGAACCCCGCGACGATGCCGTACGCAAGTAAGACCGTCGCGATGCCGATGAGCATGCCGGCGCCTCCGCCGATGAGCGAGAGGATCACGGCTTCCATCAGGAACTGCAGGGTGATGTCGCGGCTGCTCCCGCCGATCGCTTTGCGGATTCCGATTTCGCGCGTGCGTTCCGATACCGAGACGAGCATGATGTTCATGATCCCGATGCCGGCGACGATGAGCGCTACGCCGCCGATCGCCGTAAGGCCGTAGCCGACGACTTCGATCGTACGCTCGAAGGCACCCAGGAAGGCGACTGCATCCTGCACGCTGTATTCGGCTCGCGGTCCGTGCGCGTGGCGCAAGGTAGCGACGACCGCGTCATGGACTTGCGCAAGCGTAACGCCTGGCTGCGGATAGACTTGCAGTTGCTCGACCGGTCCCGGTGCCATTGCATGGAAGGCCGTATACGGAATTTCAATGTAGTCCGACTGACCGATATTATTGAAGACGCTGGCCTTGGCGTCGTCATACACACCGATAACGCGAAAACGAACGCCATTGACCCGCAGCGTCGCGCCGACGGCCCGGCCGTTCTCACCGAAAAGTCGCCGCTCGAGCGGCTGGCTCAGCAGCGTTACGTGAGCGGCGCTTGCGACGTCGTTCGTATCGATCCGGCGTCCTTCGTGCAGCGTCAGGGAATCGAAGATGACGTCCTGTTGGCTCGCGACCGTTCCGACGTAATCGATGCCGTTGGCCTTGATGTGATACGTACGTTCGAAGACCGGAAAGACGTAGCGTAAGGTCGCGTTATTTTCGGCGAGGAGCGTCGCTACGTCGCGATACTGAATTTGCGCCGAGGCCGGATCGTCTTGCTGCGGATCGACCGAGACGAAAAAGCCTGGATTGCCGAAGGCGTCGAGGGAGCCGGCGATGCCGCTCGATGCGGCCTTGCCGATGCCGAGCACGGCGATCACGGAGGCCGTCCCGATGATCATGCCGAGCATCGTGAGGATCGAACGGGCGCGATTGCGCCAGAGCGCATCGAGCGCTTCGAGCGCGTAGGCGAGCAGACGCGCCACCCGCGCCTACGCTCCGCCGGGCGACGGGCTCGTGGCGGGGGATGCTGACGGTGCGGGTGTCACCGCGACGTCGGGCACCACGTCGGGATTCTTTTCCGCCACGATCGTGTCGCCGTCGTGCAAGCCCGCGCTCACGATCGCTTGGCTGTCGTTCTGCATGCCGAGCGTTGTCGCGGTGCGGCGCGCGCGACCTTTCGCAACGACGAAGACGTACGTACCCTTGTCGTCTTTACGGACGGCGTCGGTCGGCACGACCAGTACGTGTTTGCGATCGTGCGTGATGATATCGACGTCGACCGTCATCCCGTCGCGCAGGAACGGTAGGCGTTTATCGAGTGCGATCGTGGTTACGACTTGACGCGACGTATTCGACGGATCGTCGGATTTCGCGGCGACGGGCGAAATCGCCACGACGTGTCCCGGCAGCTTCGCGCCGCCGAAATCTTCGCCGCTGACGATCGCGCGCAGGCCGAAGCGAACGCCTGCGATGTCCTGTTCGTCGACTTTGGTACGCACGATGAAGTTGTCGTCCGCGGCGAGCGTGAAGAGCGCCTGTCCCACGAGCACCGCGTCGCCCGGCCCCAGGGGCCGCAGCGCGTCGTTCGGCTGCGCCGCCACGCTCTGCACGATGCCGTCGATCGGCGCGCGAATCTCGATTTTCGTGGCCTGCTCCTGCGCGAAGGCAAGATCGGCGCGCGCGCGTGCGGCATCGGCGCGCGCCGCTTCGAGATCGCCCGCTTTGGATTCGCCCGCGCTCGCCTGCGCCGATGCGAGCGCGGCTTGTGCTTGCCGGACCGCGTCCCGGGCGGAACGCGCGCGATCGCGCAAGACCTGGGATTCGCGTGTCAGCGTTCCGCCTAGGATCTGCCGTTCGCTGCTCGCTTGCCGATAGGCAACCTTCGCTTCTTCGTAGCGCGCCTGCGATTGCAAGAGCGCGTCCCGCGAAAGGCCTTTCTGCGCGTAGAGATAGGTGTTTGCATCGAAGGTGCGCTTGGCCTCGCGCATATCGGTCGCCACTTTTGCGAGTGTCGATTCGGCTGCGAGGCGTTGTCCTTGCGCCGTGGACCCTCCGTACCCCAGACCCGATTGCGCACCGGCAACGGAATCTTGCTCGGCCTGCGTCAGTTGCGAGCGCGCGGCCACGAGATTCGCTTGCGCTTGCAACACCGCGGAGTGGTTCTGCTGCGGCAAAACGGCGTTGATCTCCGCGACGCTTTGCGCTTTTCCGTTCGCCGCCGCGAGCGTTTGCTCGGCGTCCCGGACGCTCGAGACGATCTGCTCGTTAAGAATCGTCGCCAGGAGTTGGCCTTTGGCCACCCGTTGGCCGGCGCGTACGTCGATAACGCCGAGGTTGCCGCCGACGCCCGCCGGAATCGTGACGGTGCGCGGCAATTGCACGACACCCGTCTCGGGTAACTTCGTCACGAAGGTCGTATAATGCACGACCGTCTCGTGAATGGGAATCGCGCTCTTGCCCGGTTTTGCAAAGAAATAACCGACGATCGCAACGATGACGACTCCGGCGACGGCGATGATGGAGTTACGACGGCGGTTCATATTCCTCGTAAGTCGGCGGCGGCGGCCGGGTTTGGCGGCGCGAGTGCGACGCGAAGTTTGATCGTCGCCGTCACGTAATTTACGCGAGCTGCAACCAAATCGTTTTCCGCGGAGAGCGCGGTTTGTTCCGTCTGCGTGGCATCGGTGAATGAAATCAGCCCGGCTTTGTATTGCAATTGCGCGATCCGCGCGCTCTCTCGCGCAGCCTGTGCGCCGAGCTTCGCAAGCCCGAGGCGTTGGCCGGCCGAAGCGACGTTCCGAACCGCGGCATCGACGTCGGCCTGCACGCTGTCGTAGGCGTTGTAAAGCGATGCGAGCGACGAATCGATCTGTGCGCGCGCGGCGTGGTGCGCGGCCGCGCGCTGCCCGTAATCGAAAAGCGGAATCGAAAAGGTGGAGACGATTCCGAATTGCCAGAAGCCGGGGCGCCGGCGATCCACGGGCGGGATGAGTGCCGGCGGCGGGATGTTGAGGTTGGGAAAGAGTTGTTTCTGCGCCTGGAAGCCCGCAAGCGCTTGCGCGTTGCTCGCGTCGATTGCTTGTTGCTGCTGGACGAGCGACGTCGGTGATACTTGACTGCCGAATGAAGCGTTGGCTTGCACGGTGGGACGGAGATCGTTATCGACTTGTGCGTCGCCGAGTTTCGCCGCATCGAGTGCCGCGCGCGCTTCCGCGATCTCGGGACGATTCATCTTCGCAAGCGTGCCCAGCACGTCCGCAGGAGTAGTCGGCGCGACCGGTTCCGGCAGAACGTCCGGCAGCGCGAACTCGGTATCGGCGGCCGCTCCGATTTGCACCGCGAGGGACTCCCGGGCGTTGGCTTCGTCGGTTCGCGCCTGCACGAGCGCGGAGGTGCTGCGGGCGACCGCCACCTGCGCGCGCAGGACGTCGACGCCGGCGACGCGCCCGACGCGTTCCGAGGCACGTGCCGAATCGAGCAACGTCTGCTGGTAACGCAGATCGTTCACGTCGAGCGTGACGATTCCGTGCTGCGCGGCAAGGCCGTAAAACGCGTTCGTGACGGTGATCGTCGCCTGTTCTTCCTGACGTGCGAGTTCCGAGATCGCGTTCTGGAGTTGCTTCTTTGCCGCTCCGGCGGCGAGTGCTTGGGTGCCGTTGTAGAGATTGTACGCCGTTGCGAGTTGGGCCGTGTTTTGTGAAAAATTACTCGTCGGCGATACGCCGAATTGAGCGAATTGGCCGCTTTGATTGTGCGACCGGTCGATCTGGTTCTGCAGCTGACCGCTAAAGGACGGAAACTCTGCGGCGTGCGCCCGGGTGAAGTTCGAATCGAGGTTGGAGATCGTGGCACGCTGTGCGAGCAGCGCCGGTGAGTGCGCAAGCGCATACGAAACCGTACCGAGCGCATCGAGCGTCTCCGCGGGCCGATTGCCGGGCGTGCCGCGGAAGGCGGGTAATGCGCGAAAGTTTGGAGCCGCTACCTGCGCCGGCATCGAGGGCGGTGCTGTCGTCGGTGTTACCGACGGTATTGACGTTTGCGTCGTCGTGGGTGATTGCGCCGGCGTTTGCGCTGGCTTTGGCGTTTGCGCTTGCGTCGGTATCTGCGTTTGGGTCGGCGTCGGCATTGGCGTTTGTGATTGCATTTGGGCTTCGGCAGGGATTCGGGTTGGCGTTGGGGTGTGCGTCGATATCGGCGTTGGGATTTGTGCCGAGGTTCGCGTTGGCGTGAGCGCTGATGTTTGCGTCTGCGGCGCCGCGGCGGTTGCCGCTTCGGCCGAGGCTGCGAGCGTCACGACGAGCGCGGATGCGAAGGCGACGTCACGAATGACCCGTGCCGCGGCTCGCTCCGTCATCGAGCGAAAGCGGCAGCGATGGCTCCGCCGCCGAAACACACGATCGCGGCGGCCGCGTAGGCCCAGGGGGCCGAGATTCTGCCGATTGCTTTTAAGCCGAGCGCTGCGAGTACGAACGACCACATCTCGAAGGGGTTGAACGTGGAGAGAAACGCCGCGAGTTTGGGTGCGTTTTCCGGAACGAATTTGGCCAGGCTCGGCAGCAGGCCGAGCAGATCGCGTTGCGTCGAGAAAGATTCCGGGCCGACGCGCGCCGCGAGCAGGCCGATGAGCAGGTAGGCGATTCCGAAGTTGATGACCGCGATATTCGCCGCAAGTCCAAAGAGGCGGCCGAACGTCGCGTTTCCGCTCCCGATTGCGTTGGCGAGCGTGAATATCGCGGCGGAAAGCACGATCGCGAGCATCGCGATGACCGGGAAAAAGAGCCAGGCGTAGCGTTGTGTTGCAATCGCGAACCCGAGCGCCTGATGCTGTTTTTCGGGCGACATCGCAGCGATGTTGGGATCGTGTGCTGCGTTGTGGGCGAAGGTCGCAGTGACGAGATGCTCGCCTGCCGGAACTTGCAACAGCGCGCCGATCGTACCGAGTACGCAAATGACGATGAACGCCCAACCCCAGTGGGTGCGCTCGCGCAGCGCCTCGAAGGCGCTAGCCGGCGCGACGATCACATCCCACAAAATAGCAAGACCGCTGCGTTTTGGAGATGCGGCCTCGATGCTCATTTGCATGTCCTCCTAGCGGGCGCTAACAAAATGACACGACGCTCGCTCGGCATTTCTGGCGCCGCGACGGCGTTCGTCCCTTAAAGTGCGCCGCAATTCTGTGCTCCCCCGCCTCGCAACGCGAAAGGGCGCCGAAGGGACATCGAAGCGACATCGAAAATCGCCGTCGCCTTGTCGTTCTGCGTTTCCAGACATCTGCGTGCGATACGTCCGAATGCGTTGGAAGTTTCGGCCACCGGGTGGGCGGGCGACTTCAAAACATTACTGCGAAGAGAAAATCGAGTCCAAACGCGATGATAAGCGCCGTCGCAAACTTCACGGGCGTAAGCGTCGCGAAGCCGAAGGCGAGCAAAACGTACGACCAGACGTCGAAGAGGTCGAAATGCTCGAGAAATAGGACTTCGCGCTCGTTGCCGGGCGCGGCGAACACGGCGAGGTTCGTGGGAAGCGCGACCACGAGCGAGCGCAGGTCGTTGAAGCTAGCCGGATTGTGAGCCCGGATCATCAGTGCGCTTAGAAGGCCGCCGATCATCGTCGGAATCATGCAGTTTGCCGCCAGCGACAGGAAGGTGACGTACGAGGTCGTCTGAGCTTTGAAGCGCGCCACGGTCGTCAGCGCCGAAGCCGTAAGGAGGATGAGCAGAAGCGGGATCGTCGCCTCGCCGAGCGCATATGTGGCAACCAAAGTTTGCCGGGCGCCGGCGATCGCGGCGGTCGTACGCGGCGCGGTCGCGCCCGGCGGCGGCGGCGTGACTGCCGCGATATGCAGCAACGCGGGCGCATAGAGGGCGGTCACTGCAAGGCTCGTGACCAGGATGACGCCGTATGCCGGCAGCCATTCCGGCGTTATCGCGATCGTGGCGAAAGCTCGTTTGGGCGCCAATATGATATCGCGCGGAAGCGACAGACCGGCCCGCCGAGGCCGCACGGTCTCGCTTACCGGTGGAGGGGGAAGTCTCACGCCGCCGCCTTTCGCGCTTCAAGCGCGAATGCTTCGCGCCGCGTCCGGGGACAGGAAATAACGAGCGCGTACCCCGAGCGTGGGCGTTTACGGCTGTGGGGGGGCTGGAACGAGCGCGTCGACCGGTAAACGTCGCTCGACGACCGCCGCGGCGCGTTCGAGTCCCGCCTCGCGCATCTCCAAGAGCCGCAATCGCAAATACGAAGCGAATCGCCGCCGTGCGCGCAGCGAATACAATTCGTTCGCGGGAAGGTGCGCCTCCCGGCGCACGAGCCCCGTGTGTCGATGACGCGCGGCGACCGTTCCCTTGGATGGGGGGACCGCGCCCAAGGAAACGGTCAGAGCGGCGAACGTAACGAAAGTTAATATAGGCATTCATAGCCTCCCGTCAGCTCTTCACGCCGTGCGGCTCGCGCGGCAAGTCGGAAAGTACGCTTTTTGGAATACCGAAACGGCAACAGCCGCGGCCCGGCAACCACGCTCGTCGTCGCGAACGCCCCGGACGAGCCCTACGTGCGGATTATTCCGCTCGGCGGCTGCGGCGAAATCGGCCGCAATATGACGGTGATCGAAACCCGCGACGATCTCATCGTCGTCGATTGCGGCCTGATGTTCCCCGACGATACGATGTACGGCGTCGACGTCGTTATCAACGATTTTTCGTACCTGCGCGAAAATAAAGACAAGTTTCGCGCGTTGCTGGTCACGCACGGACACGAAGATCACATCGGAGGGATCCCGTATCTGCTGCGCGAGTTCGATATTCCGGTCGTCGGTACGCCGCTCACGCTCGCTCTCATTCGCGCTAAGATGCGCGACAACAAATTCAACGACAAGAAATTCGTTGCGGTTGGGCCGGGAGATTGCGTGAAATACGGCGCGATCGATACCGAGTTCGTGCACATCAATCATAGCCTCGCCGGTTGTTGCGCGCTCGCCATCACGACGGAACTCGGCACGATCTTCCACACGGGCGATTTCAAATTCGATCAAACGCCGATCGACGGACGGCCCGCTGATTTTGCCGCGATTGCCGGCATCGGTGAAGACGGGGTGCTTTGCATGCTCTCCGATTCGACGAATGCGGAACGTCCCGGTCATACACCGTCCGAACGCATCGTGGGCGACGCGTTCGAGAACATCTTCGCGCGCGCGCCCGGCCGCATCATCGTGACGTCGTTCGCATCGAACGTGCCGCGCATCCAGCAGGTCGTCGACCAGGCGGTCCGTTTCAATCGAAAGATCGCCTTGCTCGGGCGCTCGCTCATAAACGTGGTGCATTATTCAACGGATCTCGGATACCTGAGGATGCCCACGGAGCGCATGATCCGGCTCGAAGAAGTCGACAACTATCCGCCGAACGAAGTCGTAATCATAACGACGGGTTCGCAGGGCGAACCGATGTCCGCTCTATCGCGGCTTGCGGTGCGCGATCATCCGCGCATGAAGATCATCGTGGGCGATACGGTCGTCATCAGTGCCACCCCGATTCCGGGGAACGAAAAGAGCGTCGGCAAGACGATCAACAACCTCTACCGCCTCGGCGCAACCGTGATTCACGGAACGGCACGCGGTACGGCGCACGTCTCGGGCCACGCCTCGCAAGAAGAACTCTTGTTGATGCTCAATCTCGTGCGGCCGAAGTATTTCGTACCGGTTCACGGTGAGTTCCGGATGCTCGTCACGCACGCGGCTCTCGCGCAGAAAACGGGCGTCGAAGCGCAGAATTGTTTCGTCATCGAGAACGGCGACGTCGTCGAGTTTACGGCTTCGGGTGCGCAGCGCGTCGGCAAGACCTACGGCGGGAACGTCATGGTCGACGGAAGCGGCGTCGGCGATATCGGCGAAGCGGTCTTGCGCGATCGCAAGCATCTTTCCGTCGACGGCATCATGATGGTCGTCGTAACGGTCGATGCGGAAGAAGCGCGTGTGGTCGCGGGCCCGGATCTCGTTACGCGGGGCGTCTTCTACTTACCGGATTCGGGCGGCGTGATGGGCGAACTCGAGAAACGCGTCGGCGACGTGCTTGCGGGGTGTTCTGCCGAAGGCATTCGCGACGTTGCAACGGTGAAAGAGCACATCCGTCAGGGGCTTTCGAAAGCGATCTACGAGAAGACGCGGCGTAAACCGATCGTCATTCCGGTCGTAATGGAAGTGTGAGCGTGTGGGCGCTTGTCGCGACCGCTCCGGCAGCTGCCGGCTGCCACGCACGCAACGGGACCGCCCGCCGGTGAGAATTCAGCGGCAGCCGCGACCGAGCACGAAACATCTAGCCGCCGGCTGCCCGGCCGGTTATCTTATGATCGCCGCGTGCGATCGTCACACGGGGAAATAGGCTCGTAATTTTCCGGTCGTCGCGCGGAGGTAGGCTCGGATGAATGATATGGCAGTTGAATTTAAGCGCCGGCTCTTCACCGTGGCCGAGTACCACCAACTCGCCGAAGCGGGCATTCTCGGTGAGAACGACGGCGTCGAACTCATTGACGGCGAGCTGATCGAGGTGCCCCCGATCGGGCCGCAGCACATCTCGCTTCACGCGCGCATTACGTACTATCTCATCGACGCGCTCCGCGGTCGCGGGACGGTCCTGCCGATGGGCTCGTTTCCGCTCGGCGACCGCAACGAACCGCAGCCCGATATCGCCGTCTTTCCGTACGATCGCGACACGTACGCGCGGCGGCCCTATCCGCCGCCGAACGAGTTCGTCGCGTTCGTCGAGATCGCGGCCTCGTCGTTTGCCTTCGATTCGCGCGTGAAGATGCGTTTATACGCGATGCACGGCATCCCCGATTATCTGCTCGTCGACGTGCGGCGGAATCGGCTGCTCGCGTATCGGGACCCCGGTCCGACCGGCTACGCGACGCTTCGCGACCTCGGCTACGGTGACGCCTTTTCGCTCGCGCTCGTCCCGGACGTCGCTCTGGGCGCCGACGCATTTCTGGATATCCGCGACGAGTAAGAAGCGGTGGGCACGCCGGCACCAACTCCGTACGGCCTTTCGGACCCCGGTTCGTACTCGTCGGTTCCCCGCGAGGTTGTCGAAGCACTCCGGGGAATGCGCTGCTTAGTTACGCCGGTTCGGGCAGAACTCAGCCACGTTTGTCGAGGAGCGATATCCCTCCGCGACGATTAAGGGCGGATACGCAGCAGCGCTACTGCTCGTGCTGCGGGTCGTGCGCCAGTTGCGTGACGACTTTCCCGTCCCCGCTCATGGGCAGTTAGGCGTGCGACGCGGCAGTATACGAGCGGGCGTGCGGATGTAGTGCGGACGTGACAACGTGCTCGTGGTGATTCGGTTGCGGCGCATTTGAGATCAGTGAGATGCCGAGCAGGAGCGTGAGCGAAGCCAGGCGCCACAGGAGTCCACGTGGACGCGGCGGGCGTTCGAGAAGAGCAGACGTTTGCGTTTCGACCAGAGAAGACGGACGGGCCGGTACGCAAAGACGATAGCCCCGACCATTGACCGTCTCGATCAGCAGTTCGGTTGAGTATGCCGCGAGCGTTTTGCGGATCATGTAAATCGTTTGCGTAAGGTTCGCCGGTTCGATGAAGCCTTCGGGCCAGACGATTGCCTCGAAATCCGCACGCAAGACCGTCGCCGGGGCGCGTTCGACGAGCAAAGCCAAGATCGCGAATGCTTTTGCGGTGAGTTTGACGCGCCGGCCGTCGGCGCGCAGATCTTGCGAGTTCGGATCGAGCCGGAAAATCCCGAACGCATACGATTCGGTCATAGGGACCTCGATACAGTGCTGATCTACTAATTCTTTAGTTGAAACTGTATTCCTACGTAACTTCGCTCGACTTACCAGATGGGGCGACTGAGTGTTTCGCACGCGCTCGTACGTTTGATATCTTGGCGAGCTGGCGCGCATTGGCAGGTTTCCATTTGTGTGAAGACGCGGAACGGCGGCGCCGCACTAGGCCGCACGCGTGTTCGAAGAGCGCGGACGGCATCGGCGCCGATGAGCGCGCGTCCGCGTCGAGGTGGGCCGTGGAGTTGCATTCGCGGGTGAGCGAGCGTCTGGGCGCGGCGAGGCGGGAGCCGCGAGCGGCATCCACCGATAAGCGTCGGTGCGCGGAGGTCGTAGGGCGCATGCACGTTAATCCGACCCGTTCATGAAGAATCGGAAGTCGTTTCTCGCCGCACTCGGGATTTCCGGCATGACCTTCGCGTTTGCCGGCCGCGCGGAGGCAGAACCATCGGCCGACCCTTCGCGGTCGCCCGTACCGGTGTCGGGCGCGAGCACGAATCCGAGCCCGCATCCGTCGGCGACTGCGAAACGTCCGTCCGATTCGGCGCTCGCATTCGCGCTGGGCATGCGTCGCTTCGATGCAAAACTCAGCGACGCCGAGATTGAAACGATCGCGCGCGGTGTCGATGAAAATAAAAATGCCGGCGCAAGCCTCAACCCGAAGAAAAAACGCCTTCGCAACGGCGACGAACCCGTGACGACCTTCACCGTGCCGTTCGCATGACGCACGACGACCTCGCCTTCTCGGATGCAGCGAGTCTGCAACGCCTCCTGACGCGCGGCACCGTCTCTTCGGTGGAACTCACCAACCTGTATCTCGCACGTCTTGAGAAGTACGGTGCATCGTACGGTGCCGTAGTCACGCTCATGCACGGCCGGGCGCGGAGCGAAGCGAAACGCGCGGACCGCGACCGCGCGGCCGGTCGCGTGCGCGGGCCGCTGCACGGCATTCCGTACGGCGTGAAAGACTTGCTCGCCGCCGTCGGCGCGCCGACGACGTGGGGTGCGGCGCCCTACCGCCGGCGGCGCTTCGATTACGATGCTACCGTCGTGCGGCGCCTGGGTGAGGCCGGCGCGGTGTTACTCGGCAAGCTCGCGATGGTCGAACTCGCGGGCGGCTTCGGATACAACGACGCCAACGCTTCGTTCACCGGACCCGGGCGGACGCCGTGGAATCGCGCGTACTGGAGCGGCGGTTCGTCGAGCGGATCCGCTGCCGCCGTCGCTGCGGGCCTCGTCGGCTTCGCCATCGGCTCGGAGACCTCGGGGTCGATTCTCTTCCCGGCGACGAGCTGCGGCGTGACGGGTTTGCGCCCCACCTACGGTCGCGTTAGCCGTCACGGGGCGATGGCGCTGTGCTGGACGCTCGACAAGCTCGGACCGCTCGCACGTTCCGCCCGCGACGCGGAGACGATTTTGCGGACGATCGCGGGCAGCGATTCGAACGATCCGACTGCGGTCGACCATCCGTTCGCGGCGTCGCGCCGCAGGCCGCGAATCGGGATCCTCGCAAAGTCGACGCAAAAAACGATGCCGGCCGTAAAGGCGAACTTCGAGGCATCGCTGCGCGTACTCGGCGAGTTCTGCGATATCGTTTCCGATGTCGCGCTGCCAGCGCTGCCGTATGGACCCGCGGTCGAAACAATCGTCAACGCGGAAGGTGCGGCCGCTTTCCGCGACCTTATAGAAAGCGGACGTTCGCGCGAATTGCAGGCGGTCGACGATCGGACGGGAGGCTACGTCGCCTACGCGACGCTGGCCGTGGACTACATCGATGCGATGCGTCAGCGCAAGTTCATGATTGCCGCCTTCGAGAAAGCTTTCGGGGCTTACGACGCGATCGTCTCGCCGACGTTGCCGACCGTCGCCTACCCGATCGCGCTGGCTTTCGACAAAGCCTACCCGAAATATCCAGGCACGGTAAGCCTCATCGCTCCGGGCAATCTGACCGGCACCCCCGCGATCGGTTTTCCGAACGGCTTCGGCCAGCACGGCCTGCCCACAGGGATCTCGCTCCTGGGAACCCCCTTTGGCGAGGCGAAGCTCGCTAGCATCGTTAAAAACTATCAGACGCGGACGGAGTTTCACAGGAAGCGGCCCGCGCTTTGAATCGATTTTCATTTGAGATGTCGATGATTTCCGTTTGATACGTGTTACTCGCCTTTGACGGAAGCTTGAGGCACCGTTGATTGCATTCGCGGTCGCGGCACGCGTAGAGTCGGACCATAACGCAGACGATTCGACCCTTCCAGCCCGGCGCGCGTCGAGCGCGTTGCTCGCAACGTTCGCGACCCTCGCTCTCGTTCCGGTCGCGGCGCGCGCGGAGCCCGCGGGTGAATACATTTGGTCCGGGGCCGCCGCGCGTGGCACGGCAGTGCGGATTCGCAACACGCGCGGTGATCTTTTCGTGCAACGCTCGGATGATGGCGCCGTGCACGTGCGCGCGCAGGTACACGACGGCGGCAATGCGTCACGCGCGATCGGTGTCTCGAACGACGTAGGCGGCATGACGATTCAGACGCTACTGCCCAAGGAGGTCCGCGTCGACGAACTGGTCCTAGTACCCTCCGGCGTCGATATCGAGGCGCGTAATGTCGACGGCCAAATCGTCGTCGAAGATGCTCCGCAGAACGTCAACGCGACGACGGTGGAGGGTGATATCCACGTCGCCGCACGCGGCGCGATTGCAGCGACGACCACGAACGGATCGATCGTCGCTTCGATCGGGGTGCGCTTCGAAAAAGCGTCGCTTTTATTCCGCACGGCGAACGGTTCGATCACGATCGAGGCGCCCAAAGACACGAAGGTCGTCGTAAAAGCGACCGCACCCTTGGGCACGGTCACGTCGAGTTTTCCGCTTGTATCGACGACGTCCGCCTCCGGGCCAGCGACAATCGACGCGCAAAGCGGCACAGGGTCGATCACCGTGCGCGCGATCGCGGCGAGCTGACCTGCATAAGCGAAACGGGACCTCGGCGAGTGCCGAGGTCCCGCTAGTGATTCGTTTGTCGTCGTTACGGCGCGGTGAACACGGTTGGGTAGGAGGTGGTGATGTCGGCCCCTCCGGCGCCACCCAGCAGCGCCGGCGTCTGCGAGGTGCTTGCGGGGTAAGCCGCAGCGAAGGCCGGGTAGTCGAAGCCGACGCCGTAGACGAGATAGTCGTCGGCGGAGCAAATCGAGAGCGTCGGCGCGGCACCCCCCGATGTCGCGCCTAGAGTATCCGCCAGAGCCTGGGTGCCGCTCGCCGTGAAGCGCAAGGTGAAGAACTGCGGTCCTGCGGGTGAATGGCATCCGCCGGTGAGGTTCTCGATTTGGACGTACGCTTCGGTGACGCCGGCGGGCAGGGTCGCGGTCACCGCAGCGCCGCCCGTTCCGTCGAGCGCCACAATCGGTGCGGCGAATGCTCCGAGCACGGTCCCGGCGTTCAGCGTCGCTGATGCGGTGAAAGTCTGCGACGCCTGACTCGACCCCGGCGCCGTTGGTACGACGACGTTGAGGGTATAGGCACCGCTCACCGGCGTCGCGGCGAAGTCGGTGAAACCCTCATTATAGCCGAAGAAGGCGGCCGGGAACGCGCCGTTCTGCGTGACCGGGAATGCCGGCGGTCCGCCGACGTACTGCGGAGTGTCCGTAACGGAATTGCCCGCGGCGTCGGTAAGTCCGGGGAATCCGCCGCTCCCCGCCGTGTCGGCGTAGAACGGCAGTGCGTACTGGCCGAACGTCGCCGCGGCACCGGTCCCGACGTTGACGGGAGCGAGCCCGTAGCCGTAGGCCGCTCCCGTCTGCCCGAACGTCGTCTTTATCGCCGGCGCACCGGGTGCCGTCTGCGGCGTCGCGGTTATCGACGACGTGCCCGCGTCGGTTTTGGCCTGCGCGGAAGCCGGGACGGTAAAGCCGGCCGGGCCCACGATCGACGGCGTGTTGACGAGTGTTCCGGATAGGCCGTTAGGTTGACGGAACGTGACGACCGTATTGAGGCCGAGCACGTTGCCGCCCGACGTACCAATGTTCGCTGTTCCGACCGCAAATTGCGCCTTGAGCGTATTGAGCGGAAACGACGTGAACGGCGGCGCGATCGCGGAGTTACCCGACGTGCAGCCGCCGAGGAGGCCCGCCGCGATCAACGCGGCGGCTCCTTTGTAGTTGCTTGAACGCAAAGTCGTACTCGTTTCTAAAGCTTCAGCTGCACGTAGAAGAGTGAGAAGAACGGTGTCTGCGGCGTCTGCGCCGTGAAACTGAAGTTGTTATCGGGATAGAGCAGATACGGCGACGTGCCGCGGATGTTTACTGGGCCGACGACCGAGTTGCCGTAGTTATAGACGATACCTTGCGATAGAAACGGGAACGACCGTCTGGACACGAGGCCCGAGAGCGGGCCCGACACGCCGGTCGCCACGGGCTGGTAGCGGTCGTTGAGAGTCGGATAACCG
>JRHI01001237.1_pt1 | contig 22546 bp, 22 predicted proteins | sample 215371 | NCBI WGS metagenome assembly JRHI01 (sample SAMN02929681, study PRJNA255918) | sediment metagenome | biome: cave system; feature: Ice Cave; material: Sediment; isolation source: sediment from deep within a dark volcanic ice cave with no known source of... ...
CCTGACCACCAAAAAAGTGGCTTAGCATCGTACGTAATCAGGAAACCCTTAGCTCCTGTGTGCGCGAGGGCCGGCGTAGCTGGCAGAAGCTATCGCCGTCCTTATCCGCGTTATCGCACTTCGGCGTGCCTCCCCGACGGTTTTGACGTGGGACGCCCGAATGTGGCTTGTCCTTGAGGGGTTGCCATACCTGGGCGTGGAGTCTCGTCGCCCCTAATACCAACAGCGTTGGGGAGGCGATGCGTGTCTCTAGGGGCGGATGGGTTGCGAACAGACCCTGGATGCGCGACGAGATCATCATCGCTATGCGGTGCAAATCGACCCTGCCAACACACCGGCACGGTGGGTTCGTACTCGTGTACACGGCCGGAGCCGAGGTGCTCATTCAAGCGGTCAGGCGAGTTCGGGCCCGGCGAGGGCGAAAACGTGGGCCCCCTCGTCGATCCGGGTACTGCGGCCGCGCAGCATGCGCATGAAGCGGCGCGGTGCGGCAGCGCCCTGCTGCTCGAGCCAGCGGCGAATTTCGCCATGGCGGTCGGGGACATCGGCGATGAGGGGTCGGTCCGCTCCGGCGAACGCGCTGCTCAGCAGCGCGAGGCCGACCGCCTCGTTTTCGGCGACGACCGGACCGACGTGGAGGGCGCGATATCCGTCTCGCCCCAAGGCGTAGCCGGCAAGCGTACCGTCCGCACGCTCGGCAACCCTTGCGAGCGCCGCAGCACGCGTCAGCAGGTGCGTCACGATGGGGCTGCGCGCAAAGCCGCTGCGCGAGCGATCGTATGCGCAGATCCGTTGCAGGTCGCCGGGCGTCGCGGCGCGGACCACGATGCCGCTTGGCGGCGCCACCGCATGGCGCAAACCTTGTTGCGCGTGCCAGCGCGAGAGCGGATAGACGTCGCGAAAGCCGAGCGGCAGATAGATCGGCCGGCCGAGCTCCGTCGCATCGAGGCCCGCGGCGGCGCCGCTCGCCTCGACCTCGGCGATGCAGCGCGACAGCAGGTGCGTGCCGAGGCCGTGGCCCCGCGCCGGTTGGGTTACCAGCACCATGCTGATCCAGGAGATGGCCGGTCCGAGTGGCAGCGCCAGCGCGCTCGCGATCCATTGGCCCTTTGGGCCGCGGACGCCGTAGCCCCACCCCAGGTCAAGCATGAGGCGCCAGTCGGCCGCCACCTGGTTCCAGCCCGCTTCGATCGACAACGGGCACAGGCCCTGGGCATCTCTTGGCTGGAGGCGCTCGAGGCGCCGGGGCGCAGCCGCAGCCGCGTCAGAAACGGCCATCGCGCACCTCGTAGTGGGTCGGCTTCCCGTGGCTCGCCATGCCGCGCGAGAGCCAGTCGGCGGTCCAGTCGAGCATGCGATCGATGGCGACGCGCGGGGCCCCGAGCTCCGCGACCATGCGCGAGGCATCGTTGAGCCAGCCGGTGGGCCCCTCGCTGCCGGTGAGCCTCGCGGCGCGGCGGAGGCGGCGGGCGAGTTCCTCAGCCAGCCAGCGTACGCTCAGTGTCTGCGGGCCCGTCACGTTGAGCGGGGTCGTGGGCGCGGTGGCGTGCGCCAGGCAGCGCAGGGCCGCGGCGTTGGCGTCGCCCTGCCAGATCACGTTGACGTGGCCCATGCTCAAGTCGATCGGCTCCCCGCCTAGCACCTTGGTGGCAATGTCGTGCAACACGCCGTAGCGCATGTCGATGGCATAGTTGAGTCGGACGATGCGGCCTGGAGTGCCCAGCCGCGCCGAGAAATGCTCGAACATGCGCTCGCGGCCGACGCAGGAATAGGCGTATTCGCCCGGCGGCGGGGTGGCCGGGGTGTCCTCGGTGGCGCCGCCACTGTCCACGGGCACGAACGGGTACACGCAACCCGTCGAGAAGGCGACGATGCGGGAGGCGGCGAACACTTCCGCGACGATCGCCGGCGCATGCACGTTCATGGCCCAGGTCAGCGCCGGATTGCCCGACGCGCCGAACTTCATCGCCGCCATGAAAACGACGTTGGCGAGCCTCGGCAGGGCATCGACGGCGCGGCGATGCAGCAGGTCGCAGGCGATGGTCTCGATGCCGGCCTTCTCCAGGCTCGCGCGCACGGCCTGATCCGAGAAGCGTGCCACGCCGACGACACGTTTGCCCGGCGCCGCCCGCTTGGCCATGCGCGCCAGTGTCGGCCCCATCTTGCCGGCAACGCCGAGGACCAGGATGTCGCCCGGGACTTTGGCGAGGTCGGCCGCGACTTCAGCCGTCGGCTCGCTCAAGCAATCCTCGAGCTCGGCCACAGTCGCAAAGCGTTCTGGCAGGGACGCCGCGCTCATGAGGTCTTCCCGGGATGTGTGGGCGTGATGCGCCCCCTCGCAGTCTACTCGGCAAGCCGTGCAACATCATACGTCAAGCGCCCGGAGGCGTGGCGAGCTTCGTTGATGATCACATGCGCGCCCGCCAACGGATCGAGCCGCAACATGCTGAACGCGTCCACATCCCGCCCGTCATCGAGCCGAACGTGGACGATGCCGGCCCCGCGGCCATTGCCGGGGCGCTTGATGTTGACCACCGTGGCGTCGTGCGTTTTGACTTCGAGGGTGCGATCGGCGTGCTCGACCTGGCGCACCAGAAAGAAGGTGAGGAGCGCGATCGCGCCCACCACCACAGCGATAACCGGCACCCAGCGCTTGACCCGCTCCCGCCACACGAGCGCGCTGAGCTGGCGTGCTTTTTCCTCTGACAATCGCATGCTTGCGCAGCCTCCGTGCCCCGCCAACGGCTAGCATTAATCTACGGCCGATGTCGACGCCCGCAAACCCGCAACGTCATCCCCGCGAAGGCGCAGCACTGTCCGGGGAAATCGGCGCACCTCTTCGCCCTCCCGTGGGGGCGTCTTTCGCGGGTGCGGCCGGTCACCCCCACCAGGTGCGTCCAGCGGATTGGCCCGGCCGTCGAATGTGTGGAGAGCTCGGCGATGGCCGGTCCAAACCGCGGACGCACCGTCCTCCCCCCTCTTCATGACGAAGGCAATGCCTTCGTCATAGGGGAGGCGACCTCGCGGCCCCTGTGTCGGCACAGCAGTTCGCGTGGCGCAAAAACCGAGCCAGCAACGCGAAGTCGGCCCGCCGGCAATCGATTCCCCGGACACCCGTGCGCCTGCGCGGGGATGACGTTGCGAGGGGTGCTCTTACCGGGCTTACACCGTCAGATAGCGCGAGCGCACCTGCTCCTCCTCGGCCCGGAAGCGCTGCGGGTCGGCCGAGTAGACGATCCGGCCCTTGGCCATGATGTGCAGCTCGTCGGCGACCACCTCGGCTAGCTTCATATTCTGCTCGATCAAGAGGATGGTGACGCCAGCATCACGCAGCAGCCGGATGACGCGCGCCAGCTCGCGCACGACCAGCGGCGCGAGGCCCTGACTAGGCTCGTCGAGCAGCAGCACCTTCGGATCGCTCACCAGGGCGCGCGCGATCGCCAGCATCTGCTGCTCGCCGCCGGAGAGCTGCGAGCCGCGATTGCGTTGCCGCTCGCTGAGCGAGGGGAACAGTGCGAGCAGTCGCGCGAGCGGCCAGGCCTTGGCGGGCGTCCGCTCGGCGATGCGGATGTTCTCCACGACGGTGAGATCGGGAAATATCAGCCGCCCTTCCGGCACGTAGGCGACGCCCGCTCGCGCTACCCTGTGCGGTGCCCAGGCCGTGATCGAGCTTCCCTCGAGCGCCACCACGCCTGCGCTCGGCTGGACGAGCCCCATGATGGTCTTCACCGTCGTCGTCTTGCCGACGCCGTTGCGGCCGAGCACTGCGGCGATGCGGCCTCTCGGCAGCTCGAGATCGACCCCCTGCAGGATGTGGCTCGCGCCGTAGTGCGTGTTGAGGCCCTGGATGCTGAGCATCAGTCCATGCCCCCTAGATATGCCTCCTGCACGCGGGCATCGGCCTTGACGGCCGACGGCGTCCCGTCGGCGATGACGCCGCCGCGATGCATGACCGTTATCTTGTGAGCGAGCCGGAACACGACCTCCATGTCGTGCTCGACCAGCAGCGCGGTTACGCGCGATTTCTCCAGGAACCGCGCCAGCGTCTCCACGGTCTGGACGGTCTCCTCGACGGAGAGCCCTTGCGTCGGCTCGTCGAGCAGAAGCACCTTCGGCTGCTGCGCCATCGCCATTGCGACCTCGAGGAGCCGCTGGTCGCCCTGACTGAGCAGGCCGGCAGGGCGGCTCGCAACGTCGGTGAGACCGAGCTGCTCAAGCGCAGCGTCGCCGGCACCGCGCGCCTGCGCGAAGACGCTGGCGCCGCCAAAGGGCTGCCAGCGCCGCCGATTGCGGGCCTGCGCCGCCAGCGCCGCATTGGCGCGTGCCGTCATCTCGGGAAAGAGCGACGTCAGCTGGAACGTCCTCGACAGCCCGCGCTGGCAGATGAGGTGCGCAGGCAGGCCCGTGATGTCGCTGCCTGCAAACTGCACCCGGCCCGCGGTCGGCTTCACCACCCCGGTGATCAGATGGAACAGCGTGGTCTTGCCGGCGCCGTTAGGCCCGATCACGGCGCGAACCTCGCCGACGGCGACTTGCATACTGACGTTGTCGACGGCGACGAGTGCGCCATAGCGCTTGGTCAGGGCATCGACCTCGATCAGGGGGAGCGCGGACACCCCGTCCGTTGCCCTCTCGCTCGGTTGTGGCCTTGCCTCAACCACGCCAGCCGCCCTCCGCCAGGGGCTTCTCGCCACGTTTGACCCATGCCGTGGCAAGCCCCCAGATCCCCTGCGGGGCAAAAAGGACGAAGCCGATGAAGACGAGGCCGAAGAACAGCGCCCACGCCTCGGTGTAGGAGGAGAGCTGGTGCTCGAGTATGAGGAAGAAGGCAGCACCGAGGATGGGTCCAATCAGCGTCCCCGAGCCGCCGACGATCACCATGATCAGCACCTGCCCCGAAAGCAGCCAGAACAGCAGCTCGGTATTGGCGAAGCCGGCGAACGGCGCATAGAGCGCGCCAGCGAGCCCGCCCAACGCGTAGGCGATGACGACGACGGCGATCTTGTAGAGGCGGGTGTTGTAGCCGAGCGCCACCGTCTTGGCCTCGTTCTCGCGAATGCCGCGCAACACCGCACCGAACGGCGAGGCGACAATGTTCTGGCACAGCAGAAATGCTCCAATCAGGCACGCCAGCGCGAAATAGTAGAAGCCGGTCTTCGTCGTCAGCAGCGTCATCCCCATCGGACCGGGGCGCCGCGGGATGCCGGCAAGACCGTCCGAGCCGCCCGTCACCGACGTCCATTTGAAGGCAATGGCGTAGAGGAGCTGGGCGAAGGCAAGCGTCAGCATCGAGAACGAGACGCCGGTTGCGAGCGTGCACACCCATCCCACGACGATGGCGACGACCCCTGTCAGCAAGGTGGCAAGGAGCACGACCAACGGCAGCGGCATCGAGGAGTTGAGCAGCATGTAGCCCGAGGCGTAGGCGCCCAGACCGTAAGCCGCCACATGCCCGAACGACACCAGCCGCGTGTAGCCGACCATCAGGTCGAGGCTCATGGCGAAGAGCCCGAGGATCACGAGCTCGGTGAGAAGCGTCATGGCGAAGACGGGAAGTCCGAGCGGGGCGGCGATCAGCAACGCCACGAGCGCGAGACCGAGCAGCGTCGACCAGCGCATCGGCTCACGCCTCCTTGCCGAGCAGGCCGCCTGGTCGCACGACCAACACCAGCAGCATCATCAGGTACATGAACGCCAGCGCGAAATCCGGCAGGTAATAATTGCCGAAGACCTGCACGAAGGCGATGAGCAGCGCGCCGATCAGCGAGCCGATGAAGCTGCCCATGCCGCCGATGATGACGATGACGAACGCATCGATGATCACGGTCGCCGCCATGCCGTGCGATGCCGTGACGAGCGGTGCCGCCAGCACGCCTCCGAGCGCTGCAAGCCCGCAGCCGATGCCGAACACGCCCGAACGCACCAGGTTCACATCGATGCCGAGCGCGTGCACCATCTCGGCATTTTGCGAGGTGGCCCGGATCACGAGGCCGAGGCGCGTGCGCTCGAGCAGCTGCCATATGGCGAGCGCCACCACGACGCCGGAGGCGGCAAGGAACAGGCGATAGACCGGGAACGGCTCGCCGAGCAGGAAGACGACGCCGGAAAGCAGCTTCGGGGGCGGAACCTGCAGTGCGTCGGGGCCCCAGATCAGCCGAACCGCCTCGGTGACGACCAGCGCCAGACCGAACGTCACCATCAGGAAGGCGTGCGCGTCGCGCCGGTAGAGGCGGCGCAGGACGACGAGCTCGAACGCCGTGCCGATCACCCCGACCAGGATTGGGGCCAACGCCAACGCCACCCAATAGGTACCCGTCGCGTGCGCCAGCGAATACCCAATGAAGGCGCCGAGCATATAGAGCGCACCGTGCGCGAAGTTCACGATGCGCATGATGCCGAAGATGAGGGTCAGCCCGACGCCCAGGAAGAACAGCAATGCCGCCTGCGACAGCGCGTTGACGCTCTGGTTGAGGAAGAATGCGAGCGTGTTCATGTGCCGTCAGGCGATCGGAGCGCGGTGCGCGGGGTGCCATTCGCTGGCTCGCCCCGAGGCCCCCTGGTGGGGCTGAGGCCCATGATCAGTCGTCGTAGGTCATCTTGTTGCAAGGCGGCGTGGTCCGCTCGGCCGGCAGGGTGGCGATGACCTCGGGGATCGGATGATCGAAGCCGTCCTTCTTGACGACCCTCACCATGAAGCCCTGCTGGACGCCCTGGTGGTCGCACTTGCGCATCAAGACCTTGCCCTTGACGCTCTCGATGGTGAGGTCCTCGATGGCCGGGCGCAGCTTGTCCGCCTCGATCCCGCCGGCCTTGACTATGCCGGCCTCGAACACCTTCATGCACTGCCACTGCTCACCCTCGAACGTGTCGGGCACGGTCTTGTGCTCGGCCTTGTACAGCTCGACGAACTCCTTGTTGCCGGGAGTGTCGATCGTGAATGCGTAGCGGGCAGATCCCACCAGGCCGACGGAGGCGTCACCGACGGCGCGGAGGGCGACCAGCTCGATCTGCTCAGTCACCATGGCCACCTTGGCAGGGAGCTGGTACTGCGCCGCCTGCGCCAGGAAAGCGTTGTTGTCGTCGCCGGCCAGGACGAGATAGACGCCGTCGGCACCCGATTGGCGGATTTTGGTGATGTAGGTCGAGTAGTCCTTGGTGCCGGTGGGGGCGAACACCTTGCCGACAAACTCTATGTTGAGGCGCTTCATCTCGTTCTCGAACACCTGGACGCTGTTGTGCCCCCAAGCATAGTCCATGCCCAAGGCGTAGAAGCTCTTGAGCTTTGCCTCCTTGACGTAGAGAGACACCGCGCGCGCACCCATCGGCCCGGAGGTATTGGCGCGGAAGAAATTCGGAACGAAGCTCTCCGCCGTGAGGCGTCCATCCCCGTTGTCGGATGAAATGAAGATCGAGTTCCACTCGGCGAGCTTGGGCACGATGGCGAGCGCCTCGGAAGACAGCGTAATGCCGGTGAAGAGACGGCAATCGTAGCGCTCGACCATCTCCTGCGCTTTGCGCACGCAGGTGGCAGGATTGCCGACTGTGTCCTCGATCAGCAGCTCGATCTTGCGCCCGAGGATGCCGCCCTTGGCGTTCTGCAGCTTGGCATAGAGCTCGGCGCCACGCTTCTGCTGCTGACCGACCGAGCCCAGGGGGCCGGTGAGCGCGAGCGGCATGCCGATCTTGATGGCGCCGCCGGCCTGTGCATGGGCGCTGGTCCACACATAGGGCGAGGCTACAGCTGCGCCAGTACCGGCAAGAACGGCTCGACGCGTGAAGCGTGGCTTGGAGGTCATCGCGGTTCACTCCCTGAACGTGCCGCATTTCAGCACGCGGCTGCAGGGTTCAGGCTACCGGCGCCTGGGGCATGACGCAACTGATCTTGGTTGCCTGCACTGCAGAGCTGCAAAGTGTCCGAGCACCATTGCCAACGGCATGCCGATTGGCGCTAAGCTCGGAGGACAGGGGATCGGGCAAGGTTACACGACATGAGCAGACAGGGTGCAAGCGGGCAGAGACCGGCGACAACGAAGAGGAGTTCGGCCGACGCGCCTGACACTCGGACGGATGCCGTTGCCCGCGCCCATGGCGTGGTGGAGCTGCTGCGCGCCTCCGCAGATCGCATCGAGGCGGCGCGCGCGCTGCCTGGCGATGTCGTTGCCGCGCTGCACGAGGCCAGGTTGTTTCGGCTTCTGCTGCCGCGATCGCTCGGCGGCGACGAATTGCACCTCAAGACCTTGGCCCAGGTGATGGAGGTGATCGGCGGCGCCGACGCCAGCACGGCCTGGTGCATGGGCCAGGGTGCGGGCTGCGCCATGGCGGCCGCGAGCTTGAAGCCCGATGTGGCACGGCGTTTGTTCGGGCCCGCCGACGCCGTTCTCGCCTGGGGCGCCGGCATCCAAGGCAAGGCATTCGCGGTGGACGGTGGCTATCGGGTCACCGGCAAATGGACCTTCGCCAGCGGCTGCGCCAATGCGACGCTGCTCGGTGGCCACAGCTATGTCTTCGAAAAGGACGGCACGCCGAGGAAGCGCGCCAACGGCCGCCAAGCCGACCGCACCCTCCTCTTCGTCAAGTCCAGGGCCAAGATCCACGACATGTGGCACACGCTCGGCCTCAGGGGCACGGCGAGTTACACCTACGAGGTCGAGGACCTGTTCGTGCCCGAGGAGGAGACCCTCGACCGCGAGGACCCTACGGCGACCTTCGAGCCGGGCACGCTCTATCTCTTCCACGAGACGTATGCCTACGCGGCGGCCTTCAGCGCGCTGATGCTCGGCATCGCTCAGGGCATGGTGAACGACCTCGAAGCGCTCGCCATGACCAAGACGCCGCGGGCGTCGGCGTCCTCGCTCAAGGAAAGCCCCGTTTTTCACTCCCAGTTTGCCGTGCTCCAGGCCCGGCTGCGTGCCGCTCGCGCCTACCTGCACACGACGCTCGACGAGATCTGGGACAAGGTCGAGGCAACGCGCGCGATGCCGATCGAGGAGCGCGCCAACCATAAGCTCGCCACTACCTATGTCATTAACCAGGGTGTCGACATCGCGACCGAAGCCTATCGCGCTGCGGGCCAGACCGCCATCTTCCCGATCAACCCGTTCGAGCGGCGCCTGCGCGATGCCTTGTCAGCCTCGCAGCAGCTTCAGGGCCGGCCGTCCAACTTCATCACCATCGGCCGCGTCCTGCTGGGTCTGCCGCCCGACACGATTCTGCTACGGTAGGCAGGCCAGCCAGGTTCCCACCCAACGCCCACACACCGTCCCAGGAGCGACCAGCGATGAGCGGAGAGAATTGCCTCGAGGGCCTCAAGATCCTCGACCTGACACAGTTCGAGGCCGGCCCATCCTGCACGGAGGCGCTGGGATGGCTGGGCGCGGATGTGGTGAAGGTTGAAAACCCCGGCGCCGGCGACCCAGGGCGGCACATCGGTCGCACGGCCGCCGATACGGATGCGCTCTATTTCCTGCAGTACAATTCCAACAAGCGTTCGGCGGCGATCAATCTGAAGGACCCGCGTGGTCTCGAGATCGTCAAAGGCCTGGCAAAATGCGCCGACGTCATGATCGAGAACTTCGCCCCGGGCGCGATCGAGCGCCTCGGCCTCGGCTATGAGGTCATCAAGGCCATCAATCCCGCGATAATTTACTGCCAGATCAAAGGCTTCGGTGCGGGCAGTCCGTACGAGCGGAACCTGGCGTTCGACATGATCGCCCAGGCTGCCGGCGGAGTCATGTCCATCACGGGTCCAGAAGACGGGCCGCCGTGCAAACCGGGGGCGACCATCGGCGATACCGGCACGGGCATGCTGATGGCGGTTTCCATCCTCGGAGCTTACGTGCGCCGCCTGCGCACCGGTCAGGGTGAGCATCTGCAGCTCGCAATGCAGGACTCCGTCCTGCACTACATCCGTAACGCCTTCGCCTACATGGAGCGCACCGGCGGCAAGCCTGCGCCGCGGGCGGGGGCGAAGACGGTGGGCGGGGGCCACCCGCCGATCGGCATCTACCCCTGCAAGGGCGGTGGCCCCAACGACTACGTGTACATCTACACGGCCGCGTCCAATCCCGAACACTGGACGCGGCTGCTCAAGGTCATGGGCCGCGAGGACCTGATCGGGGACGAGCGTTACGGCACGCCCGCAGCGCGCATGGCGCGGTGGGCAGAGGTCGACGAGCTGGTGTCGAGCTGGACGCGGCAGCATGACAAGCATACCGCGGCGAAGCTGGTTGGCAGCGCCACCATCCCGTCGGGCGCCGTCCTCGATACCCGCGAGATCGCCGACGACAAGACCTTCGAGCAGCGCAAGATCCGCCAGACCATGGAGCACCCCGCGATCGGCAATTACGTCATGAGCGGCTGGCCTGTCCGCTTCGGCAATGAGCCGCCGGCCGTGGGCCCAGCGCCGCTGCTGGGGCAGCACAGCAGCGACGTGCTCGCCGATTGGCTCGAGATGGACGCCGATGCAATCGGCAAACTGAAGACCGGCAAGGTGATCGCGGAATGAACGTGCAAGACACCGACTCGATCAGGTCGAGTCGGCAAGGGTGTCGGACGCCTCAGAGGTAGACACCTTTCATGGCGCCTGCCGGGTAGCGCGTGCCGGCGGCAACCCCGGCAGGAATCGCCGCAGAGATGCGCCCCACGTCTTCGGGTGATAGGGCGACACGCAGTGCGCCGAGATTCTCCTCCAGCCGCTTGACGTAGCGCGTTCCAGGAATGGCGACGATATCGGGACCCTGCGCCAGCAGCCAAGCCGGCGTGAGCTGGGATGGCGTGCAGCTTTTCTCCGCAGCCATGGCTTCGATCTTTGCCACCAAGTCCCGGTTGCGGGCGAAATTCTCGCCCTGGAAGCGCGGGTGGGCGGCTCGTCGCTCACTGACGTCCGCCAGGCTCTGAATGGCACCGGTGAGGAAGCCTCGGCCGAGCGGCGAATAGGCGACAAAACCGATGCCGAGCTGCCGCGTGGTCTGCCGCGTCTCCTCGGCCTCCGTCCGGTAGAGGAGAGAGTATTCCGTCTGGACGGCCGAGATGGGATGCACCTTGTGCGCCCGCCTGATGGTGTCTGGCCGAGCCTCCGACAGGCCGAGGAAGCGAACCTTGCCTTGCTCGACGAGGCGGGCCATGGCGCCGACCGTCTCCTCGATGGGAACGGCTGGATCGACACGATGCTGGTAGTAAACGTCGATGACGTCCACACCGAGTCGCTTCAGGCTCGCCTCGCAGGCCTGCATGAGGTACGCGGGGCTGCCATCGACGCCATTGGGCTGGCCCTCGCGCCGCACCTGGCCGAATTTCGTAACGAGCACGACACGATCGCGTCTGCCTTTGATGGCGCGGCCGAGCACCTCCTCATTGTGACCCCAGCCGTACATGTCCGAGGAATCGAGATGATCGACGCCTTTATCGATGGCGCTCCTGATCAGGTTCTCGGACTCGGCATCGTCGGCGGCACCGTACACGCCGGATAGGGACATGCAGCCCAGTCCGATGGCTGAGACGGAGAGCCCCTTGGTTCCGAGCGAACGGTGCGCAATCTTTTCCATGTGTCTTCAAGGCCTCAATGTGCCGGGGCTTCGAACGCCCGAGGGGACCGATCCGATCTGGAACTCGCAGTGTGCCGCAGCACACGCGCAGCAGTCACGCGCCCGTCCGCAATGTCTACAGCCAAGGGTGCTCGGCCGACGACCTGACCTCGAAGGCCTTGATGGCGACCTCCTGCTGCAAGGTGAGGCCGATGTCATCCAGGCCGTCGACCAGACAGTGCTTGCGGAACGGATCGACGTCGAACTTGTCGACCTTGCGATCCGGCCCCAGGACGGTCTGGGCGGGCAGATCGATCGTCATCTCGGCGCCCGGCAGCTCGAGCAGGAAGCGGATCAACTCGTTCACGCGCGCCTCCGGCAGGGTGATGGGCAGGATGCCGTTCTTGAAGGTGTTGTTGAAGAAAATGTCGGCGAAGGACGGCGCGATCACGCAACGGATGCCGAAGTCGAGCAGCGCCCACGGGGCGTGCTCGCGGCTCGACCCGCAGCCGAAATTCTCGCCGGCAACTATGATGGACGCCTTGCGGAAGGGCGCCTTGTTCAAAATGAACTCGGGGTCCTCGCGACCTGCCGCGTCATAGCGCATCTCTGCGAACAACGCCTTGCCGAGACCGGTGCGCTTGATGGTCTTGAGGTAGTTCTTCGGGATGATCCTGTCGGTGTCGACGTGGGTCATGTTGATGGGGACGGCGACGCCCGTCAGCGTGGTGAACTTGTCCATTCCGTGCCGCTCCCTGAAGCAACGCCCAATCGCGAGCATTTCCAGGCATGCTAAATCACACCTACATTCGGAGCGCAACAACCAGCCTCCAACTTGCGCTATACACCACGCGCTCGGGCGCCGAGACGCAGGCTGCCCGCAGCAACAGAGAGTAAGGCATCCATGGCTCGCAGCCCGGCTCGAACCCCCAACGCAGACGCACGGCGGCCGATCGATGCCTAGCAGGGCGGGCAAGTCGCGCAGCTATCGCATCGGGATCGATGTCGGCGGCACCTTCACCAAGGCCGTGCTGATCGACAATGCCACGCGCGAAGTGGTCGGCCGACACTCGGTGCTCACCACGCATGCGCATGCCAGCGGCGTCGCCGAGGGCGTTGTCGAGGTGTTCCGCAAGGTGCTCGCGAATTCGGGCGTCGCACCCGAAAGCGTGGTCTTCCTCGCCCACAGCACGACACAGGCGACCAACGCGCTGCTCGAAGGCGACGTGGCCCCCGTGGGCGTGCTGGGCATGGCGAGCGAGAGGGCGGCCGATCTTGCGGAGAAGCAGGCCCGCGTGGCGCCAATCGAGCTGGGACCGGGGCGGGTGCTCGCGACCGCCAACCGGTTCCTGGTCACGGATCACATGGACGAGGCCGACGTGCGGCAGGCTATCGCCGATCTCGTCACCGAGGGCGCTCAGGTGCTGGTGGCGTCCGCTGCCTTCGGCGTCGACAATACGGGCAGCGAGGAGCTGGTACGCAAGCTGGGCTCCGAGGCCGGTTTGCTCACGACTTGCGGCCACGAGATCACACGCCTGTACGGGCTGACCACGCGTACACGCACCGCGGTGATCAACGCCTCCATCCTGCCCCGCATGATCGCGACGGCAACGATGACGGAAGCCAGCGTGCGCGAGGCCGGCATCGTGGCGCCCTTGATGATCATGCGTGGCGACGGCGGCGTCATGAACATCGATGAAATGCGGCGGCGGCCGGTCATGACGATGCTGTCGGGGCCGGCGGCCAGTGTTGCGGGCGCGCTCATGCACCTGCGCGTCTCCGACGGTCTCTACTTCGAGGTCGGCGGCACATCGACGAATATCGGCGTGATCCGCAACGGCCGCCCGACCGTGACCTATGCCCGCGTCGGCGGCCATGAGACCTATGTCAGCTCGATCGACGTGCGGGTGATCGGTATCGCCGGCGGCAGCCTGGTGCGCGCAACCCGGGGGCGCGCGATCGACGTGGGCCCCCGCAGCGCCCATATCGCCGGGCTACCGTATGCAGCCTTTGCGGATGAAGGCGAGATAGTCGATCCGCGCATCGAGCTGTTCGAGCCGAAGCCCGGAGACGGAGACGACTATATTGCCGTGCGGGTTGCTGGTGGGGCTCGCTACGCGCTCACCGTGACCTGTGCGGCCAATGCGCTGGGCTACACCAAGCCCGGTATGCACGCTTATGGCAATCCATCGGCTGCGCGGCGCGCATTCGAGCCGCTCGCTCGCGCACTGGGATGCGGTCTGGAGGAGATCGCACGCGCGGTGCTCGATGCCGCGAGCGACAAGCTCGTTCCGGTCGTGCAGGGCCTCATCGAGGAATACGAGCTCGATGCCGACCAGCGGCTGTTGATCGGAGAAGGCGGGGGTGCGGGGTCCCTGATCCCTTACATCTCCGAGCGCCTCGGTCTCAGGTGCGAGATTTCCAGGGACGCCGAGGTCATCTCCTCGATCGGCGCGGCGCTGGCTCTGGTGCGCGACGTGGTCGAGCGCGTCATTCCGCATCCGCAGCCGGAGGACCTGCAGGCGATTCGCCGCGAGGCGCTGGAGGCCGCAGTCCGGGTCGGCGCCGACGCTAGGAGCGTCGAGGTGACGGTCGAAGTCGATCCGCAAACCCACCGCGTGCGCGCCATCGCCGTGGGCGCGGCCGAAATGCACGCCAAGGATCTCGGGGGCTCGATCACCGAGCGTGAGGCGCGCGCGATTGCGGCCAACTCGATGGGGCTTGCCTCCGCAATGCTGCACCTGGTCGCCGAGACATCGGGGCTGCGCGTCTATCGCACGGGCGGCGAGCCGCTCGGCGGGGTGCGCGCGGTCGACCGTGGAGGGGCGATCCGCGTGCAGCGCAGCCAAGCGCTGGTGTGCCCTTCGACCCCTCGCACGGCCGGCAAGGACATCGAGCGCGTCTGGCGAGAGACGTCGCTAGAGGAGGCGGGCCGAGCCGCAGCCCACGGTCTGTTTCTGCTCTACGAGGATCACGTTGCCGATCTCTCGGGCGTCGAGACCCTCGCGCAAGCCATGGCATTGGCAGCGAGCGAGTTGGAGAGGCTGGACGGCGAGGCGTCGATTGTGCTGATCGGTGTTCCCGCGGCTCGAACGGAATGAGCGATCGGACACCCTGGGCAAAGGGACTGGCAGCCGGCCCACTGAACGCGCGGCCGCCAATCCATCTGTCTTGCGTTCGTCGCTAGGCAGCAACGAGCAACGCGGCAGGCGCCGGAGCGCCAAGGCGCATCCGCTCGAGCCCTTGCGACCGCTCGGCTTCTTCGATCTCGGCCGCGGCGATGGCCTTCTCCAGCGCGGCAGCCAGCGCCTTGGCCGATTCAAGTGTCAGCTCGACCCCGGCCCGAGCGCCCGGCGGCAGCGCCTCGTTGATAAAGTCGAGGGTTATGACGTCCGCGAGCAGCGCGTGGCGCGCGTGATCATAGGCGACCACCGCATGTGTCAGGGGGAACCACTCGTCCTCCCGCTTTGCCATGCCCTCCGCCGCGGTGATCTCGACGATTGATGTGCACATTGTTGCCTCCTACTTCGCCAGATGCTTGCCAAAGAAGGCGAAGACCTTGGTCCAGCCGTCGAGCGCCTGCTCCACGCGGTACAACGGGCGGTGGTAGTAGAAGATGCCATGGCCGGCGCCGTCGTAGCGGTAGAACTCGTAAGCCTTGCCGTGCTTCTTCAGCTCGGCCTCGTGCTGGTTCACCTGCTCCGGGCTCGGTGCGCGATCCTCGTTGCCGAAGATGCCGAGCAGCGGGCAGGAGAGGTCCTTGGTGAGATCGATGGGCGACGTCGGCGTCTTGGCGTTGAGCTCCTCCTTGGCCATCACGACGCGGCCGCCCCACAGCTCGACGCACGCGTCGACATCTTTCTTCTGGCAGGCATAGAGGAAGGCGTGCCGCCCGCCGGAGCAGGAGCCGAACAGGCCGACCTTGCCGTTGAGACCCGGCTGCGCGCGTATCCACTTCACGGCGGCCTCGGTGTCGCCGATAACCTGGGCGTCCGGAACGCCGCCCTCGGCGCGCACCTTGGCGCCGATATCGTCGGGGTTGCCCTGGCCGACGCGCTCATAGAGGTTGGCGCAGATGGCGATGTAGCCGTGGTGGGCGAACTTGCGCGTCATCTCGCAATAGAGCTCGCTCCAGGCAGGGAGATGGTGGATCAGCACGACGCCGGGGAAGGGCCCCTTGCCTGAGGGCTTGGCGACATAGGCCGAGATCGGCGTGCCCTTGTCGCCGTTGATCTTTATCTCCTCCACGGTCATGCCACGGTATGTCATTTCGTTACCTCACAAAGCTGGAACTCGAGTCTCTACCGGAAGGTTGAAACTTTAGTCTGCTGGTGGCCGCGACGCCAGTGCGAGCATGGCCGTCAGAGCCGCCGCGTCGCGCGCAGACGGCCAGGCCCGGGCGGCGCGAGTCTATGGCGCCGAGGTGCCGGGGGCTCCGGACAGCCGCTGCTTGGCCTCGGCGGCGGCGGCTTCCATGGTCATGAAGACGGCGCCCTCGGCGGCGAGCTTGGCGACCAGGTCCTCGAAAGCCAGCATGCGGTAGCCGCGGCCGATGACGTAGGGGTGCATGGTGTAGGTGAGGACGCCCCAGTCCACCGTCTTCTTCATGTAGAGGAACTCGTCCAGCCAGTTCTGCATCACCGTGCGCGCCGACTGCAGCCCCGCCAGGATGGTCGCCTGCGTGCGCACGAACTCGAAGTGGGGGTAGTCGTCGAGCGACCAGCTGATCGGCATCTCGATGAGCGAGGTCTCGGCCCCGAACTCGTAGGGCTTGCCGAGCACGGCGACGTCCCCGCGCCGCGCGCGGTAGGGCAGGTAGTCGCCGCCCATCAGGGAGCTGTCGTAGGCGAAGCCGTGGGCGATCAACAGATCGATGGTGCTGGCGCTCAAATCCCAGGATGCCGAACGGTAGCCGCGCGGCTTGCGGCCGGTGAGGCGGACAATCGCCTCGTTGGCGCGGACGAGATCGGCCTCCTCCTCTTCGCGAGTCATGGTCGCCGAGGGGATGTGCGCCCAGCTGTGGTTGGCGATCTCGTGCCCGTGCTCGACCACCGCCGCACATTCCTTCGGCCAGCTCTCGATGGTGAAGCCGGGGACGCACCAGGTCGTGGGGATGTCGCGCGATTTGAGGAAGGCCAGGATGCGGCGCGAGGCCAGCGCACCGAACTCGCCACGCGACAGCGGCGTCGGCGTGGTCATGCCGCGGGCGATGAAGCCCGACTGGGTGTCGAAATCGAAGGTCAGGCAGACGATGTGACGGGGCATGGGCGTGCTCTCGGGCCAGGGGGAGGGCCGGGGAATGGATTGCCGGAGTATGGCCCCGGCGCAGGCGTCCGCCAACAGGAAGGGCCGCGCCGTGGCAAGCGGCGGACTTCGATCATGGCATACGGTGGGAGCCGGGGCGCTCCCGAAGCGTTGATACGGCGCGGCGAAGGATTTAGTGATAGGCTTGGTTGCCAGCAGCAGCGAGGCGGCTCGCGAGTCTCATGAGGGGAGCGGAAGATGCCGTTCGATCTCGATCAGTTCATCGCCGATTGCCGGGCGGCGCGCGCCGACGATCCCACGCACAAGCTGCTGCGCGAGGTCGTAGCAAGGGCTGTGTCCGATCCCAGCACGGTGCTCAGGAACCTGGGTGAGCCCAAGCGCGCCGAGGTGCAAAAGCTCTATCATTCGCCCAATCTCACGATCCTCAACGTGATCTGGGGGCCGAAGATGACCATCATGCCCCACAACCATCGCATGTGGGCGGTGATCGGCGTCTACAGCGGGCGCGAGGACAACATCTTCTGGCGCCGTGTGCCCGGAGCCAATGGCGGCAAGCTCGAGGCGGCGGGCGCCAAGGCGCTGAGCGAGAAGGATGCCGAGCCGCTCGGCCATAACATCATTCACTCGGTGACCAATCCGATCTCTCGGTTGACCGGCGCCATTCACGTCTACGGCGGCGACTTCTTCGCCGAGGAACGCAGCGAGTGGGACCCGGAAACCCTGCTCGAAGAGCGCTTCGACGTCGAGCGAGCCATGCGCCTGTTCGAGGAGGCAAATGCCTCTACGAAGGCCTGATGGGAGTGTACCGCCGCCCCGCGCAGGCCGGGCCGCGGCGACCATTGCCGCGCGCCTCACGTTCGACCAGGTCGAGCGGCGCTACCAGGCTACTGCGGCATTGGCGGGCTTCTCGCTCGACATCGCACCGGCCGAGGTGGTGTGCCTGCTCGGGCCCTCGGGCTGCGGCAAGACCACGCTGCTGCGCGTCGCCGCAGGCATCGAGCGGCCAACCGGCGGCCGTGTCCTCATCAACGACCAGGAGGTGGCTGGGCCAACGCGCTTCGTGCTGCCGGAGAAGCGCAATGTCGGGCTGATGTTCCAGGACTTCGCGCTGTTCCCTCACCTCCGCATCCTCGAGAACGTCGCCTTCGGCCTCAAGTCGCTCCCCAGGGAGGATGCGCGCCGCGAGGCCATGGCGGCCTTGGTGCGCGTGGGGCTCGAGCGCTACGCCGGCGACTATCCCCACATCCTCTCGGGCGGCGAGCAGCAGCGCGTGGCGCTGGCGCGCGCCATCGTGCCGAGGCCGGCTGTCATGCTGATGGACGAGCCCTTTTCCGGCCTCGACGTGCAGCTGCGCGAGCGCCTGCAGGAGGATACGCTGTCGCTGCTGCGCGAGACCCGCGCCACCTGCCTGATCGTGACGCACGCGCCGGCCGAGGCCATCCGGCTCGGCGACCGCATCGCGGTGATGCGCGCGGGCCGGCTGGTGCAGGCGGGCAAGGCCGAGGCGCTCTACCGCAACCCGGCCGACCTGTTCGTGGCCCGGCTGTTCTCCGAGATCAACGAGATCCCGCTGCGCGTGGAGGGCGGGGCGCTGAGGACGCCGATCGGCGTCTTTGCCGTGCCCGGTCTCGACGAGGGCGATGCGGCGATCCTGTGCATCCGCCGCCGCGCCATCCGCCTGGGAGCAGCGGGTCAGGGCCTGCCCGGGCGGGTGCTGCACGCCCGCTTCCTGGGCGACCTGGCGGTGCTGGAGATCGCCGCGCAGGGCTTTGAGCGGCCGCTGCTGACGCTGGTGCGCGAATGGGAGGTGCCGGAGCGCGGGGCGGAGGTGTCGATCGCCGTCGATCCCGAGAGCGTGCTGGTGTTCCCGGCCGAGGGGCGTCGCGGGGAAGAAATTAATGCCGGAGGCGTTGGAAGCGCCCGAGATTCAAGCGTTTAAGACGCACCAGGGAAGGTGTGGCAAACTTGCCCGCGCGGATGCATTCTGCGATAGTGCGGTCAAACGTACGAGAGCGCGGCTTCGGCTGCAAGAAGGAGCGATACCGACATGGGTAGCCTGAGCATCTGGCACTGGCTCCTGTTCCTGACCGTGGCCCTGCTGGTGTTTGGCGGCAGCGGCAAGATCTCCTCGATCATGGGGGACGTGGCCAAGGGCATCAAGAGCTTCAAGAAGGGCATGGCGGAGGACGAGGAGACGGTCAAAAAGGACGAGCCGCCGAAGGTCCTGGAGGGCGCGGCGCCCAAGCCGGCGGAGCAGGCGACCGCGGAGCCCAACAAGGCCGGCTGGAGCGCCAAGAGCTGAGCTTCTCGACGGGTTGGCGTCACGGGTTGGGCGCCGGCCTGCGCGCCATCATCCCGCGGGGCAAGAAGCGTGCGCGTGAACGCGCCATTGGGTTGAGCTGATGTTCGACATCACCTCCAGCAAGCTGTTGATTCTCGGCATCGTGGCGCTGCTCGTGATCGGCCCCAAGGACCTGCCGGCCCTGCTGCGCACCATCGGCAAATACATGGGCATCATCAAGCGGCAGGCGGCGGAGTTTCGCGCCCAGTTCGACGAGGCGATGCGCGAGAGCGAGATCCACGACCTGAAGAAGTCGATGGAGAGCATCCAGCAGGAGACCGAGGCTTCCATGCGCGAGGCCACCTCCTCGGTGGAGAAGCAGCTCGCCGATGCGCGCCAGAGCGTCGATGCAGTGATGGAGGAGGGGAAGCCCGCTGTCGACCCGATGGCGAATTACCTGGACGGGTCGCCGGCCGCCAGTGCCGATGCGCCGGCCCCTGTTTCGCCCGAGGTGCCGGCGGAACTCAACGGCGCATCCCATCCCCCCGAGGAGAAGACAGCGGCTGCCAGCGATACCGTTGCCGCGCCCGCTGCCGGCACGCCGGAAGAGCCCGGCCGGGCCACCGAGAAGAGCGGAGCCTGAACGGTGCAGGAGACTGTCAAGGCCGAGGGCAAGGCCGAGGGCAAGCCCGAGGGCCACGACGAGATCGAGGCCTCCAAAGCGCCGCTGATGGATCATCTGATCGAGCTGCGCCAGCGCATGATCTATGCGCTGGTCGGCGTCGGCATCGGCTTTGCCATCTGCTTCGCCTTCGCCACCGACATCTACAACCTGCTGGTCCAGCCTTACGTGTGGGCGCGCGGCGCGGACCAGAAGATCGAGATGATCTATACCGCCCCGCACGAGTTCTTTTTCACCAAGCTGAAGCTCGCCCTGTTCGGCGCCTTCTTGCTGGCCTTCCCGCTGATCGCCATGCAGGTCTACAAGTTCGTGGCGCCCGGCCTCTACAAGAACGAGCGCCAGGCGTTCCGCCCCTACCTGCTGTGGACCTTCGCGCTGTTCATCCTGGGCGCGTCGGTGGTGTATTTCGTGGTCATGCCGCTTGCCATGAAGTTCTTCCTGTCGATGGAGCAGACGGGAGGGCAGGTGGAGATCCATCTGCAGGCGCGCGTCAGCGAGTATCTCTCGCTCATCATGACGCTGATCATCGGCTTCGGCATCATGTTCCAGCTGCCCGTGGTGCTGACGCTGCTGGCCCAGGCCGGCATCGTCACCGCGCAGAACCTCAAGGACTTCCGCCGCTATGCCATCGTCGCCATCACCGCGGCGGCCGGCATCCTCTCTCCGCCCGATCCCTTCAGCATGGTGGCCATGGCGCTGCCGACCATCCTGCTCTACGAGGCCGCGATCTATGCCGTGGTGCGGGTGGAGAAGGCGCGCGCCGCGCGCGAGGCGGCCGCCCAGGCGCCGGCGGGGTGAGGATCAGCTGGCCTTGGGCAGCGGGTGCAGCTTGGAGATGTCGACCTCGCGCTCGGCGTGCCAGAGATCATAGGCCGTCTGCATGCGCAGCCACGAGGCGGCCGAGGTCTCGAACGCGGCGCCGAGCCGCACGGCCATAGCTGGTGTCACGGGCTGCTTCTCGGCCAGGATGTCGTAGAGCGTCTGCCGCGAGACCCCGAGTGCCGCCGCGATATCGACCTTGCTCACGGCCATCGCCGGCAGGACCATCTCGCGCAGGAACGCCCCCGGGTGCGTCGGGCATCGCTCGGTGTTGGGCTCCTGCTTGCGCGGCATGACTACCTCCTGCGTCCACGCTGTCGCTCGTAATTCTAGACCAATCCTGTCCGAGGACGTATACGACCTCGACAATTCGCAACGTCATTCCCGCGTAGGCGGGAATCCAAGTCAAGGCTCCGCGCGGATGCGGGTGCTGCTTGGCTTCGAGCGAGCCACTGTGGCCCGGTGCACTGGGTCCCCGCCTGCGCGGGGATGACGTTGGAGCGAGAGGCGAGGGCCGTGTTCGACATCAGGTGGATACGTGAGAACCCGGAGGCGTTCGACGCCGGATTGCGGAAGCGGGGAATCGAGCCGGGGGGGGAGGTCAAGTTTGCGGGCGAGCTGAGCGCGCTGGACGAGGCGCGGCGCAAGGTCGTGACGCGGCTGCAGGAGGTGCAGGCGCGGCGGAATGCGGCGTCGAAGGAGATCGGCAAGGCCAAGGGGGCGAAGGACGAGGCCAAGGCGGCCGCGCTGATGGCCGAGGTGGCGGCGCTGAAGGACGAGCTGGCGGGCGACGAGAAAGCGCAGGCGGAGGCCGACAAGGCGCTGCACGAGGCGCTGTCGGTCATTCCCAATTTGCCGCGCGAGGAGGTGCCGGTCGGCAAGGATGAGAAGGACAACAAGGAGGTCCGCCGGGTCGGTGAGCCGTCGGAGCTCGGCGGGGTCAACAAGCCCAAGCAGCACTACGAGATCGGCGAGGCGCTGGGCCTGATGGACTTCGAAACGGCGGCGAAGCTGTCGGGATCCCGGTTCGTGGTGCTGAAGGGTGCGCTCGCTCGGCTCGAGCGGGCGCTGGCGGCGCTCATGCTCGATATTCACACGACGGAGTTCGGCTACACCGAGATCATGCCGCCGTATCTCGTGCGCGACGAGACGATGTTCGGTACGGGGCAATTGCCCAAGTTCAAGGAGGACCAATTCCCGACAAAAATCAAACTGGAGATTGCACCCGATGAGTACGTCGTTGGCATAGGGCCTACGCCAGGCTCGCTGAAGGTTGAGTTTCGAGGCGGACGGCGAGAACAGCTAGCGCGCGGATTTTCCGGAGCGTTTCACCTGGATCATCCAACCTTTGTGGAAGGTGTAATGAAAGGCATAACGCCGATCGTTGAAACCTCGTTCTGGCTCATTCCGACTGCCGAAGTGTCACTTACCAACCTCGTCCGCGAATCCATTCGTGACGAGGCCGAGCTGCCGATCCGCGTCACGGCGTACTCCCCCTGCTTCCGCGCCGAAGCGGGCGCGGCGGGGAAGGATACGCGGGGGATGATCCGGCAGCATCAGTTCTCCAAGGTGGAGCTGGTGTCGATCACGACGCCGGAGCAATCAAGCGCCGAGCACGAGCGCATGACGGCGTGCGCCGAGGAGGTGCTGAAGCGGCTCGGGCTCGCTTATCGCACCATGCTGCTGTGCTCGGGCGACATGGGGTTTGCCTCGCAGAAGACCTACGACATCGAGGTGTGGCTGCCGGGGCAGGGCACCTATCGCGAGATCTCCTCGTGCTCGGTGTGCGGCGACTTCCAGGCGCGGCGCATGGACGCCCGCTTCCGCCGCGCCGGCGGCAAGCCGGAGTTCGTGCACACGCTGAACGGCTCGGGGCTGGCGGTGGGGCGCACGCTGATCGCGATTTTAGAGAACTATCAGCAGCCGGACGGCTCCGTCGCCATCCCCGACAAGCTGGTGCCGTACATGGGCGGCGTG
>JRHI01001236.1_pt1 | contig 22540 bp, 28 predicted proteins | sample 215371 | NCBI WGS metagenome assembly JRHI01 (sample SAMN02929681, study PRJNA255918) | sediment metagenome | biome: cave system; feature: Ice Cave; material: Sediment; isolation source: sediment from deep within a dark volcanic ice cave with no known source of... ...
ACTGTCGCCGGGCCGCCCCTACATCCTCAACGAGCGTGTCGCTCAACAGCCTGGCCGGGTCGACGGCCAGGGCGATCGACGCGGCCGGGCGGTCGACGACCGAGCGGACGGCGGGGCCGGCGGCTCCCCCGTCGTCGCACACCGTCCACCGGTTGGTGGTGCCGCAAGTCGACGCAGCCGACCGGATGATGGTCGTCGAGGGCGATCCAGTGGTAGCTGCCGGTCTGGATCGTGCCCCGGAACGTCGTCCCGATCACCGTCTCTGCCAGGGCGAGCATCCGGGCCGGCCATTCGGGGCCGCCGAGGAACCTTCGGGTGTCGGGATCGGCGAACCACGGCCGGACGACATCCAAGGCGTCTTCGGTCATGGGTCGCAGCTCGATGTTCACCGGGCGACCGGGTACAGGATCGGCTGGCGGGGGGCCGGGGCGGGGTTGAGGATGTGGCAGACCAGGTCGGCCGAGCACGCGTCGGGCGACAGCGACCGGCTTTGTCTGGCCAGTTTACGGAGCTCGTCGCGGAGTTGGCTGAGCTCATCTATTCGCCGCTGCAGGTCAGCGGCTCGGCCTTCCACGAGCTCGAGGACGTGTTGGCACGGGGGGCTGCCCTGGTCCCGGAAGCCGAGGACTCCTCTGATCTCGCCGAGGGTGAGACCGACGGCCTGGGCGGCCCGGATGAAACGCAGCCGGTGGAGAACAGATTCGGGGTAGTCGCGGTAGCCCGAACCGGTCCGTTCCGTCTGGGGGAGGAGCCCGACCCGCTCGTAGTAGCGCAACGCCTTGGTCGTCACGCCGGCCTGGGCGGCAACCTCGCCGATACGCACGACCACAACCCTCCCCCTTGACCTTCCCCCCTAGGGCAAGGTTCACACTGTGGCCATGGCCCATCCCGACCCCGCCGACCTGCGCCTGCTGTACTTCGACGACTGCCCAACTGGCGGATCGCCGATGCCCGCCTGAAACAGGCCCTCAGCTCGATCGGCGCCGACCCGTCCACGGTGGTCTACGTGCCGGTGACCTCGGCCGAGCAGGCCGACGCCGTCGGGTTCCGGGGCTCCCCGACCATCCTGGTCGACGGCGCCGACCCGTTCGCCGACCCGGACGCTCCGACCGGACTGGCGTGCCGCATCTACCGAACGGCCGCCGGGGTGGAGCCGGCCCCGACCGTCGAGCAATTCCGGGCGGTCCTATCCCGATGAGCCAAGACAAACCGACCAGGGCGTTCGGGCTGGCCGCGGCCGGCGTGATGGTGTGCTGCGGGCTGCCGGTCCTCTGGCCGTCGGCGCCGGGATCACCATCGCCGGGCTCGGCGTGCGCAGCTGTGCGCTGCTTACTGCCGGGCTAATCGCCGTCGCCCTGGCCGTCGTGCGCTACCGCCAGCACCGAACCTGCCCCGCGCCACCAGCCGACCGAACGGAGGCCCCCGGTCATGGCGACCGCCATCGGACGCGCTGAACTGCGACGCCTCGTCGAGGCCGGCGCACAGCTGGTCGAGGTGCTCCCCGAGGACGAGTACGACGAGGAGAACCTGCCCGGCGCCATCCACCTCCCGCTCAAATCGTTGACCAAGGCGACCGCAGAGACGCTACTCAACCGTGGCCGCCCGGTCATCGTCTACTGCTGGGACGCGTTGTGAGACATGAGCCCGCGAGCCGCGTGGCGGCCCGACGCGCTCGGGTACACCGACGTCTACGCCTACGTCGTCGGCAAGTCGGACTGGTTGGCGACCGGCCTGCCCACCGAAGGCGACCGCCCCCACGCGCCGCGGGTAGCCGAGGCGATGGACCGGTCCGTGCCGACCTGCAGACCCGACGAGCGGATCGCCGACATCGCCGCCCGGCTCGCCCGGTCCGGCGCAGAGGTCTGCGTAGGTCGTCAACGACGGTCGCATCGTGCAGGGCCGGCTGCAGGGCCGGCTGCGCCCCGACCGGCTCGACCCGGCCGACGTCCGCACCGCCGGGGAAGTCATGGAGCCCGGCCCGACCACCATCAGAGCCGACGCCGACCTGGCCGGCACCCTTGAGCGCATGAAGGCCCGCAACATGACCAGCCTCATCGTGTCCACCCCCGAGGGGGTCCTCCTCGGGGCCCTGCTCGTCCACCAAGCAAAGGAGCCACAGCCATGACCGGGGTGCTCGACGAAACCGAAGGCATCGGCGACGTCCCACCCGCGGCGCGCTCCGCGCCGCCCCACTGGGTGTCGTGGGCCGGGCTCGTCACCGCCACCTTCTCCGTCGCCGTGTCACTGGCCACCGCCGTCGGCGCCACGGTCCGCTCGGGGCGTTCGCTCCAACACAACGGCCGCGCAAGCCACGACCAACCGACGCCACCGTCAACCTCGACATGATCGACGCCGGCCTCGCCGAAGCCGAACCCGACCTGACCGCCACAGAGCAGCGCCTCGCCGTCACCGTCTACCGGCTCCTCGCCGCAGAGGGGCACCCGTGACCACAAGCGCCACCTCAGCCACCACGGGCATGCCCGAAGCGAAGGTCGTCCGTGTGTTGCGGTCGTGGCCTTCGGTCTACTCCGACGGGAAGACGTTGTTTGCCAAGACACAGGAGCGCACCTCAAAGGCCGTCGATGCCAGGGATTTGAACCGACGACGGAAACCATGCCCAGTCCATTTAGAGCCAGTAGTAGCCCACTGGAGTGACTCGGTCATCGGTCCCAGGCCTATCCGTCGATGAGCTCGCGAGATATCCAGTGTGCGACGCCTTCGGGATACGGTGCGGATAATCCTAGAACGATGTGCCGGAAGCCGGCGTCGATGGCCTTGGCAATCGACGCCTGGGTCATCGTGGGTTGGTTGTAAGAGACCGACAAATGGATTGACCGGGTAATCGAGGCAGGATCCCGACCGATCTCGGCGCAGAATCGATCCAGGAGGGCGCTTCGCTGAATAGCGTCATCGATGTCGCCGCCGGGGATGTTCCACAGGTCACCATGCTCGGCAACAATCCGAAGCGTCGCGGCAGCACGACCGCCGATCATGAACGGCGGATACGGCCGCTGGAGGGGTTTGGGATTGCAGAACGCTCCGGTGAGATGGACGTAGGCGCCGTCGAAGTCGAATGGCTCCGTCTCCGTCCAAAGGCGCCTGATCACCGTGCACGCTTCGTCGAGGCTTCCGACCGCATCGGCAACGTCGAGGTAGGGCAGGCCGTGCGCCGGGTACTCGCGCCGGGCCACAGGGGGGCTGGGCCGCGAGCCAACTCCGATGCCGAAATCCAGCCTTCCGCCCGAGACGATGTCGACGGTCACAGCGATCTTGGCCAGCATCGCAGGCGGTCGGAAGCGGTTGCTGGTTACCAGCAGCCCGAGGCGCAGCCGTTCAGTCTGCGCGGCGAGGGCGGAGAGCAGCGTCCAACCTTCGAAGATCGGCCCGTTGGGGTCACCGCCGATCGGCAGGAGGTGGTCGAACAGCCATGCGTGCTCGATGCGCGGGATCGTGTCCGCCTCTTTCCATACCCGAACAACGTCGTCGTAGCTGACTTGTTGGGGGGCCGTCGCGATCCCGAAGGAGACCGGCGGTTTCGAAGGTCGCGGTTGCGTCATATACATGGCATCGCTCTCAGGTCGGTGGATGGGAGGCGGGTCACCTGAACGTCCACCATTCCGTTGTGCAACAGATCGATGAAGTGTTGCACGCCGGGGCAGCGGGGCCTACCGTCTGCGGCATCCCGCGTCTGACTGGAGCCCGCTGATGTCCACCCTCGTCACCCCTCCCACAACCGTCACGGACGATAGCGCGGCGATCGCAGAGCTTCATCGGCTCCACTCGCTCCAGCGGAGCGCGTTCCTCGCCGATCCGTACCCGGCGGCATCGGCTCGGCAGGCCAGCTTGGCGGCCCTGGCCGGGATGGTGCTCGCCCGCCGGGAGGAGATCCGAGCGGCGATGGCGGAGGACTTCGCGGTCCACCCGGCGGTGTTCACCGACCTCGTGGAGGTGCTGGGGGTGGCCGGCCGAGCTGGGTACGCGATCGAGCAGCTCTCGGGATGGATGGCCGAGGAGGAGCGGTTCGCGGATCCGGCGATGTTCGGCAGCGCTCGGGCCGGGATCCGTCACCAGCCCAAGGGCGTAGTGGGGAACATCGTTCCGTGGAACTTCCCGTTCGACCTGTCGGTCGGTCCGTTGGTGGAGATGCTGGCGGCCGGTAACCGGGTCATCATCAAGCCGTCCGACTACACGCCGGCGTGTGCTGAGCTCCTGGCCCGAATGGTCGCCGACACGTTCCCGGCGGACCTCGTCGCGGTTTCGGTCGGGGGGCTGACCCTGGCCAAGGAGTTTCCGACGCTGCGATGGGACCACCTGCTCTACACGGGCAGTCCGGCGATTGGCCGGGAGATCGCCCTGGCCGCGGCAGCGAATCTGGTGCCGGTCACCCTCGAGCTGGGCGGGAAGTGCCCGGCGATCCTCACCGACGACAGCGTCGACGTCGCCTCGGTGGAGAGCGTGCTGCGCACCAAGCTGGTAAAGAACGGACAGATGTGCATCTCCGTCGACTACGCCCTCGTGCCCCGGGCCCGACTCGACGAGTTCGTCGCCCACGCCGAGACGCTGTTCACCTCGGATCTGGCCGGGTACGCGTCGTCGCCTGACTGCACCGGGATCATCACCGATCGGCACCTCGAACGGATCGAGGCGATGGTCGAAGAAGCCCGCACGGCCGGCGCGCGGATCGTGTCGCTTGGCGGTTCCGGCGATCGATCTGCACGCCAGCTGCCGCTGTCGCTGGTCGTGGACCCACCGCCCGGTCTGCGGATCATGGACGAGGAGATCTTCGGGCCGATCCTGCCTGTCGTCGGCTACGACGACCTCGACGAGGCCTTGGCCGAGCTCAACGCCGGTGAGCGGCCGCTCGGGCTCTATGTGTTCAGCCATGACGCCGGCGTCGCCGAGGACGTCTTGGCCCGCACCACCTCGGGCGGGGCGTGCGTCAACGTGTGCGCACTGCAGGGCGCGCTGCCGTCCCTCGGCTTCGGAGGGATCGGTCGGAGCGGCACCGGTCGCCACCACGGCATCGACGGGTTCCGCGAGTTCTCCAACCCAAGAGGGGTTGTCGTGCGCGGCAGCGAGGACCTCGCTGATGCGTTCCTGCCGCCCTACGGCCCCGTGGCCCAGGCCGTGGTCGACGGTGCGTTCGCCGGCCTCGGCCCGTCAGCCGGCCCGGGATGAGCCGGACTGCGGTAACCCCGCCGCGCACGGCTGAAGGAGCGGCCGCTCCGACGCCCCTGGCCGCGCGGGCCGTCCACTCCGCCGCCCGGTGGATCATCCACGGCCGCCGGCTCGAGATGCAGGGTCTCGCGGACGAGCTTGGAGTTTCCCGGGTCACGTTGTTCCGCAACGTGGGCAGCCGAGAGGACCTCCTCAGCGCGGCGTTGTGGCACCTCACCGAGGCGACGCTCCGCCAGGCCATGCACCGGTGGGAGGCCGAGCGCCCGGAGGGAGCGCTGTACTCGACCGGGACCGGTCAGCACCTCAACGCGCTCGTGTCCCGTTCCGCGCCGCTGCACGAGCTCCTGCGGGACGAACCGGCCCTGACGATCCGGGTGCTCACCGACCCCCGCGGCCGAGTGCAGCCCGGCGTCGTCACGTTCGTCGAAGAGCTCCTTCGGCGAGACGTGCGCGAGCACGGCCTCGTCCCGATCGCCGATCCGCGCGACCTCGCTTTCGCCCTGGTCCGCCTGGGAGAGTCCTTCCTCTACTCCGACGTCCTCGCCTCCCGACCGCCCGACATCGACGCTGCCAACCGCGTGCAGCGGGCTCTGGTCGAAGGCGCCGAACCGACCCACCCTGCCCGGCCCGCGCGGTCGACGCCGCCGCCGTGTTCACGGAGGGCCATACCATGACGAACTTCGCCCAGGAGCAAGCCGACGCGGCAACCGACACGGCCAAACGACCGGCGATCCGGCTCGATGACACCACGCTCACCTACGCCGACCTGGACGCGGCCGTCAGCCGGGCGGCCGGGGCTGCTGCAGTCGAGGGGAGTGCGGCCCGGCGACCGGGTGGGGATGCAGCTCCCGAACGTGACGTACTTCCCGATCGTGTACTTCGCGGTGCTGCGCCTCGGGGCGGTGGCCGTGCCGATGAACCCCCTGCTCAAAGCGGCGGAGTGCGGATACCACCTGCGTGATTCGGGGGCCAGGCTGATAGTGGGCTGGCACGGCTTCGCGGAGCCGGGCCGCGCCGGCAGCGCTGAAGCCGGCGCCGAGTGCCTGCTCGTCGTCCCCGGTGAGCTCGAAGGGCTCCTCGCCGACGCGGAACCGGTGACCGAGGTAGTCGAGCGTGACGACGCGGACGCCGCGGTGATCATCTACACCTCGGGCACCACCGGCACCCCCAAGGGCGCCACGCTCACCCACGGGAACCTGCGGGCCGGGGCGCGGGTGGCCCTCGACCTGGTGGGAGCCGGCCCCGAGTCCGTCGCCGTGGCAACGCTGCCGCTGTTCCACGTGTTCGGCATGAACTCGCTCATGAACACCACTCTCCTGGCCCGGGGGCTGCTGACGTTGGTGCCACGGTTCGACCCGACGAAGGTCCTGGAGGTCATCGAACGGGATCGGGCCACGACCTTCGCCGGGGTCCCCACCATGTACACGGCGCTGCTCAACCATCCCGACCGGGACCGCTTCGACACCTCGACGTTGTCGCTGTGCGTGTCGGGCGGCTCGGCGCTGCCCGTCGAGGTGCTGAAGGGGTTCGACGGCGCCTTCGGGGCCAAGATCCTCGAGGGATACGGCCTATCGGAGACCACCGGCATGGCGTCGTTCAACCCTCGCGACCGCGAACGCAAGCCGGGTTCAATCGGGGTGCCCGTCGGTGGCACCGAGATGCGGGTGGTCGACGACGACGGCCAACAGGTTCCCCAGGGGGAGCGCGGCGAGATCGTGCTGCGGGGCCCGTTCGTCATGGCCGGCTACTGGGACCGTCCCGACGCCACCGCCGAGGTCATGGCCGGGGGCTGGTTCCATACCGGCGACATCGCGACGGTCGATGACGACGGCTACTTCTTCATCGTCGACCGCAAGAAGGATCTCATCATCCGGGGTGGCTACAACGTCTACCCCCGCGAGGTCGAGGAGGTCCTCTACACCCACCCCGCGGTCCTCGAGGCCGCCGTCGTGGGTGTCCCCGACGACGCGCTCGGGGAGGAGGTCGGCGCCGCGGTGGTGCTCAAGCCCGGCGCTACCGCGACGGTCGACGAGCTCCGTGACCACGTCAAGGCCGCGGTCGCCGCCTACAAGTACCCCCGGCAGGTCTGGCTCGTCGACGAGCTCCCCAAGGGCCCCACCGGGAAGATCCTCAAGCGCGAGATCCGCACCCAAAACCCAAAGGAACCCAGCACCTGATGTCATCCGAGATCGACATGAGCACCCTCGACCTCACCCAGCAGAACGTGGCCGTCGAGAAGGTCCTCGCAAACACCGACAATCCCCGCCACCGCTACCTCCTCCAGGCCTACCTCCGCCACCGCTACCTCGAGTCGGCCGGCCGGTGGGAAGAAATCCTCGACCCGTCCCTCACCGTGGAGGTGCCCCACTATCGGTTCAACCTGGCCGGCCAGGACGCCTTCACCCTCACGGGGAAGGACCAGGTCGGGATGCTCTACGGGCACTGGACCGCCACCGACCAGTGCATCTTCTACGTGTCCGACGAACAGGTCGCCGTCGGCGACCACATGGTCATCGGGCGGGGCATCGGCTACCAGCAGACCCTCGGCTCCGAGCTCGCCGCCGCCGGCCTCGATGTCGACCCCGAGGCCATGTACCTCAAGAAGTCCCAGATCATGATGCTCTGGCCATACGACGACCAGTGCCGCCTCCTCGGCGAAGACGTCTGGGAGTTCGACACCGCCGAAGCCGGCCTGTTCAAGCTCAACCCTGCCGACGTGCTGACCGCCGAACAGAGCCGGGAGCTCCTCGACCCCTACATCAAGCCCCTCCCGCCCTTCGACGACTCCATGCTGCCCCGATGAGAGCCGTCGCCTGCCAGGGCGGCCAGCTCGACGTGATCGACCTGCCCGACCCGACCCCGGCCGAAGGGCAGCTGGTGCTCGAGGTCACCGGGTGCGGGATCTGCGGGTCGGACCTCCACGCCCGCCACGATGCCGACGCCCAAGCCGACGTGCTCGCCGAAGCCGGCTACGACGGCTTCGCCCGCTCCCACGAGCAGGTTGTGTTCGGCCACGAGTTCTGCGGCACCATCGCCGAGCGCGGCCCCGGCACCAACCGCAACCACAAGCCCGGCACCCCGGTCGTCGCCCTGCCGCTCATCCGCAAGGACAACGGCATGCACGCCATCGGCCTCTCCGCCTCCGCTCCCGGCGCCTACGCCGAACGGGTCCTCATCGAAGAGGCGTTCATGATGCCCGTGCCCAACGGCCTCGCCCCCGAAATCGCAGTGCTCACCGAGCCCATGGCCGTCGGCCACCACGCCGTCAACCGCGCCGCGATCACCAAGAAGGACGCCGCCATCGTCATCGGATGCGGCCCTGTCGGCCTCGCCATCATCTGCGTCCTCAAGACCAGGGGCATCGAGACCATCGTCGCCTCCGACCTCTCCCCCGGACGCCGCGCCCTCGCCACCGCCTGCGGCGCCACCACCGTCGTCGATCCCGCCGCCGAGTCCCCCTACGACCCGCTTGACGACCGTGGCTACACCACCTCCATCGCCGCCAACGCTGCGGACGGCCTCAAAGCGATGAAGGGACTCCAGAAGCTCCCCGTCCCGTGGCCGTTGGTGATCCGCTGGCTCGACAAGCTCGGCGCCACCAAGCCCAAGCGGCCGATCGTCTTCGAGTGCGTCGGCGTCCCAGGCATCATCGACGGCATCATCACCGCCGCCCCCCTCAACACCCGCGTCGTCGTCGCCGGCGTCTGCATGGAACCCGACCAGTTCCGACCAGTCATGGCCATCAACAAGGAGACCGACCTCCGCTTCGTCGTCGGCTATGGCCCCCTCGAGTTCCGCGACACCCTGCACATGCTCGCCCACGGCAAGCTCGACGCCAGCCCCCTCATCACCGGCACCGTCGGCCTCGATGGCGTCGCCAACGCCTTCGACACCCTCGCCAACCCCGAACACCACGCGAAGGTGATCGTCGACCCACGAAGCACCATCACCGCGCCGTGAACCGAGGCCTTGGGCGAACGCCACCAGGCGGCCCGGCTACCGGCAGTGACGCATCTCGTCCTAGGGGCTGACGCCCAGGATTCGGTGGGCGAGAGTGACTCCCCGACCAATTCCGGGCCATCTGCCCCGCCGTTGAACGGGACATGATGACCTCCAAGGAGCCTCGGGCCATGATGCCGAGGATCCCCCGCCGAGCAAGCGGTGGACCGGCCGTCGCGGATCTTGACGACGATGGCGTCGATCAGTATCACCGGATACACCCGGTCCAACGGCCGGTTCTGCCAGGCGACTATGTCCTCCACGATGGCGTCGGTGATCCTTGAGATCGTGTCCCGGCTGATGTCGGTCCCGTAGATCTCGGCCAGATGGGCCTGGATGTCGCCGGTCGACATGCCCTTGGCGTAAAGCGAGATCAGCTGGGAGGACAGGCCGTCCAGGCGGCGCTGTCCCTTGGGCCGTCACCGGGTCGAAGGAGGCATTGCGATGCCGGGGGACCCGCAGATCGACCTTGCCGATATCCGTCGTCACCGTCTTGGGATAGGACCCGTTGCGGCTGTTCCCCGACCCGCGACCCTCCACCGCGTGGGGCTCAAGCCATGGCTAACGTCCACCTGCTTCCGAGCCACCCGCCGACTGACCTCGAAGTCCTTGTCGACGACTTCCTGAACTCGTGCCGGGCGCGAGCGCTCTCCCCGGCGACGATCTCTCGGGGGTACGGACACCAGCTTCATCGTGTCTTCCTGGCTTGGTGTGAGGCGAACGGCATAGCGGCCGTCCGCCAGCTCGACAGGCGCACCCTCGACCGGTTCACGGCATCGCTCTACGACAAGGAGGTTCGACCGGGCCGGACGCTCCGACCGTCTCGATCCACACCTACTCGCGCACGCTCGTGCAGTTCCTGAAGTGGTGCGCGCAAGAGGGCGAGACAGTCACGGGCAAGCCCCAGCTCCCAGCGCTTCTACGGCGCGTCGTTGACGTGTTGAGCAGGGAGGAGGTCGACGCCATGGAGGCCGCGGTCCCGTACGAGCGCGACAAGCTCATCCTCCGTCTGCTCGCCGATACGGGATGCGCGTGGGCGAGTTGTGCGGCCTGGAGCCGGCCGACGTCATTCGCGTCGAGCGCCGCACGTTCCTCAAGGTCCGGGGGAGGGGGGGTACTGATTCTAAGACATCCGACCGCACGGCTGACGGCGCCACGACGAGCGGCGCCGTCAGGCGGACATTCATCACGCGTCAGGCTTTCGCCTGGGCGCTTTCGCGGGCAGGGTTGGCCTGCTCTACAGCTTTGGGATCCTTCTCGCCCTGCTTGGCGCGGACGCCCTGCTCGACTCGGTCACCGACGGTCTTGTCGACGTTGCGCCAGTACTGGAAGGCGCGGACCAGCACCGGTTCGCTCACGCCGTTGAGGAGGTGGCCGACGATGTTGGCGACGAGGCGGTCACGTGCGGCGTCGTCGAGTACGTCGCGCACCATCGTGCCGGGCTGGCCCCAGTCGTCATCCTCGGCATGGAGATCCGTGGCAGTGCGCACCATGGCGCCGTCGACCTCCCAGCCGGCAAGCGTCTGCGGTACCCGGGCGGCGGGACCGCCGTAGGAGTTCGGCGCATACACCGGATCGCCGGGGTTCTCGTAGCGCATGGGACCGTCCTTGGCGTACGAGTGGCGCTCGGTGGCCTTCGGTCGGTTGACGGGGAGGTCCATGTAGTTGGGACCGATCCGGTAGCGGTGCGTGTCGGGGTACGAGAACAGGCGGCCGAGCAACATCTTGTCCGGGCTGGGACCGATGCCGGGAACGAGGTTGGACGGTTCGAACGCGGCCAACTCGATGTCGGTGTGGTAGTTCGCCGGGTTGCGGTTGAGTGTCAGGGTGCCGACGTCGATCAGCGGGTAATCGCCATGCGGCCACACCTTGGTGAGGTCGAACGGGTTGAAGCGGTACGTGCGCGCGTCCTCATAGGGCATGACCTGCACCTTCATCGACCATGTCGGGAACTCACCGGCCTCGATGTGCTCCCGCAGGTCCCGGATGTGGTAGTCGGTGTCGATCGAGGCCATCTGGTCACCCTCGTCCTGGGTGAAGAACTCGATCCCCTGGTTGGTCTTGAAGTGGTACTTCACCCAGAACTTCTCACCGGCGGCATTGAGCCACATGAACGTGTGGGACGAATAGCCGTTCATCGTCCGCCAGCTGCGCGGCAGACCACGGTCGCCCATCAGCCACGTCACCTGATGCGCGGATTCGGGGCTGAGCGTCCAGAAGTCCCATTGCATGTCGTGATCGCGCAGGTGGGTGTCGGCCCGGCGCTTCTGGGAGCGGATGAAGTCCTGGAACTTCATCGGGTCCTTCACGAAGAAGACCGGGGTGTTGTTGCCGACCATGTCGTAGTTGCCCTCGGTCGTATAGAACTTGAGAGCGAAGCCACGCGGGTCACGCCACGTGTCGGGACTGCCCAGCTCGCCGGCCACGGTCGAGAACCGCAGCAGCGTTTCGGTCGATGTGCCCCGCTGGAAGACCGCCGCCTTGGTGTAACGACTGACATCGTTCGTTACCTCGAAGGTCCCGAAGGCCCCGCCACCCTTGGCGTGCACAACGCGCTCGGGCACCCGCTCCCGATTGAACTGCGCCATCTTCTCGATGAGGTAATGGTCCTGCAGCAGGATCGGGCCGGACGCACCGGCAGTCAGCGAGTGCTCGTCGCTCTCGGCCGGGATGCCGGCGTTGGTGGTGGTTGCGGGAACATCGGGCATGGTCACTCCTTGGTGGGGGGTCGGTGGGTATCGGCGGACGCAGGCGTCGACGCCTTGGCGCAGGCGGGGCAGACGCCCCAGTAGACGACCTCGGCTTCATTGATGAGGTAGCCGTGATCGTCGATGGGATCCAGGCATGGCTTCGAGCCGGCGGCGCAGTCGACGTCCTCGATGGCCCGGCAGAGACGACAGATCAGGTGGTGGTGGTTGTCGCCGACGCGCAGCTCGTACAGGGCCGGGCTGCCGTCGGGCTCGATCCGCCGGACGATGCCCGCATCGGTGCAGGCGCGCAGCACGTCATAGGTCGCCTGAGTCGACACCGAGCCGACGCGCTCGCGAACCGCCGCGGCGACATCGTCCGCCGAGAGGTGGCCGCGCTCAGCGAGCACGACCAGCGTTGCCACACGGGGTGCTGTGACACGAAGCCCGGCTACCCGCAGGAGACCGACCGCAGCCCCGCTCGCCTCGTCGACCATGGCGTCACTCAAGCACATTTATCTGGAATAAGTCAAGTTTTTGACCTACTCCAACTCACTTTGCGGCGCCGCGGTGGGACGGGCCCGTGTCACCAGCCGCCCGAACGAATCCTGGGGCAGGCTTCGCCCATCTGCCGTGCGCTCGGCGAGTGTGCGGTTCGTTCATCGTCCGTCTCGCCAAGCCCGTAGAAGCCACGACAACTGACTTGTGACGCTGCCGCTAGGCCCGGGGTGAGCCGATCGGTCCCCTCGGGGCGCGGGTACGGCTGGCGATACGACCTTCCTACAATCGCTCGGTGCTGAGTCCACCATGTCGCGTCTCCTCGCGCTCGTGAGCACGTTCGCCGTCATTCACATCAGCATCGACCCCGTCGCATTGCCGTTCGGCAGCGGGATCCATTGGCACGGGATCTGCTACGCCGTGGCGTTCTGGATTGCGTATCGATTCGGCGCGTGGCCGCATGCCCAGCGCCACGGGGTCAGCAAGGCGCAGGCCGACCGCGTCCTGATCTGGACGATCATCATGGGTCTGCTAGGCGCGCGGCTGTACTACGACGTACAGAGCGACTTCTGGGACAAGGTCGCTCATCCCATTGAGCTGATTACGGTCTGGCAGGGCGGCATGGCCTTCTTCGGGGCCATCCTCGCCCGGCTGGTGACCATCCTCGCAATGGCGCGCCGCGAGCGCCTGCCGATTTGGCCCTTGCTCGATGCCGGCGCGCTGTTCGCTGTCGTCGGCCAGCCGATCGGCCGCATCGGCAACGTCATCAACGGCGACATCCTTGGGTCGCCGAGCACGTTGCCGTGGGCGACCGCATACACAAATCCCCACGTGGTGCTCCAGAAGGGATTCGACCTCTGCACCCCGGCGCGCTGCGTTGCCTACCAGATTGCTGCGGTGTATGAGGCCATCGGCACGATCCTCATCGGCGCGCTCCTGTTTTTGATGCGCCGCCGAGGCGCGCGTCCGGGCGCGCTCGTCGTGAGCTATGTCGCTCTGTACGCGATCAGCCAGATCGTTATGATCGCGTGGCGGGTGAGTGAGCCGGTAGTGCTGCTCGGGCTGAAGCAGGCACAGGTCACTGGGCTCGTCGTCCTCTGCGTGGTGACGCCGCTCCTCTGGCTCGTGTGGCGTCGCACGTCGACGAACGATCGCACTGGCGAACCCGCCGCGACGCGTGCGTCGCGTAGGGGAATCTCTTCGACCCCTGCGAGTGCAGTGGCACGATGCTCCGGTGCTCACGTCCTAGGAGTGGGTGAGTTGGCGAATCACGAAGTAGACGGCAAAGCCGATCAGGAGCACGCCGAAGCCGCGCTTCATAGCCTCGGCAGGCAGGCGTTGAGCCAGGCGTGAACCGATCACGGCACCGGGTATCGATCCGAGCGCGAAGGCGGCGGCGACGGACCAGTTGATGTGGCCGAGTGCCCAGTGTGTCGCGAGTGTGGGCACGGAAAGCACAGCGATGACGACCAGGCTTGTGCCTGCCGACTGGGGCATTGTGAGTCCGAGGACGAGCACAAAGAGGGGCACAAGGAGGAAGCCGCCGCCGTTGGCGAGCAGCCCGGTGAAGAGCCCGATAGCCGCCGCAGCGGGGATGACGATGCCCGGGCGGCGCCGGGCGAGCCCTGCGAGGCTCTTTTCGGGGAGCGGCAGAAGTATCCGCACGCCGACCGCGGCGAGCACGATCCCAGAGGCGACGAGCAGGGAGGGGCCGCCGACGTAGCGGGACAGGAGCGCGCCGAGAACGGTGGCGGGTACCCCGCCGTAGATCGCCCATCGGGCGACGGGCCACTCGACCTCGCCACGGCGGACGTAGGCGATCATCCCGGCGATGGCAGCGGGAATCGTGGCGGGGAGTGGCGCGGCGATGGCAATGAGGCCGGGCACTCCGAGCAGCCCGAGTGCAGGGGTCGCGAAGCTCGATCCGCCGACCCCGAAGAGCCCGAAGAGCACGCCGACCACCAGTCCCGCGGCGGCCACCGCGGGCCATGCCGGCATGCCGTCAGCCCCGAAAGCCGACGCGCGGGATGTGCACGAACAACCGGCGCGCGTTCATCAGTCGGAGGACGTGATCGGGAGACCGGATTTCGCTGCCGAACTCCAGTCGTCGTTAACGGCGACCACCGCACGCCCGCTGCGATCCATCAGCGACGCCGCAATGGCGGCGCGGTAACCGGAGGCGCAGTGCACCCAGACGTTCCCGTCCGGGACGTCGTCCACGCTCTGTTCGAGTTCGTCGAGCGGAATGTGAACGGCGCCGACAATCCGGCCGTCCGCCCATTCGTCATGGCGGCGCACGTCGAGCACGACGATGTCTCGGTTGGCGCGTTCGTTGGCCAAGTCGGCGAAAGACGCGGAGCCGTAGCTGCGCACTACTCCTCCTGCGGCCCACGCATCGAGACCGCCCTCGGCCCGGCCCGCCGGGCGGTCGATGCCGATGCGTGCCATCTGGCGTTGAGCCTCCATCACTTCTTCGGCGGTGTCGCCGACAAGAGTCAGGGGCGTCCCCCACCGAATCGTCCAGCCGAGATACGTCGCGAACGAGTCGCCGACTTCGATGTTAACGGTTCCAACGAGGTGGCCCTCGGCGAAGGCAGTACGGGAGCGCAGATCGACCACCCATTCGCCGGCATGGATACGGCGGCGAATCTCGACTGGGTCGACCGGCTCCGGCGGCGAGAGGTCGACGGGCGCCGGGCCGGCGCGGTTGATGCCTCCCATGTGGGCGTAGTACCGCGGGTAGGCGGTGAGGCCGCCCAGAAGGGTTGCGACGAAGGCATCCTCGTCGTCGGTGGTGAGCGCAGCGTTGGTGGTGCGCTCCTCGGCAATGGTGCTTTCCGTCGATCCACTCGATGCTGTGGATGAGCAGAAGCTGCCGAAACCGTGGGTGGGGTGGACACCAACGGTGCCGGGAAGATTCCGGGCGAGGCGGCGGACCGAGCGAAATTGCTCCCGGGTCAACCACTCCGTAGATTCGGAATCGATGAGGTCAGTGCGGCCCACGGTGCCGTAGAGCATCGAGCCGCCCGTGAACGCGGCGACGGGCTCGCCGTTGTCGATGAGCACGAAGGAAAGGTGATGCGGCGTGTGGCCAGGACTGCGGGCGGCGCGCAGTACGAGACTGCCGATCGGAAACTCATCGCCGTCTCGTGCGCCGGTGCGCTCGCAGGCGTAGGCGACATCGTCCTCTGCGGAGAGGACGTAGGTGGCGCCAGTCCGGCGCGCAAGTTCGAGACCACCGGTGACGTAGTCGTTGTGGATGTGTGTCTCGAAGACATGGGTGATGCGGGCGCCGGTGCCGGACAGCACCGCCTCGATGCGGTCGATGTCGCGCTGCGGGTCGATAACCGCCGCGACGCCACTGTCGCGATCGATGATCACATAGCTGCGATCACCCAGCGCCTTGGTCTCGATAGTGACGATGTCCCTGTTGGTGGCCACGTGTGTTGTTCTCTTTGGTCAGGCGATCGTGCCGGGCAAGCCATCATCTCGGAAGAGCGGCAGGCCAGCGTCCTGCCATGACGACATGCCGCCACTGACATTGCCGACGTCGACGCCCGCGTCCGCGAGCGACTTGGCAGCGCTTGCCGATCGGCCGCCGCTGCGGCACACGGTGAGGACTTGTTTGCCGCCGAACGTCGACGCCGCGCCGCTGACACGAGAAAGGGGTAGGTGAACAGCGCCAGGTGCGTGCCCCGCGAACCACTCGTCGTCTTCACGGACATCGAGCAGCACCGCACCTTTGGTCTGCAGGTCGGCAGCTTCCTTACCCTCGACCTCAGCTGATTTGGCTCGTCCGAACATCTCAACCTCCTAGGGCGTACCCTACCCCCCTGGGTATCCTACTCACACCGGAGGCCTCCATGGAACTGCCCGCAACCACTGTCGATGACCTCGTGGCGCGTCTGCGCCGGGTCGAGGGCCAGCTCCGAGGCATCCAGCAGATGCTCACGGACGGCCGCGAGTGCCGTGATGTCGTCACACCGATCTCTGCGGCGAGCAAGGCGCTCGATCAGGCGGGCTTCAAGCTGATCGCCTCTGGCCTCACGTATTGCCTCGCCCATCCCGATGACGCTGCCCGCGACGGTTACGCCATCGCCGACGTGCAGAAGATGTTCATGAAGTTGGCCTGACAACTACCCGCGGGGAGAACGACGATGGCATCTGCTCGATTCATGGCAAACCCCATAGGACGCGCGGCGCGAATCATTGTCGGCATCGTTTTTATGGCTGTGGGAATGCTCGCCGCGCACGGGACGACCACCGGTCTTTTCGTCGTCATTGGCGCAGAAGCCCGTGACGTTGTCCGGACGGAACGGCGTCGAGCCAACGGAGCCTTGGAGGACGACGATCGTCTCTAGGGCGGGCAATTCGGCAACCGTCGCCTCCAGCATGGCGACGTAGTCGGTGCCGAGGAAGTCCGTGACCGTACACAAGGCGCGCGCCCAGGTCCTCGAGAGGACGTCGGCCGCGTCCCCACCCTTGAACCGCGTGTTGATCGGTGCCAGGACGCCTCCAGCGTGGAAGATGCCCAGCAACGTTGGCTCGATCGATGGCGATGTCGACTTGATCGTCTCCGCAACGGCCGACGGGGATGCCGGCGACGACACGTGCGCGTGCCGGCCGGCGGCCTCGATGGCGCGCGTGATGCTCGGGACCTCATGCGAGTCGATCGCTCGTTTGTCGCCAGCTACAGCACCGTCCCGGTCCGTTCGCCGGCGAGTCGAGGGCGGCGAGGAGGACGCAGGTCAGGGTGACGTCGGTGATGTCGAGCGGGTTGTGCACACGAAAGATGTCGTTCTCGACGTCGATCGGGCCGGAGCCATGAAAGGCCTGATCGAGGACGTCGAGGTTCGCCCGCATTGTAAGGACGAGACGGTCGTGCCGCAGGCCGAGCATGGCACCGATGATCCAGTGTGGGAGACTCCGAGCCCGAGCGAGAGTTCGGGCCTTAGGACACCATCTTCACCGACAAGGCCTGCTGCGCCAACGCTATCGGATGTCGGGGCTGGACCGGCACGACCGCGGTGCCGATCTCGATGCGGGAGGTCTCCGCGCCGACGAGCCACCGCAGTGAGGCGTCGAACTCGTCGGGGATCTGGGGTATCCACACCGTCGCCAGCCCGGCCTCCTCGGCCAACGCGCGTCGGCGCGAAGCCGATCGGCCCTGGTGGCATAACGCCCTCGCTCGCGGCCGATGGCGAATGAGAACGTCCCTCCTCCCGTATCATAACCAGCGTTTCCGTGAGCCAGCCCGGCGAAGGGACTTGAGATGACCGCAACCGAGGCCGACCGCTCCGACGTCTGCTACGACCCCTACGACTTCGAGATCGACACCGACCCTACCCGATCTGGAGGCGACTTCGGGAGGAGCGACCGCTCTATCACAACGAGCGGTACGACTTCTACGCCCTGAGCCGCTTCGACGACGTCGAGCGCGCCGCCATGGACTGGACGACATACAGCTCCGCTAAGGGCTCAGTTCTCGAGTTGATCAGGAGCGGGATTGAGATCCCTCCCGGCTCGATCATCTTCGAAGACCCGCCGGGGCACGCCCTCCACCGAGGCCTCCTGTCGCGCGTCTTCACCCCGCGAAAGATGGCGGCGATCGAGCCCAAGGTCCGCGACTTCTGCGCGCGTAGCCTTGACCCCGTTGTGGGAAGCGGCGGCTTCGACTTCATCGCCGACCTGGGCGCGCAGATGCCGATGCGCACGATTGGGATGCTCCTCGGGATCCCGGAGCAGGACCAGGAGGCGCTCCGCGACCAGATCGACGAGGTCCTGCGCCTCGAAGCCGGCACCATGCCCGACGTCGACCAGTTCGACGCCCATGGCCAAGCGAGCGCCTTCGAGGAGTACATCGAGTGGCGCGCCGATCACCCGTCGGACGACGTGATGACCGAGCTCCTTCAGGCCGAGTACGAGGATCCGGCCGGCGAACGGCGCCGGCTCACGCGCCCCGAGGTCGTGGGCTTCGTCAACCTGATCGCCGCGGCCGGCAACGAGACGACGACGCGGCTCATCGGGTGGACAGGGAAGGTGCTCGCCGATCATCCCGACCAGCGCGCCGACGTGGTAGAGGATCGCTCACTCGTAGCCAACACCATTGAAGAGGTGCTGCGCTTCGAGGCTCCCTCCCCGGTTCAGGCCCGGTACGTGACCACGGACGTGGAGCATCACGGCCAGGGCATGCCGACCGGGAGCGTCATGCTCCTCTTGAACGGGTCCGGCAACCGCGACGACCGCAAGTTCGCGGACGGCGACAGCTTCAACATCCACCGCAAGCTCGACCACCACCTGTCCTTTGGCTACGGCGTGCACTTCTGCCTCGGCGCGGCGTTGGCCCGACTCGAGGGCAGGGTCGCGCTCGACGAGGTGTTGCAGCGCTTCCCCACATGGCAGGTCGATTGGGACAACGCCAAGCAGGCCCGCACCTCGACCGTCCGCGGTTGGGAGAAGTTACCCGTGCTGACGTGAAGGCCGTCGTGGTGGGCGCGTCGAGCGGCCTCGGCCGCTGCATCGCTGTCGGGCTCGGCCAGCGCGGTGCTCAGGTCGCGCTGCTGGCGCGCCGCCATGACCGCCTGGTGGACGCCGCCGGGGAGGCAGGCTCAGGATCGCTCGGCATCGCCTGTGATGTCACCGACCCGTCGTCGTGTCGCTCCGCCATCGATGGTGCTGCGAGGGCGCTCGGCGGCGTCGACGCGCTCGTGTACGCGCCGGGGATCGGGCCGCTCACGCGGCTCGCTGAGACCGACCTGGACACATGGCGGGCCGCGTTCGACACCAACGTGATCGGCGCGTCGCTCATCACCGCCGCAGCCCTTCCCTATCTCACCGAGTCGAGCGGAAGCGCAGCGTACCTGTCGTCGGTGAGCGCGTCGATGACGCCGCCGTGGCCAGGCCTCGCCGTCTATGGCGTCACTAAGGCCGCCCTCGACAGGCTGGTCGAGGCGTGGCGCAGCGAGCATCCGCGTGTCGGGTTCACGAGGGTGATCGTCGGCGACTGCTCGGGTGGCGAGGGGCCTGGACTGTCCGAGTTCGCCGCCGGTTGGGACACCGAGCTGGCGGCCGAGATGGGCACGGTGTGGTTCACCCGCAACCTCTTGACTGGCGCGCTCATGGACGTGGAAGAGCTCGTGCGCGTCGTCGACACCGTGCTCCGATGTGGCGCAAGCGCCAGCATCCCGTCCGTGTCGGTTACGCCGCGGCCGCCTGCCTAATCAGCTTCTCCCGAGTAGGAAGTTGGTGATCAGGGTGGCGGCGGGGAACGACTCGGTGACGCCTGAGCTGAAGTACCCAGCATCTGAGACGAGCGTGATGCCGTTGATCGCCGCGGCCGCTTCCCGCAAAGGAACAGCAGCCCGATGCGGCAGATCCCCGACGAGCTCGTCCGCATTCTCGAAGCCGGCGTGAACGACGGGGCCGGCGGGATCGATGGATCGGCGCTACCGGCTCCGCCGCCTCTCTGACGGCGCCGTGCGGCCGCGCCCGTTCTCGAACCGCGATGTCATCCCGGCCCGGACGCCCCGCCTGTTCTGACCGCAGGACTTTCCCGGGCACTGTTGCGTTGGACGCAAGATCGGGCATGACGCGTCCCGGTGAGAGGACTGTCCGGGTGTGCCTATCGAACAAGACAGCCCATTACGGGCGCCACAAACTGCCCATCCGACGCTTCGCAGCGGGCCCGATTGCGGCGCGTCGGCTCAATGCAACAGTGCCGGCACGCTCTACCGCGGACGCTCCTGGTCGTGTCGTGCTCTCAGCCGTCTCCGGCGAAGAGCAGTTCACGCGCCGAGGCGGGAAGCGCGTTGTCACACCCGCAGGCGACGTCGCGGCCGATCTGGTCGAAGCTTGGCGTTGTCGGCGGATCGACGCGAACCTGTTCGATGAGGCATCGAACGCAGTGGGCGTCCCATTGGCTACCGGCGTGCTCTTCGAGCACAGCTATGGCCCGCTCGACGCCCATCCCGACCCGGTACTGGCGGGTGTTGGCCATGGCGTCGAACGCATCGCACACGGCGATGATCCGAGCCTCGAGGGGGATGGTTTCGCCGCGGACACGGTCCGGGTATCCCGTACCGTCAACCCGTTCGTGGTGGCTCCGCACGAACGGCGCGGCCGGGGCGAGACTCGGCACCGCGGCCAGGAGTCGCTCGCCGATCTCGGTGTGGCGTTGCATCTGACGGTATTCGTCCTGGCTGAGACGGCCAGGCTTGTTGAGGATCTCGTCGGGTATTCCCAGTTTGCCGATGTCGTGGAACAGCGCCCCCAGGCCCAAGAACCTGAGCCGGCGGTGCGGCAACCCGATGCGAACTCCGAGCCGCATGGCTGTCTCAGCGACCCGCACGACGTGGTCGCGAGTGATCGGATCCTTTGCGTCGAGCGCGGCGATGAAGCGGTGCACCACCGGAGCCAAGCCCAGCTCGAGGGCAGCCAGCGGATCGTTGCTGGTCAGCGGACCCAGGATGTTCGTGACCGATCGGCCCAGCCGGTGGGAGCGGGCGACGCCGATGCATCCGGCCAGAACCCCGGTGATGTCGAGGGCGTGGACGAACCACCAACCGGCGCTGAAGGCCCCGTCGCCGACCCAGACGATCGACGTGAGGCCCAGGCCGACCAAGCCAAACGAGGCGACCAAGGTGGCGGTCCGCTGGCCGATCCAGTACAGGCGGAGCTGGCGGAACGACAGCGTGAGGGTGCCGACGAGACAGCCCAGCGTGACCGCGATCGTGAGCGGATGAGACCGGGGTCGAACGGACCACACGTTCGGCTCGATGAGCAGGACCAAACACGCGGCAGTAAAGGCACCAAGCCATAAGGTGACCCAGGGCTTCCAGTGCCGACCGACGGTTCGGCCGAACCCGGACGAAGCAAACAGCAGCGGGCTGGCGGCCAACAGCGCCGCTGGCAGCGCCAAGAACGCAGACGTCATGACCGCCGAGTTCGGCCCGTACCAGACGTTCGGGGCGCTCAGCCCGTGGACGAGCGGGAACATCGATACCGCCATCAGACCGGCGCCGAGCAGGCCCGCCTTGGCCATGTCGTCACGATACGCCAGCCACAGCACCCACCCCGAAGCCACCACACACAAGCTGGCGGCGATCGTGACGATCACGAACAGCGCAAGGGGCGATACCCATCTGACACGCGCCGCCGGGCCGACAACCGATGCGACGACCACGGCGCCCAACCCGAACACAGTGACCCACCAGGCCACGAGACCCGGGCGGCGAGACCGGGACCGGTCACGCACCGCGATGCTCACAAAGGCCAAATCGGCAGCGCTGGGTCGGATATGAGCAACGAGCGGGGAATGCACCCGTCGCTTCGTCGATCGGATCATTTTCGACGGCACTGTTGCATTGAGCCGACCCGCTGCAATCGGGCCCGCTGCGGAGCGTCAGATGGGCAGTTTGTGACGCCCGTAATGGGCTGTCTTGTTCGATACGCACACCCGGACAGTTCTCTCACGGGCCCGCGTCATGCCCGATTTGCGTCCAAGGCAACAGTGCCCCTGATCGGGCCCACCATGCTGCGTGGTGCCCGGTGGCGCTACTGGAGGCCCTTGCCGCACCACGTGGCTCTGCCCCTCGATAATGTGGGCCGCAACGGGTCGACTCACGTTCAAGGCACTCGACGATCGACCGCTACTGCACGCCGATCAGACCCAACTTGAGCCGGCAGCCGTTTCGCGTCATCGACCGCGTCACCGCCGAGGATCTGAACGACAGGTAGCACGATCCTGTACGGTCTCGCTCGTTGGGCCCGAGGCGCTTCCGGTGAGGAGCACAACAATACGGGTGCCGCGCTCGAGCGACTGAGCCTTCCGGACCTCCCCGACACCCTAATGGCCCGCGCCAGGTACCCGGCCTGGCTCAGCGACGCGCCGCCAAGGCGGAAGGCATTGCTGATGGCGGCCGCGGCTTGCAAGGTCGGCACCGAACGGTCTCTCCGAGAAGTCTGTCCGGTCGAGAGGGAAGAAGTTCAGCTGCCGCCGATTTGACCACCGCCGTCGTTCGACGGCGTCGAAGCCGACACGAGCCACAGCAGGCTCCTGCAGGGCATCCAGGATCATCGGAATATGTGGTCCGGACGCGATCCCGTGGAGTGCCAGAAGTCGATCACCCTTACGCGACCAGGTCGTATTCGTGGATCAGTCCGMSKWGNANGTCSCGACG
>JRHI01001238.1_pt1 | contig 22525 bp, 6 predicted proteins | sample 215371 | NCBI WGS metagenome assembly JRHI01 (sample SAMN02929681, study PRJNA255918) | sediment metagenome | biome: cave system; feature: Ice Cave; material: Sediment; isolation source: sediment from deep within a dark volcanic ice cave with no known source of... ...
TCCGAAAAAGCGCCGAAAACGTGCTGGCTGACCCTTGTGGAACAGGCTCTGACAGTTTTGGCGACGTATTTGGCGAACGTCGTCTTGCCCCCGAAGGTCTCAATGAGTCTTTGCAGCCCGATCTGGGAATTGCTCGTATCCGGCAGGCCCTTGTTGAGGGATTCTGCGAAGGCGTATTCCTTGGCAGCGATAGACAGGTTTTTATTCGTGAGAGCGGCTTGGATGGTTGGTTTGTCGCTGTCCAGCCCAGTCAAGCCGTTTGCATCCACTCCAGGGGGAGACGAGACATAGGCTAACCAGGAGACGGTCGTACCACCATCGTCAGCCTTGACAACGATAGCCGGGAAGATGTTGGAGACCGGGGCGAACTTATCCCTGACGGCTTGAAGCAAGGCGTCAGAGGTGTCCACGACCGCCCTCGTGAAGGCATTGATGTCGGGGTGGGCTGCGGGCAGGACATCCTTGAATGCTTTGCGGAAGGCCGCCGAGGCCTGGCCGGGCTGTCCTGGCCTGCCATTGAAATGGGCGGGGTTGTTAAGGTAAGCCGACAACAGTAGCTCAAAATCGCTCAAATGAAGGCCGATTACCGTGGGCGCCACGGCCGTGGCCTTGACGTTGAGGTGGGCCGGCAGGCCCTTACCGCCGGCCGAATCCTCCACAACATGGCCGGCGATCGCAATATCCACCTGCCTTTGGAAAGAGCCCGCTGTAGTGGCGCCAAATTTCCAGACTACAAAATTGCCATTCCCGGACTGGTGTATCGGACCTCCGAAGTCAAACGGGTTCGGGGTGCTCCCTTGCTGGGGATCAAGAATCACGGTATTTACCTTGCTGGGCACGTGGTATTGCAACCCCTTTTGGCCGACGCTGAACGGGGTGCCATCCGGCTTGGTCCCGCCCACGACCTTGACGAACAAGGCGTTATTGCTGAGCCCATTGGGGTCGCCCACGGACAGGAAGCGGACGATGTCAAAAGTCTTGTCCACCGGAAGCTTGATACCGTCCGAAGGCTGACCCAGGAAAGCTGTCACGTGGATCTGGACCGCGTACAGCTGGTCGTAGAGAAGGTGCTTCCCTTTGATCTCCGGCACGAGCTGTTTCTCGGTCACTTTGATGTTCTGTTGTTGCCCAGCATAAAGGACAATCTCTTGCGTCGGTGGGAGCCCATCTTTCGCACTCAAGAACTCCCTCGCAGGTCCATCGATGTCGATTTTGAAAACAATCGGGAGCTGCTTTCGGTTAACCAGATCGCACGGGTCCCCCTGGGGATTGCCCTTCGGGGTTGCGTTCCCAAACGACATCGTGAAACTTTCCCCGTCAAAGACAAAGAGATGATCGTCCAGGCCGGCCGTCACCGGTTTCGGGTTCACAGGAATAACCTGATTCGGCTGGGGGGGCCCGCACGGCGTATCGTTCTGGGTGCCCGGCGGCGGCAGCCCGTGCCAGCCGGGGTGGGTGATGCCCATGCCCGGGTCGGTGGTCACCGACAGACCGTCGGCCGACACCGTCGCCATGCCGTCGATCACCAGCCGGCCCGTGGTGTGGTCAAAACTCAGGAAGTTCAGCTTCGTCCCCGGGGCCGCCTGGAAGACGTTCGGGAAGGTCATCGCCGCCGGCGTCGAGAAGGTGGCCACGCCCGGGGCCTGGATCGTGATGTCGAAGGTGTGCTCCAGCACCCCGGGCGGCAGCATGTCCATCACCAGCTCGGGCGGCACCGTGCTGATGCCCACCCGCCCGCCGGCCAGCTTCTTGCCATCCATGCCGACCAGAGTGCCGGGCTGCACCTGGATCGATAGGGCCTGCCGCTGCTGGTCCGTCAAGTCCGGGGCCGAGACGGCGTCCACGCCAATGCTCGTCGGCTGGCTGACTCTGATGTCGTGCAGGAGCGAGGTCTGGAGCCGCGGCAGGTACACCCCAACGGCGGTGGATGCCGCCGCCCTGGCCGGGTCGGTCTGCATGGCGGCCATGACGCTGTTGGCCTGAACCGGCTGGATGTGCAAATCCATCACCATCTCGGGGAAGTAGAAGCCGGCGGGCGGGTTGGTGGCGGTCCGGCCGTTGAGCACCAGCTTGACGTCGCCGGAGGGGACCGAGGGGAAGTTGAATCGGCCCTGGGCGTCGGTGGTGACGATCTGGTTCTCTTCACCCAGGATGTATACCTGCACCCCGGCGATGGGATGCAGATAGACGTCGTCGGCGTCGCCCAAGGTGCCGTCCGGGCCGGCGCGGACGTCGTCAAAAGTCCCCGGTTTCAGGTCCGGACCCGGATCGGCCACAGTGCCGAAGAGCGAGGTGCCCGGCAGATTGGCCAGGCTCACCGTCGTGAAGCTGAAGTGCAGCACGCTGCCCGGCTGGCCGGTGCCGCCGGCGTCCAGAAGCTTGCCGTCGCCCGCCTTGATTCCCGAGCCGTCCACGGTGACATGAATGGTCGAGGCGCCCGGCAGCGGGCTCTGGAAGAAGAGCCAGGCATAGGTGCCGTCGTCCGCGGGGACGATGGCGGCGAGTAGCTTGGTACCGGCGCTGTCGCTGGCATAGAAGTCGGCGGCCGTCAGCGAAGTCGGATCGATCGGCCGGGAGAACGTGATCTTGGGCCGGAAGGTCGTGCCCACATCCGCGGCGCCTGCCATGGGTGTGAACGCGCTGACGGTCAACGGGATCGGCGCCGCCAGGGTGACATGGAGCGTCTGCGTGGTGATCAGGCCGGCCGCATCCCGCGCCGTGATCATCAGGGTATGGGGCCCGGCCGCCAGTTTGGACTGGTCCAGCGCCTGGTGGAACGTCCCGCTCGCGGGGTCGAAGGCCACGGGTACCGGGCCGCCGTTGTCGAAGACATACTGGAGCTGGGTGAGCGCCGAGCCGGTGCCGTCCGCCGTGCCCGCCAGGGCATCGCCCGCGCTGAGGGCGCCGCCGTCGGTTGGGCTGGTCAGGGTGATTTGCGGGGCCTTGGTGTCCAGGGTGAAGTTAAAATCGACCGGCGCGGCGGTGTGGCCGGCGTAATCGGTCGCGCGCAAGCGCAGGACGTGCTTGCCGTCCGCCGAGCCGTCCAGGGCCAGGCCGGACGCGATCGTGAAATTCCCGTTGGCGTCGAAATTTATGGGGGCGAAATCCCCCGCACCGCGCTGCACTTCGAGGGACCGGACGCCGGACAGGTTGTCGAGCACGTGTCCGTGCAGGTCGAAGTTCGCCGCCGTGGTCAGGCCCGGCGCCGGCTTGTCGAGAAAAATCGTTGGCGGGAGCTTGTCCACGGTGGTGGAGAAGGTATCGAGCACGTAGCCGGCCAGGGCGCGGGCGGCGGCCTGGCCGTCCTGGTTGGCAAATTCGAAGTGGATGCCGCCGTAAATCCGGCTGCGCCCGGCCTCCGCGGCCGCGGCGTCGAAACCGGCGAACGAGCGCGTCATCCCCGGCAACGTCAGCGACGTCGTGCTGAAGCCCAGCGAGCTACCGAAGAAGGAGTCCAGCACGGTGGCCGCCGCCGCGCTGAAGGTGCTGTGCCCGGACACGTATTCGGGGAAGTTGGGCGTGACCAGCAGCGGCTGCCAGGTCGGGTCGGGCTGGGCCTGCGGGTTGCCGGCCGTATCGGCCTCCCGGATGGCCGTGATCGGCCGCCAGGAGTTGTACGCATACTTGGCGTCCCAGGCGACGATGGCCGCGTCTGCCAGGGCCACGTCCAGCTCCGCGAACAGGCGGGCGTCGTCGAAGAGGCTATCCCCTTGCTGCTGGGCGATCTGGGCGGCGATCTGGTTCCAGTGGCCGGGGGGTGTGTAGGAGCCACCCCCGTCGGCCCAAAAGCGGGCGATCTGGGTCTGGTCCGCCGTGCGCGTCGTACTGTGGGCCGCCCCCAGGCTCTTGACGTCGTTGAAGGCGTCGGCCCACGCCTTACTGGTAAGGTCCGGCGGGCCAGGCGGCCGGAACTGGTCATCACTCGTCATGGCGAAGGGCTGGAGCGTGGCCCACTGCGGCAACAGGGCGGGCATGAACATCGGCGCGGTCAGCTGCCAGACGCCGGGCGCGGTACTGGGCGGGGCGTAGGCCACGTACTTGTCCCAGCCGTCGTGGGCGCGCAACTTGATAATGGCATCTCCGGCCGCCTGGCCCAGGGCGATACCGTCGCTTTTGGCCGACCCGTCGGGCACCTGCTGCAGTTCCGTGGCCAGGAGGGCGTCGAAAGTGGCTTGCTGGCCCGGGTAGAGGTACACCAGGACACGGTGGGCAGCAGCCGAGACCGCGGCTGCGGCATCCGCCCCGGCCGGGGCCGTGAGCTGGACGTAATACCCCGGCGTGCCGTCAATAGCACTGACGGCGTCGAAGACAGCCGCCTGGACCATGGCGAGGGCCCGGCTGGCGGCCGGCGGCGGCGTGGCGTCCTGGCGGATCGCCTCCAGCAGCGCCTGGTTCCAGATCAGGACGGCATTCGGCCGCTCCCCTTGGGGCAGGCGCGTGATCGTCACCGAGAAGTCGGCCGTGTCCCCGAAGCGGTTCGTCGCCCGGGCGGTGAAGGGGTTGTCGCCAAGGTTCACGGTCACGCCGGGAAACTGGAAGGTCCCCGTGCTGCCGGCGATGGCCTGGAGGCCGGTCCCGACGAGGGCGACGCTGTCGCCCGGGTCGGTGTGGCCGAGCAGGGTGACGCGCCCATCCTGCGTGGTATGCGGGCCGGCGGACACGGACTTCGAGGCGGCTGCCAGGTCCAGGACCAGCGCGGCGGGAGGGGCGGCCACGAGCGTGAACGCGAAGGTAGCCGTGGAGGCGTTGCCGGCCCCGTCGCTGGCGCGGAAATGGACCGTCTGGGGCCCGTCTGCGCTGCCGTCCAGGGGCAGAGCGGTCGCGAAGCGGAACGTCCCGGCGGGGCCCACGAGCACGTCCGTGAAGGGGCCGGCGTTCACGGCGGCCTGGAGGACGGCAACCCCCGAGCGGTCGTCCGTGACGGTCCCGGTGATGGTGAAGTTCTGGGCGGTGGTCCGGCCCGCCGGGGGGCCCGTGATGGTCAGGATGGGGGGCTGGGTGTCGGGCAGCACCCCCGGCGACGGCACGGGCTTCGGAGGCAGGGAAACGATCGGTACTCCCAGTGGGCTGCGGAACTGCACCCGGGCGGTTAGGTCGCCGAAATTCTGGCCCCCGCCGCGCCAGGCATCTTCCCAGGTAAACTCGTTGCCGGACAGCCAGCGGATGTGGTCGAACCCGTCCGGGTTAGCGTGCACGAAGCTGAAGTAGGCGAGGGGACCCCTGCCGAAGACGTTCGCCGGGTTCTGGGCCAGGAAGCCGGCCGTCGTCGCGTTCCGGATCAGGTACAGGCCGAAAAACCGCCCGGCCGGCAGGTACAGGACTCGGGTGGCGCCAGCCGTCTGCCCGCTGGCAAAGATGACGTGGCCCCGCCCCCGCGCCAGGGCGACGGCAACGTAATGCTGGCTCCCCGGTCTCAGCTTGCCGATCCGGCCCTGGGCATCATCGACCAGGAACAGGCCCAGTTCGTTGGCGAATCTGGCGCCCCGGGCCACCCAGGTAAAGCGGGTAAGCACCGTCTGGCGCGGCAGCCCGGGGACGACCAGGGCTCCTCCCCGGTGCGCGGCGTGCGCCGCAGCGGGTGCGGTCTGGACCAGTCGCACGCCGGTCATCTCGCCAGGAAGGCGCGGCACGGCAAAGGCCCGCGGGGCCAGCAGGATGCGTGGCTCCAGTTCTTCGACGCCGAACCGGGGTCGCGGGTCCCGGCGCCTCTCCTGAAGCTTCTTCGGGGAGGCGGGGCTACGGCCCCCAGCCAGGCGCCAGCGGATCCACAAGGAAAAGGCCATGCGAGTCACTCCCGTAAGGGGCCCGGCCGCGGGCAAGGTGTACACCCGGGCGCGCAGAACAGACGCCCGGGCGCTGCCGGGCCGGTCAGGGTCTTGCTTGGCGGCGTGACCTCACCGATCGCGTTGTCTGTTGTCCGTGCCCCGTTTCGCGGCGGCTCGCAGAGCCGCGCGGCTCTGCGAGCCGCCGCGAAACGGGCACCGTTCCTTCGGCGCTAGTGGGCCGCCAATCGTACTTTGATCATTAGCGACCCCTGCCGCCTTGTGCGGCAGGTGAAGGAGTTCGGAGGCTGCGGCGCCGGCCCCCAGCCAGCGAACTCCTTCACCTGCCGGGCGAGCCGGCAGGGGTCGCCACCGGGCAGCCAAGGGGGACAACCCACCAGGCTACTTCTCCTTCGGCGCCGGCGGTCCAACGGGAACGTCGCCGACCCGGGCCTCCGCCTCGCGGCGCAGCAGCTGCAAGCCTAAGCGCTCCGTCCACGGCAGACTGTCCGACCCGGGCAGCGCCCCGAGGTCCTTCAACCCGCTCGGGGTCCCCCGGTCGAGCCACTGCTGCGACTGCCGCAGCCGGTTACGCGCTTCCTCGGTGTGCCCCAGGCGCTGGTGGGCCAGGGCCAGCAGCAGCCAGGTCGTGGGGGCCTCTTGCTGCACGCCGGCCGCCTGGTTGAGCCGCTGCAGCGCCGCCTCCGGCTGGCCCGCGCGCAGCAGGGCGGCCCCGAAACTCCGCAGCATCAGGTAGCTGTCGGGATCGGCCGCCGCCGCCCGCTCGGCCAGGCGCAACAACCGGGCGGAATCGACCCGGGCCTCCGCGCCCAGCGCCCCGGCCCAGGCCAAATAGACGGCTGCGAATGGGTCGTCGGTCCGGTCGAAGCGCTCCAGCGCCCCGGTGCAGAGCCGGCGGTAGCCGTCGTGGTCGCCTCGCAGCAGGTGGACCAGGGCGGCGTGGTACCACGACTCCCAGTGCTCGGGGAACTGCTCGACGGCCCGGTCGTACGCCGCGGCTGCCTCGTCCCACTGGCCGGCGGTGGCAGCAGCATCGCCGCGCAGCCAGCCCAGGTCCACCGCCACGCGCAAGGGCGGCGCGTCGGGCGGGTCGGCGGCCGGCGGGTACGGCGGCAGGTCCCAGTCGAGGTTCCGCTGCGCCAACTCCTCCCGGATGGCCCGCAGGTCCCAGACGTGCAGTGACTGGTCCTCGCCGGTGACGACTAGCTGCGTACCGTCCGGGCTGAAGGCGATGTGGTAGGCGCGGTGCTGGTTGGGGTCCTCCAGGCGGGCGTATTCCCGGCCCGTGTCCGGATCGAGCATGCGCACCACGCCCTGCCCCGTCTCCAGCGCCAGCAGCGTGCCGTCGGGGGAGAAGGCGACGAGCCCATTTGTCACGCCGAGGGACGGGCCCTCCTGCCACGAATCGACTGCCCATAACCGGCAGACTCCCGTATTTGAGGTCGTTGCCAACCACTTGCCGTCCGGGCTGAAGGCGACCCTCACCGTGGACTGGCTAGGAACCAGTTCCGCGACGAGCCGGCCGGTGGCAGCATCCCAGACCTTGGCGCCCGTGCCCCACCAGCTGCCGGTGGCGACCCAGCGGCCGTCGGGGCTGACGCTGCGCACGTCCTGGTGGGGGGTGAGCCGGACCAGTTCCCCGGGGCGGTCCCGGCGCCACACCAGGGCACCCTCGGGCTCGCAGGCAGCCACTACCCGGCCGTCCGGGCTGCAAGCCAGTTCTCTGCCGAAGGTCTGCGGCAGAGGGAGCCGCTGTGGCGGCCCGATCCGGACCAACCCGGGCGACGCCCGGTCCGGCCGGACCGGCCAGCGGAACGGGCCGCCCGACCCTTCGGTCAGCAGGGCCCCCGAGGCCTCAAAAATGACAGGCCCGGCGCCGTTCAAGCGCACGAAGTCGAGCGAGGCACCGGTGCGGCAATCCCAGAACCCCAGCCCGTCGGCCATGTCCGCGGCCAAAAGGCGGCCCTTGGGACTGACCGCGGGGGTCCCATAGTTTCCCTTGCCCAGGACCGGATCCCGGACCAGCGTGCGGTAGGGGCGGCCGACGGCCACCTCCCACAGCCGGAGCCTGCCTTCCTTGACGGGCCCGGCGAGCAGGCGGTCGCCGGGGCCGAAGCGGAACTCCTCCCCCATCCAGCTCGCCCGGACCTGGAAGAGCTGCTGGCCCGTGCGGGGGTCCCAGAGGCGCAGCGTGTCCTCCCAGCCATTACTGGCCAGCAGGTCGCCGGCCCGGTTGAACGTGAAGCCGATGGCGCCGTTCTTGAACCCCTCCAGCTGGACGGTCGGCTTGCCGGTGGCCACGTCCCACAGGCGAACGATCCGGTCGCCGCCCACCGTCGCCAACGTCTTGCCGTCGGGGTGCCAGGCGACCCACGGATACGCCTCTACCTGGTAGCGGAACTCCGCGCAGACCTTCCCCGTCTCCACGTCGCGGACCTGGGCGCGGTCCTGGCAGGCAAGCGCCAGCTGCCGGCCGTTGGGATCGAACGCCATGTTGACGGGGACCGGGCCGGGATCGAGGCGCCGCCGCAGCCGGCCGGAGGGAAGGTCGAACAGGCGGATTGAGCCGTCCGTCTGCGCCAGGGCGAACTGCCGGCTGTCCGGGCGGAAGGCGCCGCTGGTTTGAATCTCCCCATCCAGAGGAATCACCCGCGGCTCGTGGACGGCCAGCTCCCAGAGCTTGTACTGATGGGAGTCATTCCACGCCAGCAGGAACCGGCCGTCGGGACTGAGCAGCCGGTAGCAGCCTCCGATACCGGTCGGGAAGTGGCAGATTTCCGCGTCGTCGGCCACCCGGCCGACGGTGATGTTCCCCTGCCGGTCTGAACGGACATAGTGCTCGCGCTTGTCATCGAAATCGACATGGGGATCGCCTTCGGGCCAGCCGCCCCACTCCTTCGCCACGCGCATATCGGGCAGGGCCAGGCAGGCGATGACCTCGTTGCGCAACTCGAGGAAGTCGTCATCGGGCAAATGCAGCTGGCGGGCCAGCTGGGTCGCCTGCTCCAGGGTAGCGAGGCTATCGAAGCGCTGGCCGATGCTCCGGCTGCGGCGGCTGGCCCGCGCCTGGGCGACCAGTGCACCATACAGCTGGTGCTGGGTGGCCTGCTGCTCCCGGCGGAGCCGCCAGGCGTCCCACGAGGCAACGGCGGCCACCGTGAGCAGCAGCCCCGCCGCGGCGCCCAGTGCGGCGGCCAGGGCCGGGTTGCGCCGGCCCCAGCGCCACAGGCGCTCCCACGCCGACGCTCGCCGCGCCTTGATCGGCCGGTCGGCCAGGAAGCGGCGCAGGTCCTCCGCCAGCTCCTCCGCACTCGCGTAGCGCTGCTTGGGCTCCTTGGCGATGGCCTTGAGAACGATGGTCTCCAGGTCGCGCGGCACCTCGGGGTTGAGCCGCCGCGGCCGCGGCGGCTCCTCGTGCAGCACCCGCGCCAGCAGCTTGTTGCGGTCGGCCTCGTCGAAGGCCGGCCGCAGCGCCAGCAGCTCGTACAGCGTCACGCCCAGGCCGTACAGGTCGCTGCGCGGGTCGGACTGGCCCTGGAAGCGCTCGGGGGCCATGTAGCGCAGCGTGCCGACGATGTCGCCGGTTTGCGTCAGGCCGTCGCTGTCGGACGCCTTGGCCAGGCCGAAGTCGGTGACCCAGACGGTGCCGTGCGTGTCCAGCAACAGGTTACTGGGCTTGATGTCGCGGTGCAGGATGCCCTGGCCGTGGGCGTGGGCCAGCGCCTCGGCCACCTGCACGCCGATGCGGGCCACGCCCTGCCAGTACCCCCGCCCGGACTCCGACAAGGTGGTGTGCTCCGCCTGGCCGGGCAGGCGGACAGCCGTGGAGCTGTCGGACGCGGACGGGGCCACCACCAGGGAAGGGGAGGTAGGAGAGGTGCCCGTCCCCTCACCCCTTCCCCTCTCTCCTCCGGGGAGAGGGGTTTGGGGTGAGGGGGGCGCTGCGTCCGGGGCCAGGGAGAAGCGGCCCGTCAGCAGGGCCTCGGCGACCTGGGCGGCGGCTACCTGCTGGGTGCCGCCGGACTTCTCCGGCCGGCTCGCCTCCCCCGGCGCCCTGTTGCGGCGGTTGCGGAGGCGCTTCAGTTCGTCGAGGACCTGATCGAGGCCGAGGCCCTGGATGAACTGCATGACATAGTAGTGCAGCCCCGCGTCCTCGCCGACGCCGAAGACCGGCACGATGTTCGTGTGGTGCAGCCGCGCCGCCGCCCGCGCCTCGCGCTGGAAGAGTTGCACCTGCTTGGCGTCGAGCAGGGCGCTGGCGGGCAGGACCTTCAGCGCCACGTGCCGGCCCAGCGACTCCTGCTCGGCTTCGTAGACGACGCCCATGCCCCCCCGGCCCACCTCGCGCAGGACGCGGTAATCCCCCACCAGCTCGAGGGGGTGGCCGCGGCCGACCCGGTCGGGCGCCCCCTGGGAGCCGGTAAGGTCGGCCGGGTCCGGCTTCAGGTCCTCGACGAGCAGCAGCGCGGGGAAGCAGGCGCGGATCTCCTCCGCCAGCCCGGGATACCGGGCGGCGTACTCAGCGATCGTGGGGCGCTCCCCCTTGCGCCGACGTTCGAGGAACTCCTCCGCGAGGGCCTCGACCTGGTTCTGCTGGAAAAGGGAGTCGTTCATGGCAATGTACCCCGGCCGGTATCAGCCCACGCGGTTCCCCGTGGCCGAGCATTGTAACTTCCGGCTTGCCACGGCGGGAGGAACCAGTTCCCGGCAGCCGCCTCCTACGCCCGGTGCCTGTCCAGGAAACCCGGTATCCCCTCCAACGTGGCCTGGAGACGCGTCAAGGCCCGAACGTGGCGGTTACTGGCCGCGGCCTTCGACAGGCCAAGGACAGCGGCCGCCTCCTGGTTCGTCAGCTCCTCGAAATGGCGCAGGGCGATGATCTCGCGGTCGAGCGGGTCCAGGGTGTTGAGCGCCTCCTGGAGCAGGAGTTGCTGCTCGGCGCGGACGGCCGCCTGGCTGGCTGTCGTAAACCGACCGAGCAGCTGGGCCGCCAGCGAGGCCGAACTGGCCTGGGGCAGCGCCCCCCGGTAGAGCGACACCTCGCGGCCGGCGTCGCGCATGGCCGTCCCCAGGTGCTGCCGGTGCAGCCGCATGAGCCGCTGGCCCGTCAGCAGCCGCAGCCAGAGGAAGAACGGCATCTCGGGCTTGGCCAGGTACGCCGGCAGCTGCTGGGCAAGGTCGATGTAGGCGTCCTGGAGGACGTCGGAAGGATCGACGCGCCCTTGGAGTCGGCGGTCCAGGCGGAGCCGGACCATCTGCCGCAACCGCCGCCGGTAGCAGGAGAACAATGCGGCCAACGAAGCGCTATCGCCGGCCGCGGCGCGGCGAAGCAGGTTGTCGGTATCGCTTGCTTCATTACCCATGACCATATCCCTAGGGGGGATACTTGCGCAGCAAGGGGCATTGTACACAGCAATTCCTACCGAATGGCCAGAGTTTGCTGGCCTTGGCCACTTTACGGCTCGCCGCTTCGGAGCGGTGGAAGTAATGATGTCGCATGGGGTTTGGGAGCGGTTCCGGACAGGGGCTGGTCGGCGTCGCGCGGCACGCGCGCCCCACCGGCTCGTGTCCGGAGCCCACCGCCTGTATCAAGTGGGCCGCCCCTCAACCGGGAGCCGGTTAAGGTCCGTCGGTGTCCTTGATAGTGATGTTGACTGTGTGTGGGCCTTTGAACTCGCCGAATCGATGCGCGGCGGAAGCCAGAAATGTCCGGAACCGCTCGTGTGTTCGCGCCGGTCCAGGGTCGGGCGGCTGTCCTGCAATCGTCCCTCGAAGGCGAGCATTTTTCCTGGTCGGCGTCGTCACTGTCTAGCGCTTGTGATCCTGATCCGGCGGTTCGGGCGCGGGCAGGTCAAGGTGAAAGCACGACCATTGGGCGATTGCCATACAGCAGCCTGCTGTCGCTCAGAACGATCGGGCAAACGCCTACCTTGGGGTTGCAGGTGACTCTCAGGGGCTCGCTTACTCTGCCTCATACCCCAGGTTGGGCGCCAGCCATCGTTCCACCTCGGCCCGCGATATTCCTTTCCTGGCCGCGTAGTTCTCGATCTGGTCGCGTGTCACCATGTCCACGGCAAAATACCGTGCCTCCGGATGGCTGAAATAAAGCCCGCTCACCGACGCCGCCGGCCACATGGCGTAACTCTCGGTTAACTGAATACCAGTCGCCTCCTCCACGTTGAGAAGCTGCCAGAGAGTTTTCTTCTCCGTATGATCCGGACACGACGGATAGCCCGCCGCCGGACGGATGCCGCGGTATTTCTCCTCGATGAGGTCGTCCTTGGATAGGTGTTCGTCGCGGCCGAACCCCCAGTCGCGCCGCGCCCGTTCGTGCAGCATCTCGGCGAACGCCTCGGCCAGGCGATCAGCCAGGGCCTTCGTCATGATTGCGTTGTAATCGTCGTGTTCCTTCAGGAACTGAGCCACCAGTTCGTCGGTGCCCGCGCCGGCTGTTACGGCGAAGGCGCCGAGATAATCGGCCCGGCCACTCGCCACGGGAGCAATGTAATCCGCCAAACTGCGGAAGGACGTTTGGCCTTCGCGCTCCCATTGCTGCCGCAGCGTGTGAAAACGCAGCCGTTCGTGCGTCCGACTCTCGTCGGTGTAGAGCAGGATGTCATCGCCGTCGGCGTTGGCCGGGAAGAAGCCATACACCGCGTGCGCCGTCAGCAGCCGTTCGCGCACGATCCGCCGCAGCAGGCATGTCGCGTCGGCGTACACCCGGCTCGCCTCGGCGCCGACCTTCGCGTCTTTCAGAATACCCGGATACTTGCCGTGCAGGTCCCACGTCATGAAGAACGGCGACCAGTCGATATACGGCACAATCTCGGCCAACGGGAAGTCACGGAGCACACGCTTGCCCAGGAGCGACGGCGCTGCGATCGGTCCCCTGTCCCAGTCAATGCGGAAGCGGCGCTGCAGCGCCTCGGCATAGGGCACGAGCTTCCGCTGCCGGCGGCGGGCGAAGCCCTCGCGTTCGCGGTGTTGCACGCCGCGGTTTTCGCGGTCGAGCAGCTCGCGCAGCTCGGGCCGCATGAGCCGATCCACCACGCCGACACTCCGCGAGGCGTCCTTGACGTGGACCACCGGGCCATGATACGCTGGCGCAATTCGCACCGCGGTGTGCTTGATGCTGGTCGTGGCCCCACCGATGAGCAGCGGCAGCTGAAAGCCTTCGCGTTCCATCTCGCGCGCGACGTGGACCATCTCGTCCAGCGATGGGGTGATGAGGCCGGACAGGCCGATCATGTCCACCCGTTCGGCGCGGGCCGCTTGCAGGATCTTCTCGCAGGGGACCATGACGCCCAGGTCGATCACCTGGTAATCGTTGCAGCCGAGCACGACGCCGACGATGTTCTTGCCGATGTCGTGAACGTCGCCCTTGACGGTGGCCATCAGTACCTTGCCGCGATTCGTGCGTTCGTCGCTGACCCCTGCCGCGGCGTTCTTTACTTTCTCCGCTTCCATGAACGGCAGCAAGTAGGCGACCGCCTTCTTCATGACGCGGGCACTCTTCACCACCTGCGGCAGGAACATCTTGCCGGCGCCGAACAGGTCGCCGACGACACCCATCCCCTCCATGAGTGGGCCTTCGATAAGGTGGAGGGGCCGCTCGAAGTGGTGGCGGGCCTCCTCGACGTCGGCGTCGATGAAATCGACGATGCCCTGGATCAGGGCGTGCTTGAGGCGTTCCTCCGGCGACGCTTGCCGCCAGGCGAGTTCCTTGGCACTGTCCTTCTCCTTTTTGCCGACCGTGCGCGCGAATTCGACGAGTCGGTCGGTGGCGTCCGGTCGACGGTTGAGCAACACGTCCTCGACGCGTTCGAGCAGGTCCTTCGGGATCTCCTCGTACACCTGGAGCTGACCGGCGTTGACGATGCCCATGTCGAGGCCGGCCTTGATGGCATGGTAGAGGAAGGCGGAGTTCATCGCCTCGCGCACCACCTCGAAGTCCGGCCCACGGAAGGAGAACGATACGTTGCTGACGCCGCCGGAGGTCTTCGCCTCGGGGAAAAGCTCCTTGAGCCGGCGCACCGCTCCAAAGAACTCAACGGCGTAGTTGTTGTGCTCCTCCATGCCGGTGCCGACCGGGAAGATGTTTGCATCGAAGATGATGTCGGAGGAGGCGAAGCCGACTTGCTCGGTCAGGAGCCGGTGTACCCGGGCGCAAATGGCTACCTTGTGCTCTTCGGTGACAGCCTGCCCTTCCTCATCGAAGGCCATGACGACCACCGCGGCGCCATAGCGGCGCACGAGTCGGGCCTGTTCAAGGAACTTTTCCTCACCTTCCTTGAGGCTGATCGAGTTGACGATGCCCTTGCCCTGGAGGCACTTCAACCCCGCCTCGATGACCGACCACTTCGAGCTGTCGATCATCACCGGCACGCGCGCGACATCCGGTTCGGCAGCGATCAGACTGAGGAATCGCATCATCGCCTTTTCGGAGTCGATGAGTCCTTCGTCCATGTTGACGTCGATGATATTGGCCCCGTTCTCGACTTGATCGCGGGCAACACTCAGGGCCGCTTCGTAGTTCCCTTCCTTGATGAGGCGGGCGAACCGGCGCGAGCCGGTGATGTTCGTCCGTTCGCCGATCATGACGAAGTTCGTATCGGGTCGGATGACCAGCGGGTCGGTGCCGCTGAAGCTTGCCCAGCGCGGCAGTTCCGGTGGTTGACGCGGCGGCAGGTCGCGGACTGCGCCTGCGATGGCGTGCAAGTGAGCTGGAGTCGTGCCGCAGCAACCGCCGACCAGGTTGAGCCAACCGTTGCGCGCGAAGTCGCCGAGCACCCGCGCCATGTGGGCCGGAGTGTCGTCGAATTCTCCCAGTTCGTTCGGCATGCCGGCGTTCGGATAGCAACTGGTGTACAGAGGAGTTATGGCGGCCAGGTTTTCCATGTAGGGCCGCATCTGTTCCACGCCCAGCGCGCAGTTGATGCCCACGCTGAGCATGTCGAAGTGCGAAACCGAGACCCAAAAGGCCTCGACCGACTGCATGGTGAGATTGCGGCCGCCATCGAAGATCGTGACCGAGATCATCACGGGTAGCCGAACGCCGTGTTTTACAAAATACTCGTCAATAGCGAAGAGGCACGCCTTGAGGTTGAGCGTATCGAAGACCGTCTCGGCCAGGAGAAGATCCACGCCCCCGAGCACCAGGCCATGGACCTGTTCGCCGTAGGCGACGGCCATCTCCTCGAAGGTCACCGCGCGAAAGCCGGGATCACTGACATTGGGCGAGATATTGAGCGTTTTGTTCGTCGGTCCCAGACTGCCTGCGACGAAGCGCGGGCGGTCGGGTGTGCGCCGTGTCATTTCATCGGCGGCGCGACGCGCGATCTCCGCGGCAGAGCGGTTGAGCTCGACGACGTGCTCCTGCAGATCGAAGTCGGCCATCGAGATCGCGCTGCTGTTGAACGTGTCAGTTTCGATGATGTCGGAGCCGGCTTCCAGGTAGGCGCGGTGGATGTCCTCAATCAGCCGTGGCTGCGTGAGGACCATGACCTCGGTGCAGTTCTTGAGGAGTTTGGAGTGATTGCGGAAGCGGCTGCCGCGGTAATCCTCCTCGCTCGGCTTGTGCGCATGGATCATGGTACCCATGGCGCCGTCGAGGACGAGGATGCGTCGGGAGAGCAGTTCTTGCAACTGTTCGCGGATATTGCCCATGCCGTTTCGTCCCGCCAGGACCAGCGATCGCGTCAGCCCAAACTGGCAGGATAGACCAAGCGGGCCAAGGTTTCCAGAGCGAACCTGGAGTGTGGCGCCAGCGTATGAGGTGTCAGGAGGGGTGCGCGCGAGTAAAAAGGCCGGTCTGCGACGCTCCATCGTGCAGCCGGCCCAAGCGAGGGTCTCAGCATCCCTGCTGGCCCAATACCCGATTGCCGGCGCCCCGGCATCGGGCAACCAAGTAACCCCAGCCCTGAACAGTGCCTATGAAGAACGGTGCGGCACGCTCCGGTCCTTCACCATCATGGTCGCCTTTTTGGGGTGCTTCCTGCCCCCAGCGGGCACTGTTCAGGAGCTGGAGTCTGGCTTCCTCCAGCGCTCCCAGGCCGCGGCGCGCACCACGGACGGGGAGTAGTTCAGCGTGTGGGCGGGATTTGCGTGGCAGATATAAAAACTCGGCGGCTTTACTGCATTGTCGGCACGAAGGCCCTGTAAAACCGCTGCGGGACATTGCCATTTTTTAAGGTGGTCGGCCAGCCGATTCTCGGCAGCCGTCTACCCGACCTGTCGCCCCGAATGACCCTCGCGAGTGAGGATCGCGTGTCGCAGACAGGTAGCATTCACGTAGGGACAGGGTAGCGTCTTCGACGCACATGTCAACCACAAAAACCCCGAACACCGACTTGCACTCGGGCGCAGCTGCGGAAGCCATTGCCTGCTAACGGGCAACGACCGAACCCGTCGTCGAAGAAAATCTGCGACCCCCTCGTCAGCCGCGCGGATTGGCCGGGGCTGATCGATCGCTTGAGAGCACAATCTCTTCAATTGCCTAGGTTTGAGTGCGTGGCACATTATCGCGCATGCATCGGCCCGCTGAAAAAAAGATCGAGGAATCTGCCAGGACGTGGGGGGCCGGCGCAGAAAAAAACCTCCACCTGTGCCGTGTCGGCGCTTTTGAGAACCCGCAATTAAGTGGGGTGCCTCACGCCCGGGTTTTGGATCCCACTGCAATGGTGGGCTTGCAAGCACCGGACAATCTATTGGCTCCCGCGGGAACTCCATCGGTTCGTCAAAAGTGTCGCCAAGATCACGAACACTGCAGAGGTTCTGGAAGTCGTTGCCGACTTCCTAGAAAGAATGTACCACGCTTCCCCACGGTCCGCAAGAGTGCGGTTGGCGCAATTGCGAAGGCCCTATTCTCGGGGTGGCAAACACGTGGACTTGGCGGTGTTGTGCGGCCTGCGGAAAGTGGTCGGGCTGCGGGAAGGCCGTACAATAACGGCTCGCTCCCCGGCCCGCAGCAAGGAGACGCAGCGATGAGTTTCGCCGTGACGTTCCTGGAACAGGGTCGGCAGCAGCCCGCCGATGTCGCCGCCCTGCTCACCGAGTTCCTGCGAGCCGCCCGGTCGAGCCTGCACGTGGCCGTTTACGATTTCCACCTGACCGATCCTGTCGCCACGACGGTGATCCGGGCGCTGCAGGAACGCGTCGTGGCCGGCGTCGACGTGCGCATCGCTTTCGATGCCGGCAAGCCACAGGCCGCCATTCCCGCCAGCGGCGGCGATCCCGCGCAGCCGGGCACGGCCGATTTCGTGCGCCGCCTCGGCCAGGGCATCCAGAGCAAGGCCATCACCGGGGGCGATCCGCACATGCCGCGGCTGATGCACCACAAGTACATCGTTCGCGATGGCGGCACGCCGGCCGCCGCCCTCTGGACCGGCTCCATGAACTTCACCGATGACTCCTGGTCGCTGCAGGAGAACAATATCCTGCGCGTCGAGTCGCAGGAGTTGTGTCACTACTACGAGACGGATTTCACGGAACTCTGGCAGAGCGGCGACATCGCCACTACGGGCCTGCATGACCGCGGCACGGTCCGGCTCGGCTCGACCACGATTGGTGTGGCGTTTGCGCCGGGTGAGGGGCCGAGCATTGACCACGAGATCGCGCAGCAGATTGCTCGGGCGCGACGGCGGCTCCGGCTCGGCACCATGCTCATCACGTCTGGCACGATCCTCGGCGCACTCGGCGACGCGCTGAACCATGGCAGGCAACTCGACTACGGCGGCATCTACGACAGGACCCAGATGGAGAGCGTGTTTGAACAATGGCAAGGCCAGCCGTCAGCCTGGAAAATCGGCGCTTTCAACCACGTAAGCGCGCGGCTGGCAGGCAAGCGCTCGACGCCCTATACGCCAACCAGCCGGCACGACTTCATGCACAACAAGATCGTCGTGGCCGACGACACGGTCATCACCGGCAGTTACAACCTTTCGCACAGCGCCCAGGAGAACGCCGAAAACGTGCTCATGATCCAGGACGCAGACCTGGCAGCGAAGTACAGCACGTACATCGACGGTCTGGTACAGCGCTACGGCAAGTGACTCAAACAGAGGCCGGAGCGTCAACGACGGGCCCTGTTCGATTCACTTGCTGGGCACTGCGATCGCTTGCAGATAAGCAATCAGGTCGGCGAGATCCTGCTTGCTCAACTGCATCTCCAGCCCATCCGGCATCAGCGACTTGGGTGTCGCGTCGATCGTCTCAATGTTGCCGCGCAGAATGACGTCTTCGGCCTTCTCCGCACGCCGCAGCGTGATGCTCGACGCGGTCTCGACGGCGATCATCCCGGTGAAACTACGGCCGACCTTGTCGGTCACCACGTAATTGAGATAGCGCGGATCGACCTCGCGGCTCGGGTCGAGGATGTCCGTGAGGAGCTGTTCGCGCGACTTGTTCCGCAACGCCGACAGCAGGTCCGGACCGACTTCCACGCCGATGTTTTCCAACCGGTGGCAGGTGCTGCACGTCTTCTGGAAAAGCGTCTTGCCGCGCGTGCCTTCGCCCTTCAACTCCAGGACACTCTGATAATCGGCAAGCACCTTGCGGCGATCGGGACTGACCTGCCCCTCCAGCAGCGCGAGGGCACGCTTCCGCAGTTTGGCGTCCGGGTACTTGCGCAGTTGCTCCAGCCGCGCCGGCTCGAGTTGGCCCGGCTGTACCTTTTTCTGCTCGATGGCGACGAGGAGCTTTTCCAGGCGCACCTGCCGGGCGAAGAGCGCCTCGGCAACCTCGCGCCGCAGCGTGGGGCTAAGGCTCGCCCACGGGACCAGGAGCAGGTCCGCCACCCGCGGCTCGTCGTGCTGTCCCAGCGCGCGCACAGCAGCGAGCTGGACCTCGCTCGGCTGCTGCGGCGTCACCAGTTCTTGCAAGGGCGGTGCGGCCAGCGACAGCGGAGCATGACCCAGTAGACGAATCGCGGCGCGGCGCACGTCTGCGGGACGCTTCTCGTCGCGCGCAGTCGTCGCCGCCTGCTCGAAGAAGGGCCGCACCTGCGCCACGGCATCCCGCAAGGGAGCGGGCGGCTGCTCCAGCAGATGACCCAGCGAGCGGCCGCGATTCTGCAGTCCCTGGCCCAGGCCGTCCAGCAGCGCGACTTGCCAGGTCGCACTCTCGTGGCCGTTCAGCTCACCCAGGACCCTCGCCAGGTCGGTATCGCCGGCACGAGTCCCGACGACGGCGGCCAGGCGCGTCAACACCTGATCGCGGGCTGCGCCGCCGCGCGCGAGAAAATCCTTGTCCGAGAGTATTGCTTCCAACAGACCGTGAGCGTTCCGCGCGGCCGAACTCAGCGCCGCCGTCTGTGTCCACGGGTCGGCGGCATCCCGGGTCAGCACGCGCGCCAGGGCATGCACCAACTCCGGAGCGTCGGCCGCGCCGGCACTGAGGGCACACTGGAAGCGGACCTGGGGCAACGGATCGTTCGCCAACGCCGCCACGGCCTGACGCAGCGCCGGCGCGGCGGCCAACCGTGTCTCGGCCAGTCGCAGGGCCTGTTCGCGCACGCCCGGCGAACCATTTGCCAGGGCCGCCGCCATGAGGTCGTCGTCCAGCGCTCCGAGGCCATGCAGCGTCCACAGAGCATGGGCCTGACCGGGTGGGAAGGCCGACCGACGTGCCATCTGGCGCAGCGCGGGAACAGCCGCCCGATCCTGGCGTTCCACGAGCAGGCGCTGCGCCGTCAGTCGCCACCAGAGGTTTGCGCTGGCCAGGTGCTCTACCAAGCTCGCGCTGGACTCCTTCCCCAGCGCCGGCCGCATGCCGGCGACCCGTTTGCGATCGCGCGGGAACGAGTCGGGGACGATCCGCCAGATGCGGCCACGGCCGCGGCTCTCCACGTTGACCTGCTTCTTGATGTCGTCCGGCAGCGACAGCGGTGTCTCGATTGCTTCGCGATAGAAATCGCAGACGTACAACGCTCCATCCGGTCCGATGCTCAGCCAGACCGGCCGGAACCAGTTGTCCGTCGAGGCGAGGAAGTCGTGCTCTGTCTCACCGGGAGCACGGTGCGCGACATAGGTGGCACCGTGCCACTCCAGCACGTCGCGGTGAATCAGGTTGTTGGCCGGATCACACATGAATGTGTTGCCCCGGTAGCTCTGCGGGAACAGATTGGCAGCGTAATAGACGGGGCTACAGCCGGAAGTGACGTAGCCGCCGGGCACCAGTTCGGTCGAGGGGAAAAGGCGGGCGTCAGGACCGCCGGCGCGGCGTTTCGTCCGCTCGACGCGCCACGCCTCGAACGGACTGATACGGCCCACCTTGCAGGCGGCGCCGTGATCGGGAATGTCGAGCGCGACGGCCGGCACTGCCAGGGACGGATTGCGGCGCAGATAGTGGTCGGGCAGGACGATCTGTCGCAAATGCTGGCTGTTCGTCGCCGTGAACCAGTGCTGCCACTCGTCGGGCGCCAGGCCGTACTGGCCGCCGCCGGACGTCGGCTCCAGGCTACCGGGCACGTCCGGATGGAAGCGAACGCCGCGTCCGCGCAGCGTCACCGCGGGCATATCCTTCCTCTCCGGCGAGGTGATCGTGCCCCCGTCGTTGCCGGCGACGCCGTAAACCCAGTTGTCGAGGCCCCATTGCAAGCTATTGATTACTTGCTCGATGTTCTTCAGATCGAAGCCGGTGTAAAGAACGCGCTGGCGATCGGCCTTGCCGTCGCCGTCGGTGTCTTCCAGGTAGAGGATGCTCGGTGGATCGGCCACCAGGAGGCCGCCTTTCCACGGCATGACCGAGCAGGGGAAACGCAGTTTCTCGGCGAAGACGGTGCTGTGCTCGTAAACGCCGTCGCCGTCGCGGTCCTCCAGGAGGACGATTCGGCCGGACGTGCTGGTCCCCGTCGCCAGCCCGCCGTTCGGATAGCCGCGCATCTCCACCACATAGATCCGGCCATTCTCATCGAAAGCCATTGCCACTGGATCGACCACGTCGGGTTCGCTGGCGACCAGCTCGGCACGGAAGCCTTTGGCGATGTGGAAAGTAGCCAGCTCATCACGCGGTGAGCGTGCCGCTGGCGGGATCTGACCGGAATCCGCATGACAGGGCGACAGGGTGACCAGCTGACAAGGTGACAAGGCAGTCGCCAGGACACCGAAAAGTAACGGAATCCAGATCCAACGTAAACGCAGCTGTCCCATGGTTTCCTCTCCAGTCACCCGATCACCTTGTCACTTTCCCGCGCTCCACAGGCGTAGAGCATTGTCTTCGCCACCGGAGAGAATGCATTGCCCATCCGGGCAAAAGGCGACACTGCGGCACTCTCCGTCGGGCACCTCGAAGCGGTGCAGCTCGCCGACCGGCCGCTCCAGGGTCGGCGCCGAGGGCGGCATGGGCAGTCCCCAGAGACGCAAGGTATGATCCTTGCCCGCGGAGACCGCCCGGCGTCCGTCCGGCGCGAAGGCCACCGCAAAAACCCAGTCGGCATGGCCGGTGAAGCGTTTCAGTTCCAGGCCGTTCTCCAGGTCCCAGAGACGTACCGTCTGGTCGTCGCCGCCCGAGAGGGCCAACTGGCCATCCGGCGAAAAGGCCACGCTACGCACGAAATCGCCGTGGCCGAGGAACCGGCGCAGGAGCCGCTTTTTATTGAGGTCCCAAAGAATGATGCTTCGGTCCGCGCTCGCGGAAAGGGCGCGCCGCCCATCCGCCGAAACCGCTACCGCCAGCACCGCGCTGGAATGGCCCGTGAAACAACCGAGCTCGCGCTCGCGCCCCAGGTCCCACATTCGTACCGTCGTGTCGCTGCTTCCCGAAAGTGCGTGCCGGCCGTCGGGGAAAAAGGCCAGGCCATGCACCGCGCCGGTGTGCCCTTCGAGGCGACGCAGTTCCCTGCCCGCGGTCACATCCCAGAGGCGGATCGTCAGGTCTTGACCGCCGGAGAGGAGGCGCCTACCGTCCGGCGCGAAGGCCACGACCTGAACGGCGTTGGTGTGTCCCTCGAGTTGATGCAATTCGCGGCCGCTATCCAGTTCCCAGAGGCGCACGCTGTTATCGGCGCCGGCCGAGGCGGCCACGCGCCCATCCGGAGAAACGGCGACGCCTTCGACCGTATTCGTATGTCCGCGGAACTGGCGCAGTTCACCGAGCGGGAATTCTCGGCGTGCCGCCAGAGTGCTGCCGAAAAGCCGTGCCTCCACGGGGCCCAGGTCGATCGCCCCTCGACTCACGGCCAGCCAGCCGGCCATTGTCAAGAGCACAACCAACAACAGGGTGATACCCAGCCAGCGCCCGAGGAACGAGACGTGGCGCGGTCTTGCCGGTACACGAGCAGCGGGCAGACGGAGCAGGGGCGCGCGCGGCTGGCGTGGCCGGCGAGACGGAGGTGGAACAGGGAAAGTGAGCGGGGCGTTATGCGGCCGGGGCGGCGGGCGACCGCCAACGAGCGTTGCTCCTTCGTCACGGGCCGCGGTCCGACACGACGTTCTTCTCGAACCAATCCGCCGATACGCGGGCGGCCCCGCCCAATCGAGAGGAGCGGGAAAGGGATCGCGGCCCAGGCGGTGGGCGAGTTCGCACCAGGGACAGACGCGCAGTTCGGGATGCGCGAAGTGGAGCGGATTGTCTGGGCAGTCGGTGAGGTTGTGTTCGGCTTCCTCGAGCGCCTGCTGCCACTGAGCGGCGGTGGGTCGCAGGGTCGAGCGGGCGTGACCTCGCTCGAAGCAACAGCGCATCAAGTCTTGTAACGCTGCCGGCAGCGTCTCGAAGGGCGGCGCTGTCGGCGGCGGCCGGTACGGTAC
>JRHI01001239.1_pt1 | contig 22502 bp, 26 predicted proteins | sample 215371 | NCBI WGS metagenome assembly JRHI01 (sample SAMN02929681, study PRJNA255918) | sediment metagenome | biome: cave system; feature: Ice Cave; material: Sediment; isolation source: sediment from deep within a dark volcanic ice cave with no known source of... ...
GGGTGGCCGTCTCAAGTTAAAAATGGTCCGAAGAAACAGGGCAGGTCAGGGATAGCGGCCAGCGCCACGGCCATCGCGATGAGGCCAAGCGCCACGAAGCAGCGATGCAGCGTTCTTTTCACCGTGTCAGCCTGACACACATGATCGGTTCCGACAAGAATCCCAGCAAGATTGCCCGCCGGTCGGGCTGATCTTGGAAGTCAATTCAATCATAACAATGCTTAAGAAAGCGATTGAGGTTCACGTTGACGTGACTTTGCTGCGCGACTGCGCACGCAAGACGCACCAAAACGCCAGGATTGGCACCACCACCCATTGCAGAAGCGGCGAAAGGCCGATGCCCCCGGCGATCGGAATCACAGGCATCAGCTCGGAATAGGCCCACGACTTGCGCACGGAGACATTCAGCCACTCGCTGAAGCCGGTGTACCCGAGGCCAAATGCGATAGTCAGACCCGCGATGAGACCGAAAGTTTGACGGGGCCAAGCGGGGGAGCCGGCAAGCAAGAGCGCGATGGTCAGCGAACTGAGGCCAATCAGCAGGTCGCCCCCCGTGCAGTGAATGACGGCAAACACCTGTTCAGACCGGGTTCCCGACATCCAAATCGTGTACAGCGGCAATTGCAGGGTTTCCCATGCCAGATTGGCGACGGTGATTACCGCCAGGTAGATTCTGAAAGCGCTAACCAATCGGCGTGCTGACGGTGCATCCGATTGCTCTCTCACAGGTTCCGGCAAGCGTTAAGCCAACTCCTCCATCAGGCACGGAGCCGTGAATTGACCCCTGCCGATCACGACGGTACGGTTTGTTCGATGCGCATCCATCGGCTCGTCATTGCCGTGCTGCTCGCTTTGAGCTTCACCGTTCTGCCCGTTGCGGCAGGCATGGCGAGGATGCACGCGGCATCGAGTGAGATGAGCATGGGTGCGTCGGGTGATGATTGCCCGTGCTGCGACGCCGCCCACAGATGCCCGGCCGACATCTGCATGCTCAAGTGCTTCAACGTCTCCGCCGTTGGCCTTGACGTGTCGCCTTTTGTGGCGCCCCTGCCCGCGCCTTTTGCGGCCGCCACCATGACAACGCTGGTGGCGTTTTCCGCTCGGCCCGATCCCCCTCCCCCTCGCTCCTAGTCTCGATTCGTGGTGCACGCCGTCGCCCCGGTGAACGCTGGTGCATGGGCCGTGCGCGTCTTCTTCCAAACGCCAGCGCATCAAGCGCTTGCATCGAGACACATAGACGTATGGAGCAAACACATGAAATACCTTCTGGCAGCGGCCGTCGTGGCCGTTGGACTCTCCGGCGTGAGCGCCGGCAGCGCCATGGCTGACAAAACCTGGAACTCCGACCCGGCGCCGAAGGCCACAGCGCCGCCTGCGACGACGCGGAGTAGTTACTCCCGCGTGGTCTACTGCAATCGCGCCGGAACCAAGTGCGTACGTGCACTCGGGTATCGGGGCAGGCGATGAAACACCTCGTCGCGGTGGCGATCATGGCGCTCGGGCTCTTTACCCTCACCGCCAATGTTGTGACAGCCCACCACAACAGCGGTCATAGCCAGGGTCCATGTGGACCGAACCCGTGTAAGCCAACCGGCGGTAAGTAGCCGAGCAAAGGCAGGTCCGTGGCGCGGCTGCGGGCCTGTCTCCTTCAACCGGGACATGAGCTTATGTCGCAATCCAACGTAACACGCCGTTCGCTGCTCTCCGGCACCGCAGCTCTGACCTTCGCCAGCTTGCTACCCCGACAAGGGTTGGCAGCGGCGGTCGAGTTCAACCTCATTCCAGGACCTGCCAAGGTACCGCTGGTTGGCGGTCAGCATCCCGAGACCGCCGTGTGGGCGTACAACGAGTTGGTCCCGGGGCCGCCGCTTCGCGTTCAACAGGGTGACCGCCTGAAGATCACAGTCGAGAATAGGATGGCGGAGGAGACCACGGTGCATTTCCACGGCATCCGTCTGCCGAACGCCATGGATGGTGTACCGCACCTCACCCAGAAACCGATCGCCCCCGGTGAAACGTTCACCTATGCGTTCGACCTGCCCGATGCCGGCACCTACTGGTACCACCCCCATGTGAACAGTGCGGAGCAGGTCGGGCGCGGACTTTCGGGTGCCTTGATCATCGAGGATAAGCAGCCAATCCACGTCGACCGCGACGTGGTGTGGTTGTTGTCGGACTGGCGCTTGCTTCCCGATGCGCAGATCAGCGATGATTTTCGCAACATGCATGACATGGCCTACAACGGCCGCGTCGGCAACACGGTGACGATGAACGGCCGCATTCGTGAAACCTTCGCCGTGAGAAGCGGCGAGCGCATCCGCTTGCGGCTCATCAACGGTGCGAACGCGCGCATTTTTGGCCTGGCTTTCGCCAGCCACCAGCCAAAGGTGATTGCCCTCGATGGCCATCCGGTCGAGCCCCACGACCCTGCTAACAGGCGTGTCATCCTCGGACCGGCGATGCGCATCGATGTCATCTTGGACATGACTGGGAAGCCTGGTGAGCGGTTTCAGGTGACCGATAGCTTCTATCGCAGTCTTGAATACCGTCTGCTGGATCTGGTCTACGACAGCGAGACGTTGCGCGATACGCCGCTCGACAGTCCCATGACGCTGCCTCCAAATACCATGCCGGAGCCGGACATGGGCTCAGCCGAGCGGCACGAGATCACGTTCAACGGCGGCATGATGGGTCAGATGATGATGCGCGACCGTGGCATGGGCGGTATGAACGTGATGGAGATGATGCACTCCGGCAAAATCTGGTTCATCAACGGTGTGGCCATGACGGGGCACGTGATGGACCCCATGCTCACGCTGAAGCGTGGCCGCACCTACATCCTCGCCATGAACAACGAAACCGCGTGGTGGCACCCGATGCATCTTCACGGTCATGCTTTCCGCGTCATCAGCCGCAACGGCGTGCCGACCAGATTGCGGGAATGGCAGGATACCGTGCTGATGTCACCGCGCGAAAAAGTCGAGGTTGCCTTCGTCGCCGACAACTCCGGCGACTGGATGTTCCACTGCCATATCCTGGAACACCAGGAGAGCGGCATGATGGGTGTGATAAGAGTCGCGTGAATGGAGAACCGCAGATGCTTCGTAATCTACTGTTGGCGCTCGCCGTCTTGGTTGGGGCTCATGCGCCGGTGCTGGCCGAGCCGCCGGCCGCGACCATGTACGTCAATCCCCAGTGCGGCTGCTGCCAAGGTCACGCCGCCTATCTTCGCCAGAATGGATTCAACATCACCGTCAAAGAGACACACGACATGTCGCTGATCAGGCGGCAGCAAGGCGTCCCCGGCAAGCTGGTGGGCTGCCATATCATGCTCATCGACGGCTACGTGGTCGAAGGGCATGTGCCTGCTTCCGCCATCACGAAACTGCTGGCGGAGCGCCCGAAGATCAAAGGCATCTCCTTGCCGGGCATGCCGGAGGGCTCGCCGGGAATGACAGGCGTCAAAGTCGAGCCGTTTAAGATCATGGAGATTTCTGACGGCGAACTCAAAGTGTTTGCGACGGAGTGACCGCAATTCACGCCCCTCTGCAGAGGGCACCCGCTGCGGGAGCCCGCGTTATCTGGTAGTCTGCACGTCGCCCGTGGTGGGCCAATCATGTCAGAGGAGGACCCCATGATAGGTATGAACAGGAGGTCAGCGCTTACACTCGGTTTAGCGGCAACCGCTTCAGCGGTCGTCTCCAACGGTGCAGCCGCGCAACCGTATCCCCCGACCCAAGGCAAGGAGCTCGCGCCCGGCGTGCGGGTGGTCGATCTCGGCAAACGCGCTTCGATGGTTCCCAACTACAAGACGGTGTCGCTGCGCGATGTTGTGTACCAACCCGGAGCGAAATCCTCCAATCCCTCGATGGCCAACGACATGGTGTGTCATTGCGCGGAGGGTGAGATCCGGATCAAGCAGGGACCGGGAATGGAATTCGTTGCCAAGAAGGGTGACGTGTGGAGCTGCAGCAAAGGCAGTCCTGAGGATGGGGAAAACGTGGGCAGCGGCGTCGCGATCATGCGGGTGATCGACCTGCTCCCGGCGTAAGCCGACAAAAAGTGCACAGGTCCTCCCCCTCATCGGGAGAGCACGACATTCGACCATGTAGCGAAGAGGCTTCAGGGCCTGGCCTATCTGTCGAGAACTCGTTGGGTTGAACCCGCCGTGTTTTTCTTGCGTGTCAGTGGGTTCTGCTCCCGCTTCATATCTGAGGCAGGGGCACCTGAACCGCGACAGAAAATCTGTTCATGCGCCGTTTAGCGAAGCTCCGCGTCACAGAAACATTGCGGGTCAGCAATGCCCGGCCGCACGGTGTTGCGGAGTGCAGTCGTTCCCCTCCATCGATTCCTTCACGAGGTTGCCATAGTCCTGCTCGTTCATTTTCGGCAGCTTCTGAAGGAACGCGATGATGCTCCAGATGTCGTCGTCGCTGTGGTCCGGCCAGGCCGGCATGCCGGACATCTTGATGCCGTGCCGGATGATCCAGAACAGCTCTCCGGCAGACCATTGATTGGCCGATTGAGTGAGGGCCGGAGGCTTCGGATACATGCCCTTTGCCAATTCGGTCGCCTCGACGCCGGGCGCGGCGTGGCAAGACGAACAGTGCGCGGCAAAATGCGAGGTGCCGGCCACGACCATCTTACGCTCGCCGAGGTTTGCCGGCGCTTTCATTCCCGCCGCCTGCGCCTTGATCGAGCGCATACGGGCCGTTTCGAGGACCGCATGCGTCACGGACCAGTGCGGATCGGTCGCCGCTACATTGAAGACACCCGAATAGATGAAGGCGATCGCGCCGAGCACCTCGACAAGCAGCACCACCACAACCGTTCCGACAATCGTCTTCATATTCACCACCCTGGGGTCAAATTCGCCGTTTCTGTCAGTTCCCAGAGGGTCTAAGGCTATCCACCGTCCAGGAGCCGTTGGTGCCTTTCACCAGGGTGAAGTTCACCTTCATGCCGGCCTTGACAGTTGAGAGGTCGACGTCTTGGTTGACCGGGAAGTCCATCGTCATCGCCGGCCAACCCAGTGATTTGATCGAGCCGTGGCTCACATTGACCTTGCGTTGTGTGGTATCGACGGCATTGATGACGCCGCTCGCCGCCGTGGCGCCTTTGTGCCCTTCATGCACGAGATGGATGGTCCCTGCAGCACGCAGGGTCGAAGGGTTTGTCAGGGGCACCGCAAGCGCCACTGCAGGGCTCAAGGCAACAAACAATGCCAGCATGGTTGTTACGTTCTTCATCGTGACACTCGTTCTCTTTGCTGGGGGCCTAGTTATTTCTTCTTCTTTTCGATTTTGGTGACCGTGAACTGGCCGTTCACGTTGTCGGCGTCGAAGCTGATCTTGTCGCCGGGTTTCACCTGCTTGAGCATGGCAGGATCGCTGGCCTTGAAGACCATCGTCATGCCTTCATCCATGTCGAGCTTCTTGATGGGACCGTGCTTGATGGTAATCTTGCCGGTCGACTCATCAACCTTCGTCACCTCGCCGTCGACCATTTGCGCGACGGCGCCGGTAACCGACAGGCTCAGCGCCGTCGCCACAGCGATCATTGTCTTACGCATGCTGTTCTCCTGTTACGCTTGAGGCTACCGCCGGCCACTCGTGCCGCTAGTGTTGATGGCCTTTGCCATCCGGCTTCACGGCCTTGAGTTCGATGTCCTTGCCCTTGGGCTGTCCGCCCTTCGGTTCCACCCTTGTCGGCGCCGGTTGTTCACCCTGCCACTCGTAGGCGACCGTGCCCTGCGGGTGCTGGTACCAACCGGGGTCCTTGTAGTCGTTGGCGGCGAGGCCCTCTCGGACCTTCACCACGGTGAACATGCCGCCCATCTCGATCGGTCCGAATTGTCCGAACCCGGTCATCATGGGGAGCGTGTTGTCCGGTGCCGGCATTTCCATCGCGCCCATGTCGGCCATGCCCTTGTTGCCCATCGGCATGTAGTTGCCGCCGACGACGCGGGAGATTTTCTTCCGAACGTCCTTCATGTCGACGCCGATGTAGGTCTTCACGTCGTGGCCCATCGCGTTCATGGTGTGGTGCGACTTGTGACAATGCAGCGCCCAGTCGCCGGGGTAGTCGGCCTGGAAATCGTAGGCGCGGATGGCGCCCACCGGCAGATCGATGGTGGTCTCCGGCCAGCGCGCGCTCTCCGGCACCCACCCGCCATCCGTGCAGGTCACCGAGAAATGGTGGCCGTGCATGTGGATCGGGTGGTTGGTCATGGTGAGATTGGCGACCCGCACGCGGGCGCGGTCCCCTTTCCTCACCGGCATGTGGTCGATGCCGGGAAACACCCGCGAATTGAAGGTCCACAGGTTGAAATCCATCATTTCCGCGACCTTGGGCAGATAGCTGCCGGGGTCGATGCGGTATGACCCCAGCATGAAGATGAAATCGCGATCGACACGCATGAAGTTGGGATCGCGCGGATGCACGATGACCATGCCCATCATGCCCATCGCCATCTGCACCATCTCGTCGGCATGCGGGTGGTACATGAACGTCCCGCTCTTCTTCATCTCGAACTCGTAGACGAAGGTCTTGCCGGGCTTGATGTGGGGTTGCGAGAGTCCGCCCACGCCGTCCATGCCGGAGGGAAGGAGCATGCCGTGCCAGTGGACGGTGGTGTGCTCGGGGAGTTTGTTGGTGACGAAGATGCGGACCTTGTCGCCTTCGACCGCCTCGATGGTCGGCCCTGGCGATTGCCCGTTGTAACCCCACAGGTGCGCCTTCATGCCCGGTGCGAGCTCACGCACCACCGGTTCGGCGACCAGATGGAATTCCTTCCAGTCGCCGTTCATCCGCCAAGGCAGGGTCCAGCCATTGAGGGTTACCACCGGCTGATAGTGAGGACCGGAACTTGGATGCAACGGTGGCTGCATCGCCGGCGTGGTTTGCGAGACGGCTTCGGGAATACCCGCCGCGGCCACGCGGCCGCTGATTTGGCTCGCTCCGGCCAATGCGAGGCCGGAGCTGGCGAGGAATGTTCGGCGTGAGAGGCTCATAACATTGCTCCCAAGGTCTCAGTGCTGCTCGGCGGGTTGACCGCTGCTGGCGCTCGTGGCGGTGCTTGACATTTGCGCCGCCTCGCCACCGCCTCGCCCGCCGACGATAGCGGCATGCAGGTCGACGCTCGCCAGCCAGAACTCGCGGCGGGCTTCAATGGCCTGGCTGTTGGCGCTGATGCGTGCCCGCGCTTCGGCAAGCAGGGCGAAGAGGTCGCGGATCATGGCGTTGTAGTTGAGCATGGTCTCGTCGGAGATGATCTTCCGTAGCGGCAGCACCTCGCGCTCGTAGTGCCGGGCGATGTCGTAGGAGCCGCGGTACATCTGGTAAGCCTCGCGGGCCTCGGAACGCACGTTGACCGCCCGCTCCAGCAGGCGATTGACCGCGCGCATGTAGGTCTCCTCGGCCTGACGCACGCGCGTCTCGCCGAAGTCGTAGATGGGAATCTGCACCTCGAGGTCGAAGCCGCGGCGCTTGATCTTGTCGGCCTCGCCGGTATCGGGGTTGATGTCCTTCTCGGTTTTGCTGATGCCCGTGACTTCCAGCGTGTTGATGAAGCGCGTCTTGCGCGTGAGACCAAGCTGCAAGGCCAGGATGTCCAGCTCCATCCGCGCAACAACCAGGTCGACGCGCCGGCTGACGGCTTCCCGTTCGACAGACGCCATGGAACGTGGTTTCGGGGGCAATGCGGTGAGCCTGTCCGGAAGCTTGAACGTCGTCTCGCCACCCCAAAGGCCCAGGGCGCGGATGAGGCGCTCTCGCTCGCTGCGCTGTCGCAGGCGCGCCATCGCCACCTGCCCGCTGACCTCAGCATAGAAGACGTGCTCCCGCGCCTGCTCGAGTTTCGACATGGCGCCGGTTTCGCCCAACTGCTTGGCAAGATCCGAGACCGCCTCGGCGGAGAGGCGCGTTTCCTGCAGAAATTTTACGGCCTCATTCGCGGCGACGGCTCGGTAGTAGCTCCGCGCAGCATCCATAGCGATGCGCAGCGTCATCTCCACGGCGCGTGCCTGCGCCTGCCTGAAACGAGCCTCGGCGATTTCGCGGCGACGCGGCAATGTCAGCAGCCCCAGCACGTTCTGCACGATCTGCCGTTCGATCTCGAAGCCTCCGGAGCCGACGATCCGCAGAAACGAGACCGTCGGTGCGGGAGGGAGACTCGCTTCCGCCATTTCCGCCTCGGAGATGCCGAGCTCGTTGAATGCCGCCTGCAGTCCCCGGTTGTTGATGAGGGCGATCTGGACCGCGCTCGATACGCTCAGCGGCTTCGCCAGCAGGGCCTTGACCCGAAGAGACACGGTTGCGGCATCCGCTTCATCGCGAATCTTGACGACGTCCTTGCCAAGTTCGGTACCTGCGGCGGCCTCGACCACCAGCATGCCTCCGTCCGGTGAGAACCGCGCGCATCCGCTCGTGCCCATGACCGCGATGAGGAGCAGCACCTCCAAAGCGCTACCCCTGCCTCGCCATGTCCCCCTCGGGTTCATATCCGCGTCCTGTTCTTCATAGACCTTCTGGCCTTAGTGCTTGTGCTGCTGACCCGGTTGCGCCGGCGCGCTTCCTTTCCCTTTCGGCGGCACGTCATCCGCGCCCTTGGGCGCGACCCGCCGATTGACGTCACCCCATGGCAGCGGCTCGACCGGTCGATAGGATTTGGTGCCGGAGATCACCGGGGAGTAACGGGAGGGAGGAGCAGGAGCGCTGGGATCATCCGGGGTCGCCGCACGGACGGTCAGCGAACCCGTCACGGCGATAAAACCGCAGAGAGATAGGAATGTGTGCGCACGCATGAGGTTGCGCCTCTATGCACGATGGACGATGGGTGCAGCGGCTGTGTGGACGTATCCACGCGCCGTTAGCGGGCCTTCAACAGAGCTGGATATGAGCTTGGTTGGCCTGCTCGCGCAGGACCGGGCCCGCCTAGAGCGGCAGGCTTCGCGGCGGACGGTCGATGCCGTGCGGGTTCGTCTTCGCCATGCCGAAGACGGGCATGGGCTCAACTCTTGCGGAGAGCCTTACGTGCTTCATGGCCGCTGGAGCAGGTGCCTCGACACCTGCATGGCAGGCGATGCTGCCGCAGCAGCAGTTGCCTTGATGAACTGGCGCCGGGATTTTGGATGGCGTGGTCGTCAGGTCGGTTTGCGAGTCCTCCTGGCGCGTAGAACTTTGAGCTTCATCCGATGCCGTCGCGGCAACAGCCTCGAAAGTCACAGCCACAGGTACGCGCACCTGCACAGTCGCGCTGTCGTTATGATCATGACCGGCATGCGCGCTCGCCGGAGCGGCGCCGCCGACCAGGATGAAGGACCCTGCCAGCACGGCGCCAAACAGGACAGAGAGCTTGGCTCGAAAGGCCATTCAGCCTCTTTTGTCGCTCGCATGGGCGATTCGCTTAGAATGGAACGTAGGTGTGGCCTAGAAGGCCGTCAAGTCATTGAGCGGCGGAGCCAATTGCCGCTCGTGACCTGGATGCATCGTTGCATCACCGTCGGGTCGTCAGTAGCCCCGCCAGTAGCGGGGCCTGTCCGGGTAACGGCGCTGACCGTAATATCCGTAGTCGTCACGCTCGCAGGGACCCATGGCATCCCTTTCGACCAATTCGCCGTAGTATCCGACGTGGACATGGAAGCGGATGCCGCGTTTGCAGGCGTTGAAGCTGTACGGGATGGTCGCCCGTTCGATGCGGATATCGTAGTAGCCGCGCCGATGGAGCGTTTCCTCAGCTTCATAGACCGAATGCACCCGTTGGACGATAGCCTCGCCGACCGGCTTTGACGGTCCCGGGCTAAACGCCTGCACACTTGGGACGCCGAAGAGAACCAGGCAAACCGCGCCAGAGGCGCAAAGACTGTTCCGCCACATGGGAGACTCCCTCGCGCTTGGAATTGTCGCACAAATTCTATGGGCTTGGCGGTGAACGGCACCCGACATTGGCATTCATTGCGGGTTCATTGCCAGGCCGCAGTTTCGCCTCGCCCAATCCACCCCCAGCCTGCGCGAAATGGGTCATGAGGAGGTTCTAACGTGCCCGCCTGAGCTTCCTGCCCTCTCTCATGCTCAGATGAATCCTGGGACCGTCGGGATTAAGCCAGCACAAGCGTAGGGTTCAACCGGATGACTTCCGTGAAGTCGGGCGATGGCCAGATCAAGTTCTCCCCGGCGCATGAAGGCGTTGCCGCGATTGTAGAATGTTAGAGAGGCGCGCGGATCAAGCCTTATCGCCTCGTTTAGCGATGCGATCGCCTCTTCGATACGCCCCTGCTCGGAAAGGTCCACCGCCTGGTTATTGAGCGCGCGTGCGTGCTGCTCGCGCTCAAGGGGCAGAACGCCTCCGCCGTCGGGCCCCTCTTCGGGCCCCGCCGCAACGACAGGTTTCGCCGCGCCAATCACGATGAGCAACGACATCGCCCACCTTGCGAAGGACAGTTTCATTTCACGCCAGGGGGATACTGCGCCCGGAGCGGAGCAGCAGGCTTTTAACCTTGCCAAGTTTGACGCCAGCCTCAGCGGCGTTCTTGTCTGCGGCCGCATGGTGCAGCCCATCGATGGTTTTGTCGCGTTGCGTCAACGCGGAGGCCAGACGCATTGTTGCGCCGCTTGCTGCATGCCAAACGGTGACATGGCCGATCACTCGATGATCCCGGATTTGGAAACCGGATAGATCCAATAGCTCAGTCCGCAGCCCGGAAATTCCTGCCCGACCTCCTGGAGCAGACGTTTTGCTACAGACGACCCGATGATCACGGTGACCTGGACGCGGCGCGCGTGGCCGCGAATTTGCTCGGACAGGCTTTGATGACCCAGTTCCGATCCGTGAAAGCGCACATCGGATATGCTGAACCCCTTGGTCAAGGCCTCGTGTTCGAGAAGAAACTCACCCAGGCGGTCCGCCAAGCTCTGGGGCGCGACAAGAGTGAGGCAAACGAGGTCATCCATGACGCGCCACCTGCTTTGGCAGGCCGAACCGCCGGTAGAGTACGGGCAGGAGAACCAGCGTGAGCAATGTCGAACTGGCGAGGCCCCCGATCACCACGATGGCCAACGGCCGCTGTATTTCCGAGCCGGGGCCGCTCGCGAAGAGCAAGGGAACGAGGCCGAACACTGTAATGCCCGCGGTGAGCAAGACGGGACGCAGGCGCCGCAGCGATCCGTCGATGACGATGTTGTCCCGCGCCACGCCCATTTCGCGCAGCTGATTGAAATGTGCCACCAGCACGAGACCGTTGAGTACGGCGATGCCCAACAGGGCGATAAAGCCGACGGAGGCTGGAACCGAGAGATACTCGCCCGAGCCCCAGAGCGCGAACACGCCGCCGATCAAAGCGAACGGGATGTTCACGAACACCAGCAGCGCCTGGCGCACCGAGACGAACGTCGTGAACAGGACCAGGAACACAAGAGCCAGCCCGACCGGCACCACAATCGAAAGGCGCGCAGCGGCGCGCTGCTGGTTTTCAAATTGGCCTCCCCAAGTCAGGCTGTAGCCCTGCGGCAGCTTCACCTGAGCGCCAATCACCCGCTTGGCCTCGTCGACGAAGCCGACGAGATCGCGGTCACGCACGTTGCTCTGCACGACGGTGTTGCGCAGGCCATTCTCCCGGTCGATCTTCACCGGGCCGTCGACCCGCTCAAGGGTTGCGACCGACGCGAGCGGCACCACTTGGCCCGACGGCAAAGTGAGATGGAGGGCGGAAAAAAGCGCGGGTGAGGCGCGCAACTCATCCTCGCCGCGCAGCAATACGGGGGTGCGCCGCGCGCCTTCCGTGACGATGCCGAGCGTGCGGCCCTCGATCCGGGACCGCAGCGTCTCGGCGATTTCGTCAATGCTCAGCGCAAACCGGCCGGCACTCAGGCGGTCAACGCCGATGCGCAGGTATTGCACGCCTTCGTTCAGGCTGGCGATGACGTCTTGGCTGCCTTTGATCGACTTCAGCGCGGCGGCAATCTCCTCCGCGAGTCTGTTGAGCGTTGCGATATCCGGCCCGAAAATTCGCACCGCGAGGTCGCCGCGCACCCCGATCACCATCTCCTGCACGCGCATGTCGATCGGCTGGGTGAAGCTGTAGTTGATGCCCGGCAGATCGTTGAGGACCTTGCGCAGCTCGCCCAGCAGCCATTCCTTGTCGGGCTGGCGCCACTCGGATTGCGGCTTGGTCAGCAGGTAGGTGTCCGTCTGGTTGAGGCCCATGGGGTCGAGGCCAAGCTCGTCAGAGCCCGCGCGCGCGACAATGCCGACGACTTCCGGCACCCGGCTCATGATCGCCTTGTGAATCTTGAGATCGAGCGCGGTTGATTCCTCGAGATTGATGGAAGGCAGCTTCTCGATGCCGACGATGATGCTGCCTTCGTCCATCGTCGGCATGAAGGTCTTGCCGATCCTGGTGAAGACCACGCCGCTGGCGATCAGCGCCGCCAGCGCGGCGGCGATTACGACGCCTTCATGACGCAAGGCCCAGCGCAGCACGGGCGCGTATGCGCCCGAGACCATCCGCACGAGCCGCGTATCCCCATGTGCCGAGCTCTTGAGAAGAAAAGACGCCAGCACAGGTACGACCGTCAACGACAGCAGCAGGGAGCTGCTCAGGGCGAAAGTGATGGCGAGAGCAACGGGAATGAAGAGCTTACCCTCCAACCCGTCGAGCGACAGCAACGGCAGGAAGACGATGACGATGATCAGGATACCCGACGTCACGGGGACAATGACATCGCAGGTCGCCCGATAGACAAGATGGATAAATGGCAGCTTGCCGCCGCCGCGACGATGCGAAAGTTCGGCAACGATGTTCTCCACCACCACGACCGCCGCATCGATCAGCATGCCGATCGCGATGGCCAGTCCGCCGAGGCTCATGAGGTTCGCGGACATGCCGTACAGACGCATGAGAATGAACGTCGCCAGCGCGGCGAAGGGCAGTGACAACGCGACGACAAGAGCGGCGCGCCAGTCACCGAGGAACAGGATGAGTAGCGCCACGACCAGCACGATCGCCTCGAGCAAGGCTTTCGAGACGGTGCCCACGGCGCGGTCAACCAGGGCCCCGCGATCGTAGAACACATCGAGCCGCACGCCCGGCGGCAACTGGGGCTTCAGTTCCTCCAGTTTGCCGCGAACACCCTCCACGACATCGCGGGCATTGGCGCCGCGCAAGCCCAGCACGAGACCCTGCACAGCCTCTCCGGCGCCGTCTTTAGTCACCGAACCGTAGCGGGTGATCGATCCAATGCGCACGTCGGCGATGTCGCCGATGCGCACGACGCTGCCGTCGCGTGACATCACCACAATGGCGCGCAGATCATCCAGCGACTTGACGTTGCCCTCGGTGCGCACAACCAGCGCCTCGCCGCCTTCGGTGAGACGCCCGGCGCCGTCATTCTTGTTGTTGGCTTCCAGCGCCTTCTGCAGCGCATCGGCGGTGATGCCGTGGGCCGCCATGGCCGCGCCTCTCGGCATGACCTCGAAACTGCGTACCAGGCCGCCGAGCGCATTGACGTCTGCCACGCCGGGAAGCGTACGCAGCGCCGGCCGGAGGACCCAATCGAGCAGGCTGCGCCGTTCCATCAGCGAGAGATCGCCTCCCTCGATGGTGAACATGAACATCTCGCCGAGCGGCGTGGTGATCGGCGCCAGCCCCCCCGAAATATTGACCGGCAGGTCCTTGGTGATGCCGTTCAAGCGCTCGGCCACCTGATTGCGGGCCCAGTAGATGTCGACGCCGTCCTGAAAATCGATAGTGATGTCCGCGAGGGCATATTTGGTGACGGACCGCAGGATCTTCTTGTTGGGGATGCCGAGAAGTTCCAGCTCGATGGGTGCGGTGATACGCGTCTCGACTTCTTCGGGCGTCATTCCCGGCGCCTTCATGATCACCTTCACCTGCACCGCCGAGACATCGGGGAAGGCGTCGATTGGCAGGCGGTAAAATGCATAACCGCCTGCCGCGACCAAGGCCGCAGTCAACACCAGGATGATCAGGCGTTGGCCGAGGGCGAATTCGACAAGCCGGCTCAACATTTCACTTCTCCGCCCCGCCCAGCCCCTGCCAAGCCCCCTTGAGTATGACCAGGCCTTTGGTGGCGACTTGCTCGGTGCCGCCGAAGGGCCCGCTGACGACGGCAAGTTCGGCCGACTCTTCCAGCAGTTCGACATCCTGTGCCCGGAAGCCCTGGTCCGTCTGAACGAAGACGTAGGCCCTGCCTTCGCGGCGCACGACGGATGCGGGATGAATGCCCCACAATTTCCTGCCCGTGGCGGCCGGCGTGATTTCCGCCTCGACCACCTGATGCGGGCGCAGCTTGTGATCGGTCACGGTGATTTCGGCGCGGGCGACGACGAATTGGTTCGCAGCATTCACGGTGTTGCCGATGGTGAGGATCTCGCCCGCCGCTTGATCCGGTGGGACGGCGACGCGATCCTTCACCCGGAGCCGGCCGATCTTGGCAGCGGGGACCTGGATTTCGAGCCAAAGCGGTGAGAGCGCGGCGATCTTGAACAGCGGGGCCAAGGTTTCCACCGACTGCCCGGAAATCAGCGATGATTCCAGCACCATGCCGCCGATTGGAGCGGTGATGGGCAAGGACGTGCTCAACGTGCCGCTCAAGGCCAACTGATCGATTTCAGCATCGGACATGCCGCACAGCTTCAGCACGATCCGCTTTTCGGAAAGCGTCGTTGTCGCCTGCGTATATTCGTTCTGCGTCGCCAGCATCTGTTTGGCCGCGAGGATTCGATCCGCCGAGAGGGCTCGTTCGCGCTCAAGGGTCCCCCGCAAAAACTTCTCCTGCCGGACGGCCTGAAGGAATTCGAATTGCGCACCTGTCCAATTCGGACCGCTCAATTGGGCAAGGACCTGCCCCTGAGAGACCGGCGTATCGACACTGACCGCAACCGCCTCGATCCGTCCTGCAAGCGGGACGCTGATGATCCTGATCTGATGCGGTGGAATGACAACGCGGCCAGGAAAGCGCAGCTTTGGCACCGCCGCATGCCGCGCCAGCGGTTCCGTCTCGATGCCGATCGCCTTGACCTGCTCGGCGGAGACTGTGATCTCGTCCGCGGATTGTACCGCCGGACAGCCGGCCAGGATGCTGACGAGCACAATCGTGGTGGTCACCCATCCGGGCGGTTGCGACCATGTGCGGGAAACGGGTGGTCCCGTGCCGAGCGCACCGCTCCGCAGGGCAGCCGGAAACCCGAACGCGATTGCCCGCAGTGAACGCGCGCAAGAGCGATGGTAGGGAAGGTCCATGGGAAATCTCGCATTCCAGCCAAGCCAGCGGACCGAAGTCCCGAGCGTTCAGGCAAGAATGCGAGATCTTGGCGGGCGATCCAGCGAGTGCGGCTCAGCCCCTGCGTCGGCCCGCATCACGGGAACGGGGGGCTTGGCCTGCGGCAGGGGAAGAACCGGGCTCACGTCGTCGACGATGGCATAGCCGCCATGGCAGATGGTATCGCAGCAGTCGGCGTGGCTCCCTGCTGGAACTTTTTGGGGTTCCCCATTGTGCTCCATGTCGATTGCAACCGGGGCCGCCGACCGGAAATCTTGGGACTGCGCCACATGTGCGTGACCGTGGTGGCAGTGTGCCAGCGCGTGAGCATACGCTCCGATGGTCGAGGCGCAGACCAGCGCAACCAAAACCGCGGCTGAAAACAGCCGGGCCGACCATCGCTGGTTCACGCTGCGCATGGATCCTCTACTTAAATCAGCTCGCCTGCATCACTATGTTCGCGGACTGCGCAGACATCAAGGCAATCTCCGCCATCTTGCCCCCCTCGATCCACCTTCAACGCCGTCACAGTGGACGACATCCCACTCAAGCATTGCATCTGCGTGCATTGTCCTCAGTGCGGCGTTTCGCTTCCTGTTTGCGCCGGCGGCCACCGACCGGGCGATAAGGTACCAGACCAGAGCTGCCGCGGCGACGACCCCAACGCCAATCTGCACCAGCGTCGGCCGCGAAGCAGCATCGAAAACGGGGTCGAAGATGTCGGACAAGACACTTCCTCACCTCAGCAACACCCATTCCCGGGAACGCGAAGCTAAGCCTTGCATAACCTACCCCCTAGGATAGGATAGAGCCATGAAACACGCAAGTCATCCCGACATCATCATTCGCCTGAAGCGCGCTGAAGGCCACTTGCGCTCGACCATCGCGATGATCGAAGCAGGGCGCAGTTGCGTTGACCTCGCCCAACAGCTCCACGCGGTCGAGAATGCGATCGGCAACGCCAAGCGCGAATTGATCCACGATCACATCGACCACTGTCTGGAAGACGCGCTAACCGACACCGGAGCGGGGGCCAAGCGCGCCCTGAAAGAGTTCAAGGTACTGAGTAAATACTTATGAGTGGAAAGTTGATTCTCGATACGGCGCGCGACTGGTTTGGGTTTTCCTCGAACGATGGTGATGGAAACGTCCACGGGCATGCCCATGATGGGCCGCATGGGCATACCCATGGTGTCATCAATCCCACCATCGCAACCACGGCGCGCGGCATCTGGGCCATCAAGTGGTCATTTGTCATCCTTGCCATCACGGCCGCCCTGCAAATCGTCGTCGTGCTGGCTTCGAGCAGCGTGGCCCTGCTCGCCGACACCATCCACAACGTCGCCGATGCGACGACGGCCATTCCGTTGTGGGTCGCCTTCGTACTGGTGCGGCGCAAACCGACCGCGACGTTCACCTATGGCTATGGACGGGTCGAAGACCTGGCCGGCATCGCCATCGTTCTCATCATCCTGTTCAGCGCTCTGGTCGCCGGCTACGAGGCCATCGATCGGCTGATCCATCCGCTTCCCATCACCCTGCTCGGCTGGGTCGCGGTCGCAGGCGTCACCGGCTTCATCGGCAACGAGATAGTCGCCGTGTTGCGCATCCGCGTCGGCCGCGAGATCAACAGTGCGGCGCTCATTGCCGATGGCTATCACGCCCGCACCGATGGCCTCACCAGCCTCGCAGTGGTCGGCGGGGCGTTGGGTGTCTGGCTGGGCTTTCCACTTGCCGACCCGATCATCGGCCTTCTCATCACCATCGCCATTTTCGGCATCGTCTGGCAATCGGCCAGGTCCGTCCTTACCCGCATGTTGGACGGGGTCGATCCAGCCTTGGTCGGCGAAATCCGCCACGCTGCCGAACACGTCTCCGGCGTTCGAAGCATCCTCGATGTCAAGGCGCGCTGGCTGGGGCACCGGCTGCACGCCGACGTGACCGTGCTTGTCGATGACGCTTTGCCGGTGGCCGAAGCCGACCGAATTGGCGGGAAGATCAAACAGGAAATGTTCGCCCACATTCCTGCCCTAGCGGTCGCCAACGTGCGCGTGCGCAGCTCCGATCCAGGCACAGGCGAAGAGGTTCTGGAGGGGCACCACGACGGACATCATCACGCCCCCGAGCCTTTTCGGTTCGAGAGCCCAATTGTCGGCGGTCTGCTGGAAATCATCGACACGCCCGACGGCGAGCGCATACGGCTCAGCGTCGAGCGACCTGTTAAGCGGATGACGGCAACCGTGTCCATCAATCGCCCTGATGGCAAGGTTGAAGCCCTCACTCTAACCCCGGTGGTCGGCAACGATCTTCAGTTCATCAGCCTGGCTGCGCCCGCCGAACCGCACAAGTTTGAAGCCCGTCTTTACCTTCAGGCAAGTGGTCGGGAAGACATCCTTCCCTTCCGGATGACCGAGCCAAGGGGCCATTCCCACTAATGGCGTGTTTGGCTTTTCCGAGGGTGAGAACTGAGCCATTCATGAATGAGAGAGTTTGGCGACTATCATGACGGATCACGGACACGACCACCACGATGGGCACAGCCATGCCGGCCATGGCCATGCTCCCGCAAGCTTCGGCACGGCGTTTGCGATTGGCATTGGCCTCAATCTGGCTTTTGTTGTGGTTGAAGCCGGTTACGGCATCGCCAGCAACTCGATGGCGCTGCTTGCCGACGCCGGGCACAACCTTTCCGATGTGCTCGGTCTCGCCGTGGCGTGGACCGCGAGCGTGCTTGTCACGCGGCCGCCCAATAAGAAATACACGTACGGTCTCCGCGGTTCATCCATCCTGGCCGCTTTGTTCAACGCCGTGTTTTTGCTGGTTGCGGTGGGGGCCATCGCCTGGGAGGCCATACAGCGCCTGGCGCATCCGGAACCCGTCGCCGGAAAGACGGTCATGGCTGTTGCTGCAGTCGGCATCATCGTCAACGGCATCACGGCCTGGCTATTTGCATCGGGCGCCAAGGGCGACATCAACCTCCGGGGCGCCTTCCTGCACATGGCGGCCGATGCGGCGGTTTCGGCCGGCGTTGTGCTGGCTGGGCTTGTTATTCTGTTTACCGGCTGGCAGTGGCTTGATCCGATGGTCAGCCTCGGCATTGTTGCGGTAATCGTGTGGGGAACCTGGGGGTTATTGCGCGACAGTCTCTCCATGTCCCTCGCTGCTGTTCCACCCGGACTCGAGTCCAAGGCCGTGCAAGATTACCTTGAGGCCCTGCCGGGCGTTGCGAGCCTGCATGACCTTCACATCTGGTCCATGAGCACCACCGAAACCGCACTCACGGCGCACTTGGTGATGCCAGGGGGGCATCCGGGCGACACGTTTTTGATTGAGACCTGCCACAGCCTCGCGCAACGCTTCAACATCGGACATGCCACTCTGCAGGTGGAGACCAGCCAAGACGTGGTCTGCGCCCTCGCTCCCGAGCACGTCGTTTAGCTACTCTGCCGCAGACGAATTTGAGCTGCGCGCGCACCTGCCGGCGTCCTACCTGGTTCCCTTGACGATTTGCACACGCTTGGGTTTTACGGTGCGCGGCGTGGAGACAAATTTGACGCCGAGGTCGTTGGCCCGCCGGTTCACCACTTCGCAATCAGCTTCAAAGCCATCCTGTTCGATCATGAGGATGAACCTGTCTGGTGCGGCCACCGAGCCCTCGACGCGCACCCGAGCTCCGCTCGTGGACAGGTCGCGAACCGTGCATGGCAGAGTGATGTGCCGGTCGTTGTAGGCGACGATTGCGCCCTTCAGGACGCGGCGGCGTGGGGAACCGCGTCTCTCCTTGCTGTCCATGGCGGCCTCACAACAGGGTTCCGCGCAGCACGAGATAGGCAACGCTGAAATAAATCACCAGCCCCGTCACATCCACCAGCGTGGCGACGAACGGTGCCGAGGCGGTGGCCGGGTCGAACCCCAGTCTCTTGAGAACGAACGGCAGCATCGAACCCGTCATCGAACCGAAGGTGACGATGGCCGTAAGTGCCAAACCAACTGTCACGGCCACCAGATACCAATAGGTCCCATAGTCATAGAGGCCCATTTTCTGCCAAAGGGCGATCCGCGTAATACCGATGATGCCAAGGATGGCGCCGAGGGTGAGTCCAGCCGGCAGCTCACGGGAAGCGATGCGCCACCAGTCTTTTAGGTTGATCTCGCGCAAGGCCAGCGCGCGAATGATGAGCGAGGTTGCCTGCGACCCTGAATTGCCGCCCGAGCTCATGATGAGGGGAATGAACAGGGTCAGCACAATCGCCTTCTCGAGCTCCACCTGGTAGTACTGCATGGCGCTGGCGGTCAGCATCTCCGAGAGGAACAACGCGCAAAGCCAGCCTGCTCGCTTCCTGATCATGGTCAGGAAGTCAATCTTCATATAGGGCTCGTCGAGGGCTTCCAGGCCGCCGAACTTTTGCACGTCCTCGGTGCCTTCGGCGATGATCGCATCGATTACGTCATCGACGGTGACGATGCCGAGCACATGCCCGTCCGCGGCCACCACCGGCACGGCCAGCAGATCGTATTTGGAGAGCAGTCGGGCGACCTCTTCGCGATCGGTCAGCGGCGAGACCGCAATCGGCTTGTAGGGCCGGGCGGCATCCAGCACGATCGTTTTGGGATCGCTGATCACCAGTCGCCAAAGCCCCACCACCTTGACGAGGCGCTTCGTTTCCGGATCGAGCAGGCAGACGGTATAGACGGTCTCCTTGTTTCTGCCGACCTCGTGGACATATTGCAGCGTCCGCTCCACCGTCCAGTCGGCGGGAACGCTCACGAAATCCGTCGTCATCAGCCCGCCAGCCGAATGCGGCGGATAGCGCAGCAGCTCGTCGAGGGACGCGCGCATCGCGTCGGGAAGGCGCCGCTTGAGCACCTCTCGTGGCCCCACCGGCAGCTCGCGGAAGATATCGGCGCGCCGGTCCGGATGCAGGCCGATGAGGATGGCCGGCGCACAATCCACCGGCATCAGTTCGATGAGTTTTGCGGGTTCATCGAGGTGCGGCTCGTTGAAGATCTGGACGGCTACCTGGACAGGCATGGCCTCCAGCACGTCCGCGGCCACCTCGCGATCGAGGCTGTTCAGCATCTCCGCGGCATCCGCCGGGCGATAGGGTGCAAGAATTGCGGCAATATCCTTTGGCTCCCCAGCGAGAGCACTCGCGGGCAGCACCTCGGCCGCTACGCCGTTTTGAGCAGGGAAGGTCATGGGCTCACCTCGTTTGCCTCTGTCATGGCAACCGGATGAGCGCCTACAAAACGGCGATCAAACCAGGGTCGCGGACGACGGCCGGTTCATTCGACTGCTACTGTCGCTTGGCATGTTGTTCCTCTTGCTGGCCGAGGTTCGCAGAATCTCGCCCGCATATGATGAAAGACTTGCGCGATTAAAACTGTCAACAAGGGCTGCGCTGCGCGGCGGTCGAGATGTGAGCGGCATCACTTCCCGGCCGCCTGCTGCCACGCTCTTGCAGCCGCCTGAATAACGGCCAGCGCATCGACGCTGCCATCCGCCTCGCCCTTCTCGAAGTCACCCTCGATCCGCGCCATTTGGTTGGTGACGTGGGCAAAGCAGACCACCGGCTTGCTCCGCGCGGCCGCGAAGGCATACAGCGCGGCGGCTTCCATCTCGACGGCGAGCAGGCCCTTCCCTTTCATCGCCTCGATCGCTTCGGCGGTTTCGCGGAATGGTGCGTCCGTGGTCCAGGTCGCCCCCCGCTCCACCGGGACGGACAAGTGTGCAAGTGCGCCGGCGAGGTTGGCCATGAGGGACTCACTGGCGTGACTGAACTCTGAAGGCGGAAGATAGTGATAGCTGGTGCCTTCGTCTCGCAGCGCCTTGTCGATTAGAATGAAATAAGGCGGCGGGCGCAACGGCACTAGCTGGCCGGCCGAGGTCATGCTGATCAGCAGTTCGCATCCGCTGGCAAAGAGCTCCTCGGCAATCAACACGGCGAAGGATGCGCCGACGGCGCGGCCGACGATGCCGAGCTCGAGATCACCTTCGCGGACGCGATGGAGGTCCGTGTGATAACAGGGCCAACCTGGGTCAAGTCGCGTTCGTCCGGCGCGCTCCAGTTGACGGATCAGGTCACCGTCCGGGTCGAGAACGCAAATGGCGGGCGCGCCTGTTGCGGTCGTTCCCTTTTGCCGGCGCGCTTCGCGGAGCAGGTTCTCCGGCGTAAAAGCGGAAGCTGCATCGTAGTGCTTGTCGGCCAGTATCGGCGCACGCGAGGTCATGCGGTTCCTTCCAACCAGATGGTTCAAGTTCAGGGTATATCTTACGGGCCAGCGATCCCGGCAACCGCCCAGGCCACAGCGGGCAGCACGAACGAGCCGTCCGGCCGCACGTCCGGAATCATCTCGCGCAGCGCGGCGACAAGTGACCCTCCGGTCGTCGTGTTGAGAGCCGCCGCAAACGCCGACGTTGGCGTGGCACCGCCAAGGAAGGGCAGCCAATAGTCATCGAAGGACGCGAAGTGCATCGCCAGTTCCAGCCTGGCGGTTCGGATGTCGGCGAGCCCCGCGCCGGACCACAGCTGGGTCATCTCCGGCAATCCCGAAGCATCGGGTGGACGGTTGCGCCCTTGTTGCTCCCGGACGGCCTCCGGTGCGATGACCGCCGCGGCCTGCCAAAACAACGACAGCATCGGCAATCCTTCCCGAAAATCCCACTTGGAGGTCGCTACGGTGCCGCCCCTGCGTGTCACTCGCGCCATCTCGGGGACAGCTCGGCCTGCATCGGTCAGGTCTTGCAGGATGAGCAGGCCGAGCACGGCGTCGAACGTCTTGTCGAGGAAAGGCAATGCTTCCGCCTCCCCTACCCTGAATTCGACACGGGCGCCGTCGCCGGCGTCCTGCGCGAATGAGATGTATTCGGCCACCGGATCGACGCCGACCACCTTGATCCGCGGATGCGAAGACAGGAGGGCACGGCTGAGGCTTCCGGTGCCGCTGCCGACGTCGAGAACATGTTGACCGTCACGGATACCCGCAAAGCCGATGAAGGCGGGCGCCAGCAGTGCGCTCCAGCGTCCCATGAACCGCTCATAGACCAATGGATTGGGATAGGTCACGGCCGGCTTGCTCCATCGTGCCAGTCAACGACCTGCCGCAGTTCCGACGGGCAACTGCTCTATCCCGACGGTCATCCCCGGATGGCCCGCCTGCGGCTGTCGCGGGAAGTGCCGAACTCGGTAATTGCTCACCCCCTCCACCCCGTGATCAGGCGT
>JRHI01001240.1_pt1 | contig 22501 bp, 26 predicted proteins | sample 215371 | NCBI WGS metagenome assembly JRHI01 (sample SAMN02929681, study PRJNA255918) | sediment metagenome | biome: cave system; feature: Ice Cave; material: Sediment; isolation source: sediment from deep within a dark volcanic ice cave with no known source of... ...
GTCCTTGGTGCCGATGCCCCACGAGCCGTCCGTGCGGCCCCAGTAGCAGCCGACGCGGCGCAATTGCTGCTGGATGTCGAGGACGAGCTTGTAGCGCGCCTCGGGATCGTTCGGTGCAAGCGTCGTCGGTTGCGGCGTGGCGGGTTCAGCCGGTGTCGCCACAGCGACGACCGTCTGCCAGCCGGCCTGCGCTTGCGCTACGTCAGTCGCGACAGGGGGTGCCGGCTCGACCTTGGCGAGCTTGCGCGATCCGCGACGCGCGGGCATCGTCAGCGCCACCGATGGAGCGAAGGCGCTCAGGTGCGAGACAGGGGAGAATGTCGCGGGCGCAAGCTCGGCGGCGCGCGTGGCCGAGACGCGCTGCACGTGATCGAGCGAAGTCCCGCTGTCGACGGGCGCGGGCAAGTACACGAACAGGCCCACGCCGATCCCTGCGAGCAGTACGAAACCGCCGAGACTACGCATCGATTTCGGGCCTCCCGCTGTCGACTCCTGCAGGATATAGGTAGTGTTAGGCAACATCCATAGAACATTAACGGTTCCGCACCTCCGTCTGGACCGCGCCGGGTTTAGTCGGCACGGTCATGATCAATCCAGACGGCAAGGTCGATGAGGGTACGACCTTGATCACCGCCAACAGCGCGCAAAACTGCAAGGGCAAATTCGGTGTCGCGAAGCTTCCCATCACGACAGCTGGTGCGGATATCCGAACAATATGTGAGACCTCGCCCGGCAAAGCCGATGTGGTGTCGTACTTGATATTGCAGCGGTCAGCCGGCGGTGTTTTTGTCTTCGCGATAGGTGAAGTCAACGACGGCACCACACCACCTGATAACGCGCAGGGTGCTTCGGCTCAAACTGCTGGTGCTGCCGCCGAGTCAACGTCGGTTCGGCTGATGGACGCGAGCATTCGGGTTCTCGGGCGCTAACCCCGCTGATCTTCAGCAACGCGCGAGAGCTGGGATAGACGCGCGCTCATTACTGGCCGAAATCATATGGGTTAACTCGCCGGCTTTCTGATCTGCCGCTGTGGCCCGCTGAGCATGTTCTGAATCGACCACGGGTTGAACGGCTTGCCGCGCTCGTTTAGGTAACCCGCCACGGCGAGCGCGGCGCTGATCTTGCGTAAACTCAGACGTTTGCCCGTCTTGGGATTAGCCCGTCTCAGCCGCTTGGCCATTTGTACGGCCTCGCCGAGCATTACGGCCCCCTTCAAGTCGCCGGCTAGCTCTGCCCGTCTGGCACGGCTCATCCGGCCCTCGCACTTTCCCGTCTCGAGGCGCTTACGATCGCGGGCGCTCTTGAGCTTGGCCACAAGGCGGGCCTTTTCGTACTGGGCAAAAGCGCCAGCGATCTGGCGCATCATAATCCGCGTCGGATCATCGCTCGCGGTCAGATCATCGCCAGTGGCAGTGACAAGATGCACGCCCCTCGAGACCAATAGGGTAATGCCCAGCTCTTGCGCCATGAGCTCGCGCGCAAAGCGGCTAGCATCCTCGACGATGACGGTACGCACGCCATTGCCCTCGATGCGATCCAGCAGCGCGGCGAAGCCCGGACGGTCTTGGATGGGGTCCGCGCCGCTTACTGCCGCGTCATAGAATTCGCCGGCGAGCTCGTAACCCGCACGCTTGGCGAACGCCGCGATCGCCTGCCGCTGGCGCTTCTCGCTGTCCTTGTCAGACCCGACATTGGCCGCCGAGCTGGTGCGCAGATAGGCGAGCGCAGGCGCCTTTCTCTGTGCCATGTTCGCCGTCTTTCCTGGCTTCCTGGCCTAGATATGTTAGATATTCCTGAGAATATCTAACATTCCTTAGCCGATGAAGCAAGGCGCTCTGCAGGGAATATCGCGTCTTAGCCCTGTGACGCAGGGAACTGCGCTCAGCGCTCCCACTCGGCCAATCTCCCCATCAACAGCCGGTGGAACCGGGCCCTCAAACGCAACCGAGCAAAACACATGGCTATGATCTGGGATTTGACCGATGTCCCCACAGTTGAGGTGGCCGACCTGGCCGCGGTGATGCGGGCGCTGATTGATGAGGGCCGCGGCCTGGTGCTAAGGCGCGGGATTTCCGACGAGGATATGAATGCGGTCCATGCCGAGGTGCAGCGCCGCTTCCACCACGAGCCGCAGCGCGCGCTCGCAGTGTTCGTCCGCTTCCGCAACCTGGTGGAGGTCTTCTCCGCCCACCGGCTCAAGGACATGCTGATGGAGCGCGGCTTCCCCATGATTGCCCCCGCCCTCGCGGTTGCCGCCTCGCTGCGGCTCAACGCTCAGCGCGGCTTCAATCCGCAGCATTTCCTGATGTCGTTGCAGGACGCGCTGACGGCTGCTGCAACGACGATCGAGACCCGTCTCGAAGAGCCTACGCGGCTGCAGGCCGCCTGAGCTGATCACGCGCCCTAGGCCACCCCTAACTCGGCACGAGAGCGCAGCCGGTCGAGCATCCCGCTGATACCCCCACAATTACAAGAGGGGGTGGCGGGTCATTTCAGTCATCCCCCGACGATGCTAACGATCTTCTAGCTGGATGACTTGGCGACGGTTTCAGTCGAGCTCAACCTCAATAAAAATGCGGAGAGCTCCTATCGGAAAACGAATGCCTTGGGCTGCCAGTTTCCGTCGTACATCTTCGCCGACCAGGTCGGTACTTCTTGGTACTTCGCGATGGAACTGGCAATCGGGCGAGTGCGGGCACGGCGTCGAAACTGACTGGGTTGTACCTTTGTGCTAGCTTCGTGTGCCGCCGGCCGGACGGTATCTAGAGAACTCGTCGCGTCGCCCGCGGATGGCAAAGACGCTTCAGGTTCCTTCTCCAACTCGGCGACGGCGGAATCGATCTCCGGCAATTTCTTGTCGGTGAGTTCTGTTTGGGCCTCCACGGTCGATCTGTTGGGCGCACGAGCAAGTTGGGGAATTGGAACATTGAGGCGCTCGACCGCCGGCTGGGTATCCGCACGTTTGCTGTTGTGGGTCGGACAGGTAACTGCAACGGCAACGATTGAGAGGCTGAGCGCGACGCCGGATAGTCCCGCGACATAACGGTGCACACGCCGCGGCTGATCCACTATTCCCACAATCTTCGCTGCGCGCTTTTGTCGGGACGAACCGCTTAACACAGGATGCGTTGTCGCTCGAGCCCTGGGAGGCTTTAGCGGCATTTCTCGCCCGAGCGACGACGATGTCCGCGCGTCCTGCACGTTGAGAACTTTGCCGCGGTTTTGTGAATATTTCATCAAGGCAGCCACGGACTGCGGCTAGTTGAGCATCCCCTCGTTTCGCGCGTCCTAGTAGATCCCCGTCTTCTGATACTCGATGACGCGGTTGAAGTTGGACGTCTTGCTCGGTTCTTCATATGAGATGGCCATGAGGCCGAAGGCGTCTGCAGCGTGGCTTGACCAGTCATGTTCAGAGCCTAGATCGACGACGCCGCTATCTGATCGCCTTGGGATCGCGCCATGGGCCTGGGAGCTTCTCTTGGCCGGCCTGCGGTCGTTGGGCATCACGGGAGGCTCGCTTGCCATCGGAATGGCGTTGCACCCGGCTCTACGAGAAGACGCCTAAGACCGGCAACCAGTACTTTGTCGGCCGGCTCGACATGGCCAAAGTCGCCGTGCTGAAGTCGAAGGAAGTGGCCGAGGACGGCTCGCCAATGTGGGACGTACTCCTGCAGGAAGCGCCTAGCGAACCGCGGCGCAAGCCAGAGGCAAAAGAAGAGGCGCGAGCGGAAGCTGCACCTTCGACGCCGTACCTTCTGCAGCGGCTCAAGGACGATGCGTTTCCATTCTGATCGCTTTGTAAAATTGGCGATGAAGCTGAGGCCATACCGGCCCTTGAAGCGGCGTCGGGGCGAGAGCCAAGCCGATCACAACAGCCGACACTTTCGCGAGCTCGAGCCGAGGTATCTTCGTCTGAAAAGGTGAGGGCGCCTCGATCCTGCCCAGGGTGACGGGCTGTTCGGAAGAGGCGCCCTCCGTAGTGCCCCGATTGGAAATGAGGGTGCACCCAATCGGAAGCAGTGAAGAGTAATTGCCGCCCGATGAACGCCGCCTGTACGGGCGCGACGAGTGGCTTGGACATCCAGCACCTCGAATGAAGGGCCGAGCCCGTATTCAAGCCGCTCGTGTTCCAGCGATGACGATCGTATTGTGTCTGATTGCTCGCCGCCTGATCGGTCCAGAATATCTTGTCGGCGATCACCAGACAGGCAAGCAGTACAAAGCACGCAATCACACTGCCGATGACGCCTCTGGTGTACTCGAACGCTTCGGTAGGGTGTGTGTGCATGTCGAACATGGCCATCTCCTATGATGGCTTCCAACCCGCCGGGGGTGGTTGGGGTTCCTGGTGCGCGCGCAACACGAGGCCTCAGGATTTCTTCTCGAGCAACAACTGTGCCCGCTCTTTGAAAGCGGTCTGCACGGCTCCTGCGAACCTCTGCAAGATCCACGGCAGAACGACCTCGAGGCGCACGTCGCTCTCCCCGACGTCTACGGTTCCCGAAACCATCTGGCCCATAGAGTGCGCCCGGAACGCCATGCGGTTGCCGGTCCAGGTTTGCTCATCGAATTTAAGAAGCGGGAGGTCAGCGGCCGCGCGCGCGAACCCGGGCTTCAGGCGCCGGAGCGCCTCGGCTTTACCGAGCGCGTGAGGAATTGAAACGACTAACGGCTCAGGCATTCGCACCTCAAGAAAGGGCCGCTGGCGCGTCCAGCGACCCCCTAGGGGAGCTGATAACTGCTCAAGGGCAGCCATCGCCTACAATGCCAATCGAAGGCCTCTCCGCTGGCCGATATAATTTGCGTCTAATGCCATTTGTTCCCCCGTCACGCCTCCGGCTTGACGAGTCTAAGGAGCAACCAAACTGGAACCCGGTGCGTTAAGGACTGAATGGCGATCAACCCAGAGAGGTGCGTCATGCCACTCATTCCTGTTGCTCAAGCCGCTGCCGCCGACAGCAGTCTAAGGGCCGTGCGCTTTGCCATGAAGGACGGCAGCAAGAAGGTCACCGTCCTAGTCTCAAGCCTCGCACTGGAGAATAGCGCGATCGCGGACGATCACGGATACTTCTGCACGTTCAAGCTCAATCGGAAGAGCTTCGAGCGGATCGCCAGCGCCAAGTACGAGAACGGATTTGTCGAGCCGGATGGAACTGTGTGCATCCGAGCCTTGGACATGCCTGTGGCGGCGTGAACTAGCATACGCAGAGTCCGGCCGCGGGGGGGCGGCGTCGCTGAACTTTTCGGGGCAGGCGACGGTTGTCACTTCGGGCGACATCAGTCCGCAAGGATCGAGCAAGCCCGCCGGGGGCTCCGGCGGCCACTACCCCGCTTCCGTTGGAGCCCTTGGTTAGCGGCCCACCTCCGGCTTGAACACCTAGCCGAGTGGCAACGCGACGAAACGCAATTCGCCACTGGCCTTCTTGAGAAGCAGAAGGATGGTTTTGCGGCCATCTTTGGCAGCTCTGTCAAGGTTCCGCACGACATCGTCAGGGGCTGCAACGACACCCTGATTAGTCTACATGATCACGTCACCGGGCATTACTCGCTCCGCAGCTACGCTTTGGGCGTCGACCCCGGTCACAATCACGCCGTCGACGTTCGCGTCGACGTTGTATTTTTGTCGGAGGGCTGGGGTCAGCTTGGCGAGGGTTAGGCCGCGCAGGGCCACGCTTCCTGATCGAGGTGGGGGAACTGTAGCTTCGGGCGATGCGGGAACAGCGGGGTCAGGCACCCCGTCGCCGCCGCAACGAACGCGGACCGTCCTGCCGATCTCAGGAAGATAACGCGTACACTCGCGATCCTCGGAACGCGCATGGGTTCCTATGCAGGTCCCCACAATGGCTAAAAGCCCGATGAGCCGGCAAACAGGCACAACTCCACCCTCCATAGGGGTCTTAACTGTAGCACGCCATCACACCTCCGGCTTGAACGCTGCGGTCTCGCACTTCACCAGCATGTAGCCCTCACGCGCCAGTACGAGCCGGTACTCGGGCCAACGCCTCGACGGCGCCGCGGTGCTGACCCTGCCACGGGCCCTGCTTGCGGACCTCGGGCGGGACGCGCTCATAGAACGCTCCGTCGTGGCAGAGCACGAACAGGTGCACCTCCGAGACGGAGCGGAAGGTTTGGTAACGGGTCGTCCATTTCTCGCCGGAAAATCGACAACGTTTTTGCTCGCAAAGTCGACGGTCGCCGTGCGTCTGCTAGTGTTGGGCCATATCTCGGGGAGGACATATCATGGCACAGCCTCTAATTGATCGCGTGCTCATCGACGCACGCAATCTGGTCGCCGACCGTCGTCGCCGGCTGCGCGGCGCAGAGGCCGTGACGGCCGATGGGCAGGAGTGTGATGCCTGCGATGATGACGCACAGCGATTCTGCGCCGTCCTTGAGGCAGAACCTCCGAACATGCAATGAGACGGCTTGCAAGTCGGCTAGCACCAGGAGCCCTTCGACGGATACTCGATCACGCGGTTGAAGTTGGACGTCTTGCTGGGCTCTTCATATGAGATTGCCATAAGGCCGAAGGCGTCTGCAGCGTGGCTTGACCAGTCGTGTTCAGGGCCAAGATCGATGTTGCGCGTTTCATCGCGCTTCGGGTGATAGTAGCCGAGGGCGAGCCTCCCGCTTTCCGTGGGCGTTAGGTTGAACCACATCTTGGGAATAGGCGCCGAACCGCTTCGATGCGCCGCCTTGCTGCTCCAGCTCCGGCATTGCGGGTTACGGTGGTGCTAAAGCCGGCCTCGCGGATGTGATCCTCATAGGTCTTGCCGGTCACGTTGTTGGCGTTCGACCCATCGTGCGGCAAGTGGCAAATCGCCTTTTCCCAGCCTCGGTGGCGCAGTTCGGCCAGCACGTCGCCGACCTTCTGGCCCCTGAGCTCGATGTAATCCAATACGCGGATTTCAGAGGTTACGAACTGCACGATCCAGATCGCCGTCGCATCGGCCCTGGCGCCGGCTCCGCCGATATCCCAAAAGGCACGCGACGCAAGATTGGGGTCGGCTCTGACTTCGCCGATGCGACCGTCCTTGTCCGCCATTGCAAGATCGTCGGCAAAGTAAGCGCCTTCGAACACCTGCATGTAGTCGCCTTCCCAGACGTGGCGATAATGCGCTCCGCTGTTCTTTTCGTCGTACAGCCGGTCGGCCTCGAGCCCTGGCGGAAACCACGGATTGTCTGAATAGTTGGCCCGCACCACGATGGCGCTCTCAGGCGGATTGCCGCGCAGGAACTTGTCTATCGCATCCGTTCGATGCCGCGGGTTCCAGCTGGCCCAGATTTCAGCATCAGGCTCGCGGATCGTTGGCGTCAGCAGTTTCAGGCTGCGCTCGGTCAACGTCTGCGCTTCCTCGATCCAGGCACGCCGGCAGCCTTCAAGTGACTTGATCGATTCTGCCGTGTGATCCCTCAGGCCGTTGAACATGATGAGGCCACCGCCCGGCGTTTCGATGCGGTCGTGCAGGATACGAAAGCTACTTATCAAGCCCAGGCGCCGAATGGTTGCTTCAACCAGAGCCTTCGAACTCTGCTGCAGGGTGCGCTGATACTCACGGATGCAGACGGCACGGGTGCCAAAATGGCTGAAACACTCCAGCACCAGGGCTTGCGCAAAATAATGCGACTTGCCGGACCCGCGCCCACCCCAGGCGCCCTTATAGCGCGCAGGCTGATCGAGGGGCGCGAAGACGTCGGGCTTGGTCGCCCGTATCCTAACTTCCCGGGGGTCTGACATAGACGTGCTCGATGATGTGTTTGACCGGATCTGCGTCCGCATCTCCGCCTATTGCCAGCTTGTCCCCATAGCTGCGGGGCTGCTCTTTGCTCATCTGCCATTTCTCTGCGTCGATGATCACCCGGGCGACCTGTGGGTCGATGCTGCCTGTCTCCAGTCTGCTGACGATTTCGTCGATGTGATCCTGTCTGGAATCCGCACGATGGGCTCGCGCGCGCGCATAGAGGTCAGAAAACTCCTTGTTCTGTCTTTTCCAGCGATACAGCGTGTCCTTGCTGGGCATGTCGTCCATGGCGCAGATCTCGACGACCGGCACGCGTTCGGCAACGAGATCGCAGATCCGCAAGGCAAGCTCTTCGGTGTAAAGCGTGGGGCGTCCCAGCTTCGGTTCGTCGGTCGCATCGGTCATGGTTGACGATGCCCGTCGCTTAGATCGTCAGGGCGCCGGTCGTCCTCGACCACGCACAGAGAGGAGTTTGCGGCGTCGAGCTCGGCGAGTTCTCGGAGAACTATGCGCGCCATGACGTGGAACTCACCAAATTTCACCAGGGCCCAGTTACGCCGCAGCACGCCGGTCGGACTCCGGTAGTAAACGGAGACACCGTCATTTTCGATGTAGTACCAGCCCTCGATTTCTTTGCCGCGAAACTCGATGCCGAGCACATGGCGAAAGGGCTCGCATGGCGGGGCTTCTTCGTCTGCATCGATTAGAAACGACAGGGCCAAGCGCCCCATCATCTCGAACTCGTCGGGTTCCGCGTCAATCCAGCGACGGCGCAACAATCCAGCAGAATTGATGTGGTGAACCCACACTCCTCCATCCTCCGCGAAGTACCAACCCTCGGAGAGTTTGCCATTGTCCTCAATCCTGATGAGCCTACCGTCCTGAATTTCGTTGTCCGGCGACATCCTGTTCCTCACTTCTGTTTTGGGTTGGCCGCATCAGATTCCAACATGCCCGGCAATTGCTGGCCTGCCAGCGCTGCAATGAGGCTATAGATCGGCGCCCCGGTCAGGGCTGATTTCACGGTGCCAGGCCGCAGGGCTGCGTAAGTTGTGGCGAGAGGTCCGCCTTTGACGGAATCGCGGACGTTTCTGACGACGAGGCCGTCATGACCAAATTTCCGCGCTAAATCGGCGAGCGTATCCGTGGCCTTGGTTCCGGAACCCCACGGGATGCCAGTCCACTCCCGGCCCCCGGCGTCTACGACGAGCGGATTCTTGAAGCTGACATCGGCCGGCATGACATTGGGACCAACGCCGCGGGTTCCCGCATACGTGTTGGCCACCTCGGGATTGTCTGAGGCCCAAAACGTCGTGTTCCGCAGTGCGCCCTCGGGTGCCCAGGCTTCTCCGATGGGAGAACCGCGATAGACACGGGCCATTACCGGGGCGGCTGCATCCGAAGCCTTCAGCGCTGCCGCGCCGGGCCCCATGAGCGACAACAGCGAGGGCAGGCTTAGGAGATTTAACGTGTCGGCCGATCTCTGTGCGATGTCTGGATAGCCAAAGTGGGCGCCCAACGCGTTGAATCCCATGAATGCCTGGTCAAGCGCCGATGCGTTGCGCATCTCGGGTTCGGGAGGGTTTGCCATTGCATTGCCGACGCGTGTTCCCACGAGCAGGTTGATTGGCTTATCGTCGAAGGGCCATGCCATGGGTCGCGGGCTCCGGTTGAATTCGGGGACGCACACACGACGGAACGTGGAAGCACTAACGGGTCACTCTGCCGTGACACGCGACAGGCGATCGGGGACTGGCTGGCGTGACATCGGGGGGTTCCCCCCTTCGGGGGGAAACACCCCCGTGACTGTCACGCTCCGAGCCGTCCTTGTCCGGGCGTGACAGTCACGGCTTTGTCCCGGCTCTGTCACGCTGTCACGCATGATCATTTGCCCCCGTGAAACAGGGAGGTTGCGCACTTTCCCGGCCTGTCACGCCGATCTGCCAGACGAACTCGGCATGGGAGGCAATGAGCCCCATTTCACGGAGCAACTGGAAGGCTCTGAAAAACGCCTGCCGCCGGGCGTCCGCGCTATCGGGTTTTTTACAGATGTTTTTCAAGTAGCAGGCCGCTCGCCACTGCTCGAGATCCACGCACATCGCACCGATAGGAACGCGCTCATGGTCAACGCGCTGACCGTGCCCGGCGATGATGAGCTGGTTGATTTCTTCCAAGCACAGATCCGCCGGCGAGTTCGGCTTAGGCATCTTCCGCAAATTGGCAGCGATACCTGCGTTGCCGTACTCGACGATGCAGCTCGTGATGGGATCGCCGTCGCCATCGGTACCGAGCTCGACACGCTTAAGCGTGAAGGTGCCAAGCGGGCCTTCGACGCCGTCTTTGACCTTCTCCAGCCTTACCGATCGCAAGCCCGCATCTTCCTCGCGGTCAATCCGGATGACGGTGTCGAGGGCCGGTAGGAGCGCCGATGATCCACGCATACCGAGATCGGAATTTTTGCCGGGATGCGCGGCAAAGAGAATTGCCGCCCCCGTGGCAGCCTTGATGCGCTCGCAGCGGGCCATGAATGCCGCGACCGTGGCCGCCTCGTTCTCGTTGTCGCCGGCGACGGCTGCGGCGTACGTATCGACGATGATCAAACCGACTGGTGCGCCGAACTTTGCTTCGACCGCGGCGGCCTTTCGAATGATCGTCTGCTCGTGCGCAGCGTTCGCAGGATCGGTCCCCAGAGTGATCGGCAGCGTGAGCCGCGCGAACATTGCCCCGCTGCCGTGCTGGCTCACCTGCGCGTCGATACGGCCTCGCAAGCCTGTCCGGCCTTCTAGGCCAATGTACAGGACGGGGGCCTGGTTGACGCGCCGGCCGCCATACCGTTTGCCGCGCGCGATGTGAAACGCGATGTCGAGCGCAAGGAAGGTTTTCCCAGCCCTGCTAGGTCCATAAACGGCATTCGTTGAACCGCAGGTTATGAGCCCTTTGACGAGATACGGCGCAGACTCTGTCGCTCGCGTGGCATCAGCGAACTCGAGCCCATCGTCTGCGCTCTTAGCGTCGAGTTGGCGGCGGCTCAGATCGTAGAGCCGCGTCTCGGCCTCCTCGATCTGCGCCTGCGGCGTGAAATCGACCGGACTGTCGTAGGCTCCCGTCACCATGTCCTCGCCGATGATGATGAGCGCGCGGCGCGTGGCGAGGTCGTAGACCGTGCGGCCGTAGTCCTCGGCGTTGATGATGGTGGTCGCGTTGGCCGCGAGCGTGCCGAGGTACTGCGGCACCGTCAGATTGGACGAGATCGGCTCGGCCCGCTCGAAGAACGTGCGTAGCGTAATCGGCGTCGCGTTCTTGCCGGCGTGAATGATCTTAGCCGCCGTCTCGAAGATCTGCTGATGCAGCGGATCAAAGAAATGGTGGGGCTCCAGGAACGACGACACCCGGTCCATCGCCTCGTTGTTGACGAGGATGGCGCCGAGCAAAGCCTGCTCGGCCTCCAGGTTGTGCGGGGCTTGCCGGAAGGGGACGGCGTCATCGGCGGAGGCCGACTTGAGCCGGTCGGAAACGAGGGTCGCTTTTTGTGCCATGCGGCGGAACGTATCCGATTCCGCCGGGGCACCGTCGAGCCGTCAAGGGGGCTCGTCCCCGCTATGCACACGGGCGCGGGAATTCGCTTGGCCGGCGCGAATCGGCGTCCGCGCCGGCTTAAGTGCCTCAGGCGCCTTCGCCTTCGCCTTCGCTCGGCGTCTCGCCGTCCGCCGGGGCTGCGCCTTCCTCGAACATCTCGGGGTTGAAGGTCTCGAGCTCGAGCTTCTCCTCCTTGACGACGGTCACGTCCTCGCCGCGCGATTGGCGCCCGGCCTCGTCCTCGGAACGGGCGACGTTGAGCATCACCTTGACGACGACCTCCGGGTGCAGGGCGACACTCGTCTCGTGCAGGCCGAGCTCCTTGATTGGGCGCTCCATGATGATCTGGCGGCGATCGACGGTGAAGCCGCCGGCGGTGATCACCTCGGCGATGTCGCGCGTCGAGACCGAGCCGTAGAGCTGGCCGGTATCGCCGGCCGAGCGGATGGCGACGAAGGTCTTGCCGGCGAGCTTCTCGGCGACGGCCTCGGCCTCTTTCTTCAGCTCGAGGTTGTTCGCCTCGAGCTGGTGGCGCTGGGATTCGAAGTGCTTGCGGTTCTCCTCGGTCGCCCGCAGCGCCTTCTTCTGCGGCAGGAGGAAGTTGCGCGCAAAGCCGTCCTTCACGTTGACGACGTCGCCCATCTGGCCAAGGCGACCGATGCGCTGAAGCAGAATGACTTGCATGGGGAATGCTCCTTCTTTCTCTCGATGTTCGGGTGTCAGGATGGCGGCGGGGCGCTGCTCGAGGCAGGCGGCTTGCGGATGGGCCAGACGGCGTCGGCGAGGCCGAGAAGGGCAAGGCCGAGCGAGGCGAGCGTGTTCACGACAAAGAGGGTGAGGTAGAGGCCCCAAAGCGCGAAGGGGCGCCAGGAGTGCCCGCGCGTCACGTAGTGGACGACAGCAAGGCCCAGGAGCACGTAGGCGAAGAACAACGGACCCGCGAAGCCCGCGCCGATCAGACCCGGCATGCCGGCAAGGAAGCCTGCGCCCGTTGCCACCGCAAACAAGAGCGGCGTGCCGACGGGATATGAAATCGCGGCCAGATCCGGCCATGGGCGCTGCAGGCGCCCGGACGCGAGCGTGACGCGTCCCGCGAGCCACATGTTGAATAGGAGGCTTCCCATGGTCGAGATGCCGGAAGCGGCGGGGAGCAGCGCAAGCGCGACCGAGGTTGCCTCGTCGATCTCCTGCGGCCCGAGCACGGGCGCGTCGGGCATCTTCGGCAGCTCGTTGTTGACGAACTGCTCGAGCAGGCCCCGCAGCGTCGAGCGGAGTTGGTCGATGTCGGCGCCGAGCAGGAAAAGAGTGAGCACCGAGAAGGCGCTGGCCAGAAGCGCCGCCGCGATCACGATGCGGCCAGCCGGATACCATTCTGTGGCCGCGCCGGTCTTGCGGTTGAGCGAGGCGAGATAGACGAGCACAATGGCGGGAACCGCCTGGCTTGCGGCAAATACGACGGCCGCGGCAGCGCTGCCGGCAGCCCACACGATCGCGGTGCCGGCAATGCCGGCGATGACGGCGATCGTCGGTCCGGCGCCGAACCCCGCCAGGAACAGCGCGAGCGGCGTCAGCAGGAAGAGGAGAAGGCGCGAGAACATCGGGCCCGTGGTCGCCGAGGCGAACACAACCGCCGAGACGAATCCGGCGCCAAGCCCGATGAGGAGCGAATACGGCATTTAACAGCTGTCCCGCGGTATCGCGGTTAGAGACGGAACAATGTCCGCCCCAACCTTGTCGTCTCATGCACCCGGCCGGTGGAGCGCTCCCTTGGCAAGGGAGAGATCCCGCCGCCCGGCACTAGCTCACTTCAAGACGTACGGCAGCAGGCCCAAGAAGCGCGAGCGCTTGATCGCTTTGGCGAGCTCGCGCTGCTTCTTGGCGGACACGGCCGTGATGCGGCTCGGCACGATCTTGCCGCGCTCGGACACATAGCGGCCGAGGAGGCGCACGTCCTTGTAGTCGATCTTCGGCGCATGCTCGCCCGAGAAGGGGCAGGTCTTGCGGCGGCGATGGAATGGCCGGCGGGCGGGGGCCGGTGTGGCGATCTCGGCCATGGGTTAGGTCTCCGAATTCGAATTGCGGTCGGTGCTCGGCGCGGGGCCGGCGGCAGGGGTGTCTCTCGCTTCGCGCGGGGGGCGAGGCGGACGGTCACCGTCGCGCGGAGGCCGGTCGCCATCACGCGGAGGCCGCGCGCGGAAGGTCGAGCCTTCGCGCTCGCCGCCACGGTCGCCACGCGGACCGCCCTCGCGATCGCCACGGAAACCTCCACGGCCGCCGCCGCCATCGCGATCGCCGCGGAAGCCGCCGCCGCGACCTCCCGGGCCGCCGCGGCCGCCGAAGCCGCGATCTCCGCGGTCGCCGCGCTCATCGCGGTCGCTCTTGCGCATCATGGCCGAGGGCTCGGTCTCGTGCTGCTCCACCTTCACGGTGAGGAAGCGAATGATCTCGGTCGAGATGCCCATGCGGCGCTCCATCTCGGCCACGGCCGCGGGCGGAGCATCGATGTTCAGCAGCGAGAAGTGCGCCTTGCGGTTCTTCTTGATCTTGTAGGCGAGCGACTTGACGCCCCAATACTCCGACTTGGTGACCTTGCCGCCACCCTGCTCGATGATGTCGGAGTATTCCTTGGTGAGGGCCTCGACCTGAGTGTTCGAGACGTCCTGGCGCGCCAGGAAGACATGCTCATAAAGAGCCATGTGCGTGGCCTTTCTTCCGTTTCACTGCCCCGGCGCAAAGCCCCTTATGGACCTGGATTGGCCCAACAGGTCACCCATGAGAGCGAAGACACCGGGAGCCGGGCGCGTGATGCCCAACCGCCTTGCAGGCAGCCCCCCGTTCAGCCTCCAGCCGGAGCGGGTAAGGGGCGCTTTATAGCTGAATTTTCAGGGCCGGCAAGGGGCGGGCTCTACTTCGGCTTGGGTGCTAGGCTCGCGGCGTCGATCAGCACGGGCTCGACGTGCCACATGGTATGGGCGCCGAAGAGGGTGCCCTTCACCACGACGCGCGTCCCGTCCGCCGGCAGGTCGCTCTGGCTCGCCTCGCCCCCGACCTGGATGCGGCCGATCGCCTTCTCGGTGCCGGTGGTGCCGAAATCGCCGTCGCCTCCCTCTTTGGGTGCATCGACGCAGACCGGCTGGTCTAGCTCCAGGTAAGTATAGAAGAAGTCTCCCTGCGCCTCGTGATGGCCGGTGCCGGACTTGATCACGCCCTCGATCTCCACCGGCTCGTTGTAGCTATAGTGAACGGCGGCGTCGCAGGCTCGAGCGGCGACTGCTTGGCCGGCGAGCCCCGCCAGAGCCAGGGCAAGAAGAGCATGGACGGCGACGCGCATTTCGCTGCTCCGGGTCAGGTCCCACCCGCGGAAAATAGCACGGCCCATGACGTCGGCGACACCGCCTAAGCGCGTTCCCCCGGTGCTTGACAGCCGGAGTTCGCCGGTGTTCTTGCGAGCCAAATCGCAAGGAGTGCCCGGTCTCGCATGGCCATTGCATTCATCTTTCCCGGACAAGGCAGCCAGGACGTTGGGATGGGGCGAGAGCTCGCCCAGACCTACGCCTCCGCGCGCGAGGTGTTCGAGGAGGTCGACGCGGCGCTATCCCAGGATCTTTCCAAGATCATGTGGGAGGGGCCCAAGGAGACGCTGACCCTGACCGAGAACGCGCAGCCCGCGCTCATGGCCGTGTCCATGGCCGTAATGCGCGTGCTCGAGCGCGAGAAGGGCTTCTCGCTGAAGGACAAGGTCAAGTTCGTCGCCGGCCACTCGCTCGGCGAATATTCCGCACTTGCCGCGGCGGAAGCTTTCTCGCTCGCCGACGCCGCGCGCCTGTTGAAGCTGCGCGGGCAAGCCATGCAGGCGGCGGTTCCCGTTGGCCAGGGTGCGATGACGGCGCTGCTCGGCGTGGGCATCGATGCCGCGCGCAAGGTGGCGGAAGCGGCCGCGCAGGGCGAGGTTTGCCAGGTCGCCAACGACAACGAGCCGACGCAGGTCGTGCTTTCCGGCCAGAAGTCGGCGATCGACCGGGTACCCGCGGTCGGCAAGGAATTCGGCGTTCGGCGCGCGGTGCCGTTGCCGGTCTCCGCGCCCTTCCATTGCACGCTGATGCAACCTGCCGCGGATGCGATGGCTAAGGCGCTTGCAGCGGTCGAGATGAGATCGCCGGCGGTCCCCGTCGTCGCCAATGTGCTCGCGGCAGCAATCAGCGATCCCACCGAGATCAAGAAGCGGCTTGTCGAGCAGGTGACCGGCACGGTGCGCTGGCGCGAGTGTGTTACCTACATGACAGCGAACGGCGTCACACATTTCTACGAGATCGGCTCCGGCAAGGTCCTCGCGGGTCTTGCCAAGCGCATCGATCCCTCGGTCAGCGCGGTGAGCATAGGCTCGCCGGCGGACATCGACGCTGCGCTCGCCCAACTTAACAGTTAGAGGACTTTCCATGTTCAATCTCTCGGGCAAGACGGCGCTCGTCACCGGTGCGACCGGCGGCATCGGCGGAGCCATCGCCCGCGCGCTGCATCAGCAGGGTGCCACCGTCGCCGTCTCTGGGCGGCAAGCCGAAAAGCTCGAGGAGCTGGCAAAGGAGCTCGGCGATCGCGTGCATGTGCTGCCCTGCGATCTCGGCGACCGCGCCGCGGTGTCAAAGCTGATCGACGAGGCGATCGCGAAGCTCGGGCGTCTCGACATCCTCGTCAACAACGCCGGGCTCACGCGCGACAACCTCTTCATGGTGATGAAGGACGAGCAGTGGGACGAGGTGATCGCGGTCAACCTCACGTCCACGTTCATGCTGTGCCGCGCCGCCGCCCGTGCCATGCTGCGGACAAAGCCCGGCTTCGGGCGCATCATCAATATCGCCTCGATCTCCGGCGTGTTCGGCAACCCTGGCCAGGGTAACTATGCCGCCTCCAAGGCCGGCATGATCGGCATGACGAAGTCGCTCGCACGCGAGGTGGGTTCGCGCAACATCACCGCCAATTGCATCGCGCCAGGCTTCATCGTGACGCCAATGACCCAGGCCCTCAATCAGAAGCAGACGGAGGAAATCGCCAAGATGATTCCCTCCCAGCGCTTCGGAAAGCCCGAGGAGATAGCCGCCGGGGTCGTTTACCTCGCGAGCGAGGAGGCGGCCTACGTCACGGGCCAGACCCTGCATATCAACGGCGGCATGGCGATGATTTAGGCCCCATGCTAGCAAACCATCCCCAGGCTTCCGGCGGACCCTTCCGGAGCGGCGTTTTCTGGAATTCTAGCGCCGACGGAAGGCCCTTGCGGGCGCTGGCCAAGGCCAGCTAAGTGTGTTAACGAGCCGAACGGTTTCCCGGCCCCTGGCGCTTACGCACACGTTCGCTTGGGCCTTATGTTTGGCCGCTGCACAAGGTGCGAGAAGTTGGATACCCGCGTCGTGTCAGTGCCCGCCAGTCGCGAGCCAGTGCGGATAGATAGCAGCGACCGGACCAAGGGCGAACCCAACAGTAACGAACTGCAAATTGCCAAGAGCAACTGACGCGAGGGAAGACGATGAGCGATGTCGCGGAGCGCGTGAAGAAGATTGTCGTGGAGCATTTGGGCGTGGAGGCCGACAAGGTCACCGAGAACGCCAGCTTCATCGACGACCTGGGCGCCGACAGTTTGGACACGGTCGAGCTCGTGATGGCCTTCGAGGAAGAGTTCGGCTGCGAGATTCCCGATGATGCCGCCGAGCACATCCTCACCGTCGGCGATGCGGTGAAATTTCTCGAGAAGAACGCCAGCGCCGCCTGAGGCGTATTCCCTCACTGCCAGCCTGGGCAAGCCGCGGGGCGCCAGAAGGGGGGCGAAGCCCGGGCTTGTCTTCGGCAATCCGAGCGCGGGGTGAACCGGGCGGACAGCACGGAAGATCCGAAGGACCAGAATGCGTCGCGTCGTCATCACAGGACTTGGGATGGTCTCGCCCGTGGGGTGCGGCGCGGAGGCGTCGTGGCAGGCGCTGATCGCGGGTGCGAATGGGGCGCGCCGCATTACCGAGTTCGAGGTCGACGACCTGACCTGCCAGATAGGCTGCTTCGTGCCGCGCGGTGCCACCGCCGAGGGTAAGTTCAATCCGGACGATTGGATGGAGCCCAAGGAGCAGCGCAAAGTCGACGACTTTATCATTTACGCGGTGGCGGCCGCGACGCAGGCGATCGCCGATTCCGGCTACGCGGCCGACACGGCCGAGAAGCAGGAGCGCACGGGCGTTCTCATCGGCTCCGGCATCGGCGGCCTATCAGGCATCGCCGACACCTCGCTGCTTCTGCGTGACAAGGGCCCGCGCCGCGTCAGCCCCTTCTTCATCCCCGGCCGCCTCATCAACCTTGCCTCGGGCTATGTCTCCATCAAGCATCAATTGAAGGGTCCGAACCACGCGGTCGTCACCGCCTGCTCGACGGGCGCGCACGCCATCGGCGACGCCGCGCGCCTCGTCGCGCTGGGCGACGCCGACGTGATGGTTGCGGGCGGCGCCGAATCCCCGATCTGCCGCATCGCGGTCGCCGGCTTCACCGCATGCCGCGCGCTCTCGACCGGCTTCAACGATCGGCCCGAGAAGGCGTCTCGCCCTTATGACAAGGACCGCGACGGGTTCGTCATGGGCGAAGGGGCCGGCGTCGTGGTGCTCGAGACACTCGAGCACGCCAGAGCGCGCGGCGCCAAGATCTACGCCGAGGTCATCGGCTACGGCATGTCGGGCGACGCCTTCCACATTACCGCACCCGCCGCCGACGGCGACGGCGCCTATCGCTGCATGCGAGCCGCGCTAAAGCGCGCCGAGATCGAGGTGAGCGACATCGACTACGTTAACGCGCACGGTACCTCGACGCCGATGGGCGACGAGATCGAGCTTGCCGCGGTCGAGCGCCTGTTCGGCAACGCCACGGGCAAGCTCGCCATGTCGTCGACCAAGTCGGCGACGGGGCATCTGCTGGGAGCCGCCGGCGCCATCGAGGCGATCTTCTCCGTGCTCGCCATTCGCGACAACGTCGCGCCGCCCACCTTGAACCTCGACAACCCGTCGGTTGAGACCGCGATCGATCTCGTGGCGCATACGGCGAAGAAGCGCCAGATCAATACCGTCCTGTCCAACTCGTTCGGCTTCGGCGGGACCAACGCCTCGTTGATTCTGCGCCGGGTCGCATGAGGCGGAGAGGCCACGCCGGTCGGTTTAGTGGCGCGGCCGGGGGGCGGTTCGTTCGCGCTTTCGCCACATTTGCCGATAGGGTTCAGACCCATACTCTGCAGACGCCGAGCGGGAACAGCCTCGTCGGTCAACGGAGCGGACCCATGAGCTACACCCGGCCTCCGCGGCTGGAGCCCGAGTATCGTCGGGGCGGCATTCGCCCGCGCAGCCCGTCCGAGATGCTCGAGCCTTCGCGCCCACCGGCTCCGCCGCGCAAAGGCAACGGCCGCGCCCGGCCGACCGCCGTGGGACCGTTCGTCCGCTTCGGCAGCACGCTGTTCACGCTTGCGCTCGCGCTCATGCTCGCCGGCTTAGGCCTTGCGGCGCTGCTCTATCACGAGTTCGAGCGTCCGGGCCCGCTCGAGATTGCGCGCACCGTGGTCGTGCCCGAGGGCCTGAGCAGTAACGAGATCTCCGAGCTCCTGGAGAAGGACGGCATCATCGCGGACCGGTGGCCGTTCATGATCGGCTTCCTCGCCGAGAGCCGGATCGGACCGAAGAAGAAGGTCCTCAAGCACGGCGAATACCTGATCAAGCCGCACGCGAGCATCCGCGAGATCGTCGACGTCCTGTCCGATGGCAAGGCGGTCCAATACAAGGTGACGATCCCAGAGGGCCTCACGAGCCAGCAGATCGTCGAGCGCCTGAAGGCGGAGGCGAACCTGACGGGCGACATCGCCGCGGTGCCGCCGGAAGGATCGCTCTACCCCGAGACCTACGGCGTCGAGAAGGGGATGACGCGGGCCGCACTTCTGGAGCGCATGAAGGAGAAGATGCAGCAGTTCCTCGCGGCAGCGTGGGAGAAGCGCAAGCCGGGGCTGCTTCTGAAGACGCCGCAGGAGGCTGTCGTGTTCGCGTCGATCGTTGAAAAGGAGACCGGGCGTCCCGACGAGCGCGATCGCGTCGCCGCCGTGTTCATGAACCGCTTGCGCAAGGGCATGCGGCTGCAATCGGATCCGACGGTGATCTATGGCATCGTCGGCGGTCAGGGACCGTTGGGACGCTCCTTGACGCGCGCCGATCTCGATCAGAAGTCGTCGCACAACACCTATCAGATCGATGGCCTGCCGCCGACGCCGATCTGCAACCCAGGCCGCTCCGCGATCGAGGCGAGCTTGAACCCGGCGACGACCACCGATCTCTATTTCGTCGCCGACGGCACCGGTGGGCACACTTTCTCCGACACGCTGAAGGAGCACAACGCGGCCGTCTCCAACTGGCGCAAAGTCGAGAAGGAGCGCGCCAAGAAGGAGGCCGCGACCGCGCCTGCGCCCGCCGCCGCGATACCGGCGCCTCCGGCCGCCGCTGACGCCCCCGCACCGGATGCGGCGCCGGCTACGAACGGCACGACACCCGTGCCTGTACGCAAGCCCAAGAAGACCACCGCCAAGAAGCAGACGCCCCCGGCCCAATGAGGCGGCGGCTAGGCGTGGCGGGTAAGTTTCTCTCACCTTGTTGGCCCGCGCGGCTGCCGTTAGATTGCGGCCCGCGCTGGGCGCCCGCCCGGCCGCACGCACCTTGCCGCCGGAAGCGCCCAATGAGCATCAAGAGCATGACGGGGTTTGCCCGCACCGACGGGGCCACCGGCAACGTCTCTTGGCATTGGGAGCTGCGCAGCGTGAACGGCCGCGGGCTCGACCTGCGCCTGCGGCTGCCGACGGGATCGGAGTCGCTCGAGCCGCAAGTTCGCGAGGCGGCGGCCCGACATCTCACGCGCGGCAGCGTCACCATCAGCCTGAGCGCCGAAACTCGAAACGGCGTGCAGGAGATCCGGCTCAACGAGCCGGCGTTGCGCCAGGTGCTCAAGGCGACCGAGCGCATCCGTCAGCTGACCGATGCCGCTCCGCCGCGCGCTGACGGCCTCATGGCCGTCAAAGGCGTGCTCGAGGTGGCCGAGCGCACGGAGAGTGCGGAGGAGGCGGCCACGCGCATCCTCGCCATGCTCGAAAGCCTCGAGCAGGGTTTGCGGGCGCTCGTGCAGGCGCGCGCCGCCGAAGGCGCCCGCCTCAAGACCGTGCTCGCAGCCAGCCTCGATGAGATCGCGCGCTTGGTCGCGTTGGTCGAGGCCTCGCCCGCGCGGCAACCGGCAGCCATCGAGGCGCGTCTCAAGGAGCAGCTCGCCAAGCTTCTGGATGGCGCCAACATGCTCGATCCCGCGCGCCTGCATCAGGAGGCGGTGCTGCTCGCCACCCGCGCCGACGTCGAGGAGGAATTGATGCGCCTGAGAGCGCACATCGCAGCCGCGCGCGAGCTCCTGGATGAACCGGGAGCGGTCGGCCGCAAGCTCGACTTCCTCGCCCAAGAGTTCAATCGCGAGGCGAACACGCTGTGCTCGAAGGCAAACGACGTGGACATCACGCGCGCAGGGCTTGCCTTGAAGACCGTTATCGATCAGATGCGCGAGCAAGTGCAGAACATCGAGTGAGTAGCAGCGATGGCAGACGCACCCAGGATAGAACGGCGCGGGCTCCTGATGGTGCTGTCCTCGCCGTCCGGGGCAGGCAAGACGACGCTCGCCCGCCGGCTGATCGAGGCCGATGCCGAGATCGCGATGTCTGTCTCGGTGACGACGCGCCCTCCGCGGCCCGGCGAGACCGACGGCCGCGACTATCACTTCATCGACGACAAGCGCTTCGTGCGCATGCGCGAGGGCGACGAGTTGCTCGAATGGGCGCGCGTGTACGACAACTTCTACGGTACGCCGCGTGCTCCCGTCGAGGCCGCCATCAAGAGCGGTCGCGATATCCTTTTCGACATCGACTGGCAGGGAGCGCAGCAGCTCTCCGAGAAGATGAAGCACGACGTCGTACGCGTCTTCATCCTGCCGCCGTCGGTCACGGCGCTCGAGCGGCGCCTGCAGACGCGCGCGCAGGACACCGCCGAGATCGTGCGCCGGCGCATGGAAGCTGCGTCCGCTGAGATCAGCCACTGGCCGGAGTACGACTACGTGATCGTCAACGCCAACATCGATGGCTCGCTGGCGGGCCTGAGGGCGATCCTTACGGCGGAGCGCCTGAAGCGCGAGCGCCTCGACGGCTTGAGTGCCTTCGTGCGCGAGATGCAGAAGACACTGTAGAGGGGGCTCGAGAACGAGCGGCGGGTCCCGCGAAGTCTCTTTTCCCGCATACAGCACAGCGCCATATTTCGAGGCTACAACGGCATCTCCGATCGGTTGTTAAAGGCGAAAAGCGCGTGCGTCCCGGGTTCCTTCGCCGGCTTCCCCTCATCGCGTTGTTCCTCTGCGCCATGGCGGCTCGAGCCGCGGCGGGCGTGCCCGAGTCCGCCGTCACGCTGGGCGACGTCACGCAGAGCGAGATCCGCGCGGCCAAGCCCGGGCACGTCCTGCGCATCTACCCGCAGATCGGCGGTGCCAGCTCCAACGCCAAGGCCTACCGCATCCTCTATCGCTCAACCGGCTCCAGCGGCGAGCCGATCGCGGTATCCGGCACCGTCATCTTTCCTGCCGGGCCGGCGCCGCGCGAGGGCCGCAACATCATTGCCTGGGCGCACTACACGACAGACGTCGCCCAACGCTGCGCGCCGACGCTGCTCCCAGATCTCTCCGGCACCATCGCCGGCCTCGACGAGATGCTGGCGCACGGCTACGTCGTGGTCGCGACCGACTACGAGGGCCTCGGCGTTCCCGGCGTGCATCCCTACCTCGTCGGCATCAGCGAGGCGCATGCGGTGCTGGACAGCGTACGCGCCGCGCGCGAGCTTCCCGCAGCGCAGGCCACCAATCGCTTCGCGGTGTGGGGTCATTCGCAGGGCGGACATGCGGCACTGTTCACTGGGGAGCTTGCAGCCCAGTACGCGCCGGAATTGAAACTCGTCGGCGTTGCGACTGCGGCCCCTGCAACCTATCTCGTCGACCTGTTCAAATCCGACCGCGGCACCATAGGGGGCAACAGCCTCACCGCGATGGCACTGCTGTCGTGGTCACAAGTGTATCGTAAGCGCTGCGCCGACCCCACCTTCCACGGCGTAACC
>JRHI01001241.1_pt1 | contig 22493 bp, 20 predicted proteins | sample 215371 | NCBI WGS metagenome assembly JRHI01 (sample SAMN02929681, study PRJNA255918) | sediment metagenome | biome: cave system; feature: Ice Cave; material: Sediment; isolation source: sediment from deep within a dark volcanic ice cave with no known source of... ...
GGCGGATGTACCTCATTTGACCGTTACAGTCCACTAGCCGGCCCATTTAGTCAGCTGTCTCTCCGCGGAAGCGGCGCCCCATGCGGACGCCGCTTCTAACTTGCCGGCCAGGCCGTACCTCTTCCCCCGGTGAATGTCCACTCACTTCCGGTGTGGCGTAATTTGGTTCACCGGATGGACCGACTGGTTGAACGTTGGGGCAGGACCGGGTTCGCCCTGGCGACAAGCCTGGTCTGGGCCGGGTGTCTCAGGAGAGGTTGACACAGAGGGGCTCGGTGGACCTGGTGGCGGGCCCCGGTCCGTGGCTGGCGTTCGCCGTTGGGTTGGTCCTGTTAGCCGGCTGGCTCATTGTTCTATCGAAGCTGGGTCGGAACCCCATGAGTGCCCGACCGCGGCGCTTTGACATCGCGGCGATGACGTCCGCCGAACGGCGTTGGAACCTCGCGCTGGCCGCGTTCGGCATCGGGCTGATCGGCTGGTTGAATGGGGCCGCCACCGTGGACTGGGGGATCCTCGCCCCGACCCTGGTGGCAGGCCGTGCCGGCTCGGTCCTGCTGGCGGTGGGGCTCGCCCTCTTCCTCGTCACGATGATCGCCGGCGTCCTGTTCAGCTGGCGGCGGGCCAGGGGCGCCTACCGAGGTCGTGCCCGCGGGTAATCCGATTCTGCGCCCTGGCAATTGGTTCGTCGCACATCCGCAGTGACCGGAGAGGCCGCCCGCCGGCGGCCCCTCCGGAGTCGTCACGTCGAGGTCAGGACTTGTTGCTGAGCTGCTTTTGCCGTTCCGTAATCTGAATCCTCTTCGGCGTCGGGCGTGGCGCCTTCGGCAGAGTGACCGTCAGCACTCCGTCGGTGAAGCTGGCAGCGATGTCCTCCTGCTTCACGTCCCCCGGCAGATGGATACTGCGTTGATAGTTGCCGTAGGCGATTTCCTTGCGCAGGTAGCCGCGCTGCTGCTGGCTGGACTGTTCGGTGTGCTGGGCCTGAATCCTCAGCACCCCGTCCGCGAAGGTGACCTCGACCTCTTCAGGCTTGAAGCCGGGCACCGGTGCCTCGATCTCATAGCCGCTCTCTCCCTCCCTTACATCGAGTGGGAGGAAGTAGGTCGGCAGGCCCTGTCGCACCCCGCCGCCGGCCGGCGCGGCCGTGCCGAAGATGTCCTCGAACAGGCGATCCATCGAACCGTGAAGGCTCGCCAACTCACTACTTGGACTCCAACGAATCATCTGAACCACCTCCAATTTCAATAACGCAAGTGCGTTCCACAAAATCGTGTACCCACTGAAAAAAGCACCCTAAACATGAATTTTGTTCAAACGCTCGGAGTACATCATGAAGACTGACGGGGAGCGCGGCGCCCCTTGGATTGGATCGAGCCCCGGGATCGGGCCGGCCCCGAGCCACGATGGGAGAACTCGTCTCGACTACCTGATTTAGGGCGCCTTCGACTCCTCGCAAATCCGGCTAGGCTCATCACACGGTGCAATTGGGTACGCTCGCACGGCTGTTGGCCTGCGGGCAGGAGCGGGCCGGCCCGCGGTGGATCTGGGCCGGGTGACAGAATCGCGGCCGTCGGCGGAGGCGATCGCCACGTTTCAGCAGGGCCTGGCGAGGTTCTGGCAGCCGGTCGCCGCGGTGGAGCAGGTGACCGGCCAGCCCCTCGCGGTGGAGCTGCTGGGCCGCTCGCTGGTTCTCGCTCTGCTCGACGGTGAGGTCGTCGCATTCGACGACCTCTGCCGGCATTTCGGGGCCGCCCTGTCGGTGGGCCAGGTCATCGAGGGACGCCAGCTCCGCTGCGCCTACCACGGCTGGTCCTACGACGCCGGAGGCCGCTGCGTCGACATCCCGGCGCGTCGCGGCCTGCCCATCCCGCGCGAAGCTCGGGTCGCCAAGTATCCGGCCGCCGAGGCCTACGGGCTCGTCTGGGTCTGCCTCGCGGGCGAGCCGGCGGCAGGCCTGCCGGCGTATCCGGAGTTCGCCGACGGGAGGTACGCCAAGACCCCCATCCGCGTCTACGAACCATGGCGAGCGAGCGCCACCCGGATCGTAATGGCCACCCTGGACGACACGCATTTTCCCTGGGTGCATCCGGGGACGCTGGGAGATCCCGCCCACCCTGAGCCGCCCGACCACGTGGTCGATCAAGCGGACGATCACCTGGTGACCACCTATTCGATCAAGCAGCCGGCCAACGTGTCTTTGGGAAGCGGCGCAGGCGTGGCGGGTCTCGAAACGGTCAGGTACACGAACCATGTCTGGCCGACCACCGTTCGCCTTGTGAAGAAGGCCCCGGGCGGCAACTTTGTCCTCTTCCAGGCCATGCAGCCGATGGATTACGACCGGACGCGGATCTTTCTCCAGGTTGCCCGCGACTTTGACCTGGACCCGGAGCATCACCGGACGTACGTCGAATTTGAGGATGTCGTTCAATCCCAGGACCGCCCGATCGTCGAGTCGCAGCGCCCCTGGTTGCTGCCGCCGCTGAGCTCTCGCCTGATGCTCTACGTCCGGCCCGCCGACCTGCCGCTGATCGCATTCCAAAAATGGATGGAGGAGCTGGGCCTGCCCCAGATTTAGGGCGGGAACTTCAGCTGCGCGCCTCGCCCGCGCTTTCGACAATTGCTTCAGCTCGGGTTGAGTCGCCGGAGTCGGTGGCGAGTGGCAGCCTCAACCTGAACGTGCTGCCGGTGCCGAGCTGGGACTCAACTGTGATCTCGCCGCCGTGCATCCTGGCCACTCGCTGCGCGAGGTAAAGGCCCAGGCCCGTGCCCGGGATGCTGGCATTGTCCGGCGTGACGATCCGGCCGAAACGGGTGAACAGGCGTGCCTGGCCCTCGGCGCTGATGCCCATGCCCTCGTCGCGCACCTCGACGATGCCGAAGCCCTCCTCGGTGGAGAGGCTGCAATTGACCTCGCCGCCGGCGACCGAGTACTTGATCGCGTTGTCCAAGAGTATCGAGATCACCATGACCAGCCGACCGATGTCTCCCAGGACCAGCGCCGGCGCCGGCACGGTGACCACCAGGCGGTGCTCTGGGTGGGACTGCAGCTCCACGCCCCGGGTCGTCTCGGTGACCACAGCCCCCAGGTCTATGGGTTTGAAGTCAAGCTGAAGGTCCTGCTCGAGTTGGGCGGTGAGGAGCATCTCGTCGATCAGGCGCTGCATCTCGGCACCTTTCCCGACCAGGTTCGGCAGCGCATTCCGAACACCCTCGGGAAGCTCGCCAAAAGTACCGTCCTGCATCATCGAGATATATCCCTTGAGAACCGTCAGGGGGCCACGGAGCTCGTGGGACGCCAGGAGAAGGAACTCACTCTTCAGATTTTCGAGAGCTCCAATCCGTTCGGCGTGCTCACGGAGCTGGGCCTGGCGCTCGCTCGTCAGAGCTAGAAGCTGCGCCTCGGCCTGCTTGCGTTCGGTGATGTCCTGCGCGGTGCCGGCCATTCGCGCCGGACGACCGGTCTCATCCAGCTCGACGCGGCCGAGAGACTGATGGGTCCGGATCGTGCCATCCTGGCGGACGATCCGATGCTCGAAGCTGAAGGACGAACCGGTTTGAAATGCGTCGCCGATCCTGCTCCTCACGAATTCGCGATCGTCGGGATGGACCGCCGCCAGGTAGCCCTCATAGGTGAGGCTGCCCTCCGCCGGATTGCGCCCATAAAGGCGGTAGAGCTCCTCCGACCAGCCCACCGTGTCATTCGGAATGTCCCAGTACCAGCTGCCCAGGCCGGCGATGCGCTCAGCCTCGGCCAGCTGGCCCTCGCTCGCACTGACGCGGTTGGCCGTGGCCTCGGCCGCCGCCCTTCGCGCCCGTTCCTCGCGGAGGAGCCGGGAGTCGCGGACTGCCACTGCCATGATGGGCGCCAGCTGTTGAGCAGATTCGATGTCAGACTCGGAGAACCCGGGCTCGCGAAACCTCGACAGGAGGACCAGGCCCTCGATTTCGCCCCCAACCAACAGGGGAGCCGCAAGAAGGTGCCGAAACTCAGCCCGCCTCCCGGCAAGGTCGGGCGCCCTGCCGGCTGTGCCGACCTCGGTGGCGACGACCAGGCGGCGCTGCTGAATTGCCTCGACAAGGTGCGGTTGGTTGGCCGTTTTCCACCGGCTTCCGATCAGGGCAGCCGGTCCGGTGGTGTCGAAGCAAGCCTCGACGACGAGCTCATCGGCCTCCAGTCGGGCCACCGTTCCGCGGTCAGCGTGGGCGATGAGGACCCCGTGAGCGACCAATTGCTCGACCAGGCCCGAGGGCGACGGCGCGTTTGCCGTCATCTCCGTCGTGGCAGGCCGGCTGTCCCCAGCAAAAGGAATTGCAATGAGTTCAGCCCTGCCCCGGCTAGGAGCCCGCGGTCCCCTTACAAGAATCACTGTGGCAGTTGCGCATTGACCCGCACAATCTTAGGGGGCACCGATCGGACGGGCCGCGGCGAGTGTGGCAAGTTCATCCGGTCAAGAGCTCCAACTCAAGGGGTGAGCGCCGCCGGCCCCTCGGGGTGATCCGCTTATCCCCGATCGCCGCCTCGGTCCGGGCGGCGGCCCGGCCGATCTCCGCCCTGGCCGTCGCGCCGACGTCCTCGAGGAGGCGGACGGCGACCTTACCATCCGCCTGTTGGCCCCAGCCGCCGGCGATCCGGCCGTCCACCCACACGGTCGCTCCCACGTTGCCGGTTCGATCGAAGAGCCTCGCCGCATGGTCTCCCAGAAACCAGCCGCGCGCACTCCAACCCATCGGCGTCGGGTCAAGGCCGGGGAGCAGTGCCACCCAGGGCTCGGGGTCAGGTACCACCGCGTCGTCGGCGGCCAGGCTGATGCCCGGAATCCCCTCGAGGTCGACAGCGACCGTCTCGAGTCGCTCCAGCGCAGCGCGCGTCTCGCCCCGGCCCCAGCCGGTCCACCACTGCACGTCGGCAAGCGTCGCCGGGCCAAAGACAAGCAACCAACTGCGGACCAGCTCAGCACGCGCCGCCGCCCGGGTCGCGGCGTCAACCGGGGCCGGAGGCCGGTCCGCCAACCGCCAGCGGTACTGGTTCCCGTTCCACGATCCCCGCGGACGGCCGCGCAGGATGCGTCCCTCGGCGGCGAGCACGTTGGTCACCCAGCCGGTGAGATTGCTCGAGGCTTCGTATGCCTTGCCTTCGGACAGGGTGATCCGCGTCTGAAGCAGCTGCGTCGCCCGACCCAGCTCGGCGCCAGTCGACTCTCCGCACCTCGCCAGGCTCTCCAGGGCCGCACTGCAGGCCCTCTCCAGCCAGGCCTCGCCATCGTCGGCGATCGCGGCTCGTTTCAGCAGCTGGCCATAGCGGCGGCGCAGTTCGACCGCGACCGCATCGGCGGCGGCGGCCTGCACGACCGGTGCGGCCCTGGCGGTGACCACGAACATGGTTCGCCGCATCGCGAGCATCCGCACCAATTCCCCGGTGTCGTAGAGGGCTCGCTCCACGGCCGCGTGATCCGGGGACGGCATCCGAGCCGCAACCGAGAGGTAGACGGTGGCGGGGTCGGTGGCATGCAGTGCCAGAACACTGCCGGTAACCGCCACGGGATCTGTGCTTTGGGTACCCGGCGCCAACCGATGACGCACCCCCAGCCGCGCCCGGCGCTCCGCGACGGTCACCTTCCTCGCGCCCATCCCGCCATTAACGGTGATTCGTGGACCTCGGCGCTTGAGGGCAGCGGACAGCCCCGGCATTTATCCTCTCCGTATGACCCGCGGGCTCGAACGCGTCCGCAGCGAGGTCCGGGCGTTCCTGGATGAGGAACGAGCCCGCGGTGCGTTCGAACCTCGCTGCGACGCTTGGTTGGCCGGATACGATCCTGAGTTCTCGAAGCGGTTGGGGGCGCGCGGCTGGGTCGGCATGACGCTGCCCACCAAATACGGCGGCCATGAGCGGTCCCACCTCGAGCGCTACGCCGTGCTCGAGGAGCTGCTTGCCGCCGGCGCGCCCGTCGCGGCGCACTGGATCGCCGATCGCCAGACCGGACCGCTGCTGCTTCGGTACGGGACCGAGGAACAGCGGGAACGATTCCTGCCGGCCATCGCCCGCGGTGAGGCCCATTTCGGGATCGGCATGTCCGAACCGGACAGCGGCTCGGACCTGGCCTCCATCCGGACGTCCGCGCGGCGCACTGACGGTGGCTGGATCGTGAACGGCACCAAGATCTGGACCAGCCACGCCAACCACGGCGACTTCATGGTCACGCTCGTGCGGACCTCGCCTCAATCAGACGACAAACACGCCGGCCTCAGCCAGCTGATCGTGGATCTGCACGGGCAGGGGGTGGAGATCCGTCCCATTGCGCTGCTCTCCGGAGAGCTTCACTTCAATGAGGTCGTCTTCATCGATGCCTTCGTCGCCGACGCGATGCTGGTCGGACAGGACGGGGATGGCTGGCGGCAGGTGACCTCCGAGCTGACCCACGAGCGCTCAGGACCCGAACGGATTTTGAGCACCTTCCCGCTGCTCCAAGAACTCGTCAACGAGGTCGGCCCGACGCCGGCACCGCAGAGAGCTGCCGCCATCGGTGCGCTGATCGCCCGGCTCTGGGCACTGCGCAGCATGTCGATGCAGGTGGCCGAGCGGCTCGAGCGGGGAGACGTGGCGGCGGTTCCGGCAGCGCTCGTGAAGGACCTCGGGACCCGGTTTGAGAGCGAGGTGATAGAGGTCGCGCGCGACGTCGTGCCACCGCTTGAGGCCGGAGAAGACTTTCGGCGACTGTATTCCCAGGCAGTCACGGCAGCGCCCGGGTTCACGCTGCGAGGAGGCACCAGCGAGATATTGCGCGGCATCGTGGCGCGCTCACTCGAGGTGGAGGGAGCGCTGCCGGCGAACCTCGACCCCGAACAACGCCTCCTCGGCGAGACGGCGGCGGCTGTCTTTTCAGGCGGCCGCGACATCGCCGTCGAATTCGACCGGGCCGGTCTTGACGAGATCCGCCAGGGGGGCCTGGTGGAACGTGCCCTGGTGGCCAGGGTCGCTGCGTACAACGCCGCGCCGGAGGCTCTCTTCGAACGCCTCATGGACCCGGGGCCGTTGCTGCGGGCCGTACAGCTGGCCGGGGCCGCGGCCCGCGCCCGCGATCTGGCGGTTGTCTACGCGGCGGACCGGCGGCAGTTCGGCCAGGCGCTCAATCGCTTCCAGGCGATCCAGCAGCAGCTCGCCGAGATGGCCGGTGAGGCAGCGGTCGCTGCCGCGGCCGTCGACCAGGCCGTGCTTGATCCCACACCAAACCGCGTGGCGGCGGCAAAGGTCGTCGCTGGGCGCGCCGGGGCGCGCGTGGCGGCCATCTCGCACCAGGTGCACGGAGCGATCGGGTTCACCCATGAACATGCTCTCCACCAATTCACCACGCGAATCTGGCAGTGGCGTGACCAGGACGGCACCGAGGTCGAGCACGCCACCGCCCTCGGAACCGCCCTTGCCGGCCGCGACATCTGGGCTGCCACCACGTCGTATCGTTGAACCCGATGGCCTCCCGATATCGGGCTGATGCCGCTGGCAGGCCACGCACTCAGGTCATTCGTGCTGTCCTTCCGTTTTGGAGCCTGGTCGCGGTTGGCATTGCTTTGAGCGCCTGGCACTGGGCTCCGCAATGGGATGTCGTCATCTCTGCCGGGGCGGCCGTGTTTCTCGGCCTTCTCTCGCTGGTCGCCATCGCCGACCTGGGTTTGATCGGTGCCGGCAGTCGCCGCTCGGTGGAATGGCTCAAAGCCAAGCCCCTGTCGGAGGTGTGGGATCCGCTGCAGCCCAGCCTGATGGGTATCGCCTTCTTTTACGGGATCATCATTGGCCACTTCATCTGGCGATAGGCGGCCTCCGCAACCCCTGCGGCAGACCCGGGTCGGCCAGCTCGATCAGAGCCTCGATTTCGCGGCGGCGGCTGTGCTGCTCGGCATGCTGGGCTGGGCGGTCCTGGGTTTCAGCCGGCATCTCGATTGCAAGCCGGACCCGGTCACAGGCTTGGAGTCGTTCGCGCTGGTGTCAGCGTGCGCGGCGGGATTCGTGCTCGGGCGCGGGATGAGCCATCTGCTTGATGTTCAGCAGTCGCGCCAGCCGGGCACGCGCTACGTCGACAGGTGGCTGACGGCAGGCTGGGCGCGCATCCTGGTCCAGGCCGGGGTCGTGCTGTTTCTCGTCACCGCAACCGGCCTGCTCGTCTACGAAACCTATGGTCTTGATCCGCTCAACCGCGCCTGGCCGATCACCAGTTATGTGCGCTGCGCCACTCACCTGAATGGGGCGCTCGGGTTCGTGCTCTGCGCGTTCGGCGGAGGCTTCTTCTGCTTCATAGTTGGTCACTGGCTGTGGTACCCCTCACGCAGGGAATCGGAATGAGCACATTCATCGGTACCGCGTTCAATCCCCGCCTCGTGCAGCTCTTTGCGATCGTCTTCCTGGCGATGTTGACGCTCGCCGTGATGCTGGACATTGCCCTTGACAGGTCGGGCCAGGAGCCGCTCGCCCCGCGCGTCTCCCGCTGGGCCGGTCAGTTTCCATGGTTCGCCACGGGCCTCGCCCTCTTCGTGGGCATGATGGTCGCCCACTTCTTCCTCAGCCCCCTGTAGTCCACCAGGGATCAGCGCGACCCGCGGTGGCGCAGCCGGACAAGGTCACTGGCTACCCTGAGGTGACGAATGAATGAGGGCAAGCACCTGACCACCGAAATGATCGGCACCCGGCAACGACGCACTGACGGCATGGCCAAGGTCACCGGCCGGACCAAGTTCACCGCCGACCTCGATCTGGGACGGGTCGCCCACGTGCGCCTGCTGCTCAGCCCATACGCATCCGCCCTCATCACGGCAGTGCGCTGTGACGAGGCGAGGGCGCTGCCGGGTGTGATCGCGGTCGTTGCCGGCGCTGACCTGCCGGAGACCCCGGCCCGGGGCGCCGACGCTCCGCTTGCGCGCGGCCGCGTCTACTTCGCCGGCCAGCCCGTGGTGGCTGTCGTCGCTGATTCCGAGGCCATCGCAACTGATGCGATCGCCCTCCTGCAGGTCGACTACGAGGAGCTCCCGGCCGCCGTGACCCCGGAGGCGGCGCTCGCCGCGGATGCGCCGGCGGTGCTCGCCGATCCGTCGGCCGGATTGGACGACGCGGCTGCCCACGGCGCCGCGGTGGGCGGCCCCGCTGAGCCTCAGTCGCGCCACGTCAACGTCACCGGTGGAGTCTCCTTCAAGCAGGGGGACGCCGCGGCGATGCTCGCCGCCTGCGATGTGGTGATCGAAGGTTCATTCGACTCGCCCCAGGTCCATCAGGGCTTCCTGGAACCGCATATTGCGGCAGCTCGCTTCGAGGCGGACGGCACCTATACGATCTGGTCGCCGACCCAGGGTGTCTTTCCGACGCGCAACGGTGTGGCGGGGGCCCTCGGTGTACCCATCAGCGACGTCCGCGTGATCCAGACCGAGGTGGGCGGCGGGTTTGGCGGAAAGATGCTCCTTCTCGAGCCCATCGTCGCGCTGCTGGCCAAGCTCACCGGCCGCACGGTCCAGCTTGCGCTGAGCCGGACCGAGGAGTTCCAGATGGGACGCGGCGGTCCGGCGTTCCGGATCGATCTCAAGCTTGGCGCCGGACGGGACGGCCGCATGCGCGCCATCTGGGCTCGCATCCAGAGCGATAACGGAGCTGGCCAGGGTGGCATCGCCGGACTTGCCGCGACGATGATCGCGAGCACCTACCGCGTCCCTGATTACGACGTGGCGACAGTCGAGGTCGCGACCAACAAGAGCCCGGTCACCGCCTACCGGGCCCCCGGCGCGGTCCAGGCTTATTTCGCGCTCGAATCGGCAGTGGGAGAGCTCGCCACCACCCTTGGGATGGACCCGATCGAGCTCCGCCTGCTCAACGCCGTGCAGGAGGGTGACCCTATCTCGAATGGTCACCCTTGGCCGCGAATCGCCTTTCGGGAATGTCTCGAAGCAGCCCGGAGGCACCCTCTGTACACGACCCCGCTAGCACCCGGGGAGGCCCTCGGGGTGGCCGCGGGCGCCTGGCTGGGAGGCCTCGAACCGGCTGCCGCCGGCTGCCGCGTGGAGTCCGACGGCTCAGTCGTGGTTCACGCCGGCCACTCCGACATCAGCGGCAGCAACACCACCATCGCGATGATCGTCGCCGAGCTCCTCGGCGTCTCGATGGCGAAGGTTCGTATCCGCGGCGGTGATTCCGAGACGGCGCCCCACGCCGGCATGGCCGGGGGTAGCAAGACCGTTTACACGGTCGGGATGGCTGTTCACGAGGCGACCCTCGACGCTCGCAGCCAGCTCTTGGACATCGCCTCCGCCGAGATGGAGGTGGGCGTTGAGGACCTTGACCTGGTGGACGGTCATGTTCTGGTGAAGGGCGTCCCCGACAAGAGGGTCCCGATCGGACAGCTGGCCGGGCTGGCGACCCGGTTCGGCGGGCGTTATAAGCCAGTGCTGGGCCGCGGCCAGTCGGCTCAAACCAAGCAGTCGCCGATGTTCACAGTGCAACTCGCGAAGATCGCTGTTGATGCGGAGACGGGCAGCTGGCGGCTGCTCAATGTCGTCGCCATCCAGGACGTCGGCCGGGCGCTGAACCCGGGGGAGATCGAGGGCCAGATCCACGGCGGGGCACTGCAGGCCATGGCTCGGGCGATGACCGAGGAGATGGTCTGGGACCCTGACGGCAGCCTGCGCACCGCCAGTTTCATGGACTACGGGATGCCGAGCATCGAGCAGGCGGCGGCCAACTTCGAGATCGAGCTTCTGGAGATCCCAAGCGTTCACGGACCTTTCGGCGCCAAGGGAGTCGGGGAACCGCCGGCGATCCCCGGCCCGGCGGCTCTCGCCAACGCCCTCCGCAACGCCACGGGCGTGCGCATGGAGCGCATGCCCTTCGACTTCGCCAAGGTTTTCTCCTCGCTCGCCCCCCAGAGAGTCGCCCAGGCCTGAAGGAGGAATCCTCAGCTCGAGCCGGCGAGTCCCGAAGCTGAGGCGCCCATGACCAGCACCACCTTGCCGGTCGAGCGCCGCCCGGTCACCTCGCCGATGGCCGCCGGCGCTTGCTCGAGCGGGAAGCGACTGGACACATGAGGGTGGATCTTGCCCTTGGCGTAGAGCTCGAGGAGGGACACCGTGGCCGCTTCGATGAGGTCCGGCGCCAGCCGCTGGTAGAGGCCCCAATGAAGGCCGACCACGGCGTAATTCTTGACCAGGAGGTGGTTGGTGCGGGCCTCGGCGATTCGCCCTGAGGTGAACCCGACCACCACGATCCTGCCCTCGAAAGCGATGCACTTCGTGGAGCGGTCGAAGACATCCCCGCCGACCGGGTCATAGATGACGTCGGCACCCCGTCCCTCGGTGAATCCTTTGACAGCCTCGACAAAGTCCTCCGTGGTGTAGTTGATGGCGAGGTCGGCTCCCAGCTCGCGACAGAGGGCGACCTTTTCGGCTGAACCCGCGGTTGCCACGACCCTCGCTCCCGCCGCCTTGGCGAGCTGGATGGCGGCGCTCCCGACACCGCCCGCCCCCGCGTGAACCAGCACCACCTCCCCCGATTTGAGGCCGGCGCGACGCATGAGCCCGAACCACCCCGTCTGATAATTCACGAAGAAAGCGGCCGCCTGGTCGAAGGGCATGGCGTCCGGCAGCCGCACGGTGAGCTCGGGCCGGGCATCGACCAGCTCCGAGTAGCCGCCCTCCATGAGGCCCTGCGCGCGGAGCCGCGCGAGGACTCGGTCGCCGGGAGCAAAGCCGCTCGTGGCGGGAGCGGCGAGGACAGTTCCGGCCACCTCAGCCCCTGGCACGAAAGGCAGTTCTGGTTTGACCTGGTAGGTACCGGCGATTTGCAGCGAGTCGAAAAAATTGACCGCGGCGGCTTCAACAGTGATCCGCACCGCGTCGTCGGGTGGCGGTGGCGGCGTGAAGCTCTCGAGCTCCAGCACCTCGGGGCCGCCGAGTCGGCGCACAATCCAGGCTCTCACGGTCCCCATCGTAGAACTCCCCTGCTCCTCGGCTTCCGTCGCGATCGATTGCTGCGCCGGGTGTGGGGTTGGCCATCAACGCATAATTCAGGGAGCTTGCAGTTTCCGGCTAATGCTAATGGGGGATCGTGAAATGGATGAGACCAGTGTCTACCGGGTCACCGAGCTGATTGGAGTTAGTCCGAAGGGCTGGGAAGAGGCGGCCAAGAACGCTGTCGCAACCGCCTCGGCGACGCTCAAGGACCTGCGCATAGCCGAGGTCGTCAAGCTCGACATGACCATCGACAAGGGCAAGATCACCGGCTATCGAGCGCGCATCAACGTGTCCTTCAAGTACCACGCCGGCGGCTAGCAGCCCGTCCGAGTAACGCTTCGCGATAGCGGCTGAGGCAGGCGGCGGAGGGAAGGCCGGCGGCCGAGTGTCGTGATCGGCCCATGACGCGACTGCTGACTGTCGGCGAGATGGCGAGCGCGAACGCACACCTCTATCCCGACCGGATCGGAGCTCGAGACTTCACCCGCTCAATGACCTTCAGGCAGTGGAATGAACGCTCCTGCCGGCTGGCCAACTCGCTCCTCGGGCTGGGTTTGCGCAAGGGCGATCGGGTGGCGATCCTGGCGTACAACTGCGTCGAGTGGCTGGAGATCTACGTCGCGACCGCCAAGGCCGGTCTGGTCGCCGTGCCGATCAATTTTCGCCTCATCGGCGTCGAGATCCGCTACATCATCCAGGACGCCGGCGCGGCGGCGCTGATCGTCCAGGAGGACCTTGTCGAGCGGATCGAGGAGGTCCGCTCCGATCTACCCGGGCTCAAGTCAAACCACATCCTCCTGGCTGGTGCGTCGCGGCCTGGCTACACGGCCTACGAGGAGTTCCTGGCCGGCGGCGCCCCCGACGAACCGATCGAGCCCGTCCGTCCCGAGGATCCCTGGGCGATCCTCTACACATCCGGCACGACCGGCCATCCCAAGGGCGCAATCCGGAGCCATCAGGGCGCCGCGCTGCTCTCGCTCGTGACGGACTTCGACTTCGGCTTCACTCGCAATGACTCGGCCCTGCTCGTCATGCCCATGTGTCACGCCAACTCCCTTTATTTCTTTGCGGCCTTCGCGTACTGCGGTGCGAGCTGCTGCGTGTACGACAGGAAGAGTCTTGACCCTGAACATCTGCTTTTGACGCTGGCCGAGGAGGGGCTCACCTTCACGTCGCTGGTGCCGACGCACTACATCATGATGCTCGGGCTGCCCGACGCCATTAAGCAGAAGTACAACGTGGATCGGGTGACGCGCCTGCTCATCTCCTCCGCATCCGCACGTAGGGATACCAAGGAGGGCATCACCGAGTACTTCAGGAATTCGCAGCTCTTCGAGCTCTACGGTTCAACCGAGGCCGGCTGGGTGACGATTCTCCGCCCTGACGAGCAGCTGACCAGGCTTGGCTCGGTCGGCCGCGAGTTCACGGGCTCAGCGAGGATCAGGCTCCTCTCCGATGATGGCCGGGAGGTGCCTGAAGGGCAGGTTGGCGAGCTCTATTCGCGCACCCCGTACACCTTCGACGGCTATTGGAACCTGCCCGAGAAGACCGCCCAGGCATTCCAAGGTGAGTACTGCACGGTCGGCGACATGGCCCGTCGCGAGGCGGGTTACTACTACCTGGTTGACCGCAAGCTCAACATGATCATCACCGGCGGGGAGAACGTCTACCCATCAGAGGTCGAGAACATTCTGGGCTCACATCACTGCGTCAAGGACGTCGCCGTGATCGGCCTCCCTGACAGCAAGTGGGGGGAGTCGGTGCACGCCGTGGTCGTGCTGCGCGATGGGATGACCACCACCGAGGCGGAGCTAATAGCGTGGTCAAAGGACAGGATGGCCGGCTACAAGCGTCCGAAATCGATCGCTTTCATCAGCGAGGAGAGGATGCCCCGGACGGCCACCGGCAAGATTCTGCATCGGGCCCTCAGGGCCAGGTACGGCGAGGGCGCCCAGGCGGGTCAGTAGCCGAAGTCGGTCCTATAACTCAGGCCTGCCGTTGGCGGTCCACCTTGGCGACCAGCACCTTGACTCCCGCCTCGCGGATTGCAGCCAGCTCGACGTGGCTGGCGTCGTCGTCGGTGATCAGGACGGATATGTCCGACAGCAGGGCGGTCTGACACATCGTGTCGTGACCGATCTTGGTGTGGTCGGCGAGCACAACCACCCGCTGGGCTGAGGCGGCGAGAGCCTTGTCAGCGGCTGCCACCAACGGGCTTGGCGTGCTCAACCCGCGCTCGGCGGTCAGCCCGTTGCCCGAGATGAAGGCGAGCGAAGCCCGGAGCGAGCGAAGCGACTCCTCGGTTGCCGAGCCGACCAGAGCATGGATCGATCGCCGGAGAGTGCCGCCGGTCAGCATCACCTCGACCTGGGCCGCGGGCATCAGGACCTCGGCGACCAGGAGCGAGTTGGTGACCACGGTCAGCTCGGGAAAGTCGACCAGGAGGCGGGCCAGGGCCAGGGTCGTCGTGCCCGGACCGAGAACAATCGAATCGCCGGGCCGGACCATTTCGACTGCCACCCTGGCGATGGCCGCCTTCTCCTCGGCAGCCTGGCTGGCCTTCTCCGTGTAGCTGGGCTCGTGGGCAAGGCCGGAGGGGAGAAGGGCACCGCCATGCGTGCGAATGAGGATTCCCTGGTCGGCCATGACGCGGAGATCGCGCCTGAGCGTGATCTCAGAGGCGCCGAGCGTTTCCGCCAGCTCTCCTACGACCCCCACCCCGCGAGATCGGATCATTTCGACGATCCGCCGCCTCCGCTCCACGGCCAGCATTTCGCTTGCATGGTACGTGATCGATTAAATTCGAACAATAACGTTCACCCATCGAAAGCGGGCGATTGACTTTTGCGACTGTTCCTATCATCGTTCCCGGCTATCGGCCAGGTGCCGGTGGCGGCGTACAGGAGATCAATTGGTTTTGGTCAGGACGGCTCGAGAGGAGTCCTGATGTTCAGTTCCTGACGTAAAGGAAGGGGGAAGAGAAGTGGGTCAACCGACTGACGATCGTTTCCGGGACAGCGCTGCCCGCATACCGATTCTGGGGAGCGAGGTTCCCTTTGATCTGAACCTCTCCCGGCGCAACATCCTGAAGCTGGCCGGCTACTCCAGCGTCGCAGCCTTCATCGCCGCCTGCTCCGGCGGGGGCGGGGGTGGCTCAAGCTCCGGCTCGACCACGGGCGGCACCGTCAGCGTCGGCAGCAACGCCTCTGACCCTGGGCCGAAGAAGGGCATGGAGGCCATCAGCTCCGCGTTCACCTCGGCCAACGGTGGCACCACGGTCAAGCTGAACACGGTGGACCACGGCACCTTCCAGGACCAGATCAGCACCTATCTCCAGGGCACGCCGGACGACGTGTTCACCTGGTTCAGCGGCCACCGCATGCGCTTCTTCGCCGACCAGGGCCTGGCCACCTCGGTGGACGATGCCTGGGACAAGGTCAAGGGCAACTTCACCACCGGCTTCGCGGGCTCGGTGAAGGGCAACGACGGCCACATCTATGGGGTTCCGATCGACTATTACCCGTGGGCGGTCTTCTACCGCAAGAGCGTCTTCAGCGAAAAGGGCTACAAGGTTCCGACCAACTGGGACGCGTTCAAGAGCCTCATGGCTCAGATGCAGAAGGATGGCCTCACCCCGATCGCGATGGGCGACAAGGACGGCTGGCCCGCCCAGGGTACCTTTGACATTCTCAACCTGCGCCTCAACGGTTACGACTTCCACGTCGAGCTCTGCACCGGCAAGCAGAAGTGGACGGATCCCCGCGTCGCCAACGTCTTCAAGAAGTGGTCCGAAATGGCCAGCTTTTACAACCAGGGCCTGGCCGGCACGACCTGGCAGCAGGCGGCCGACCTGGTGGTGCAGAAGAAGGCCGGCATGTACATCCTCGGCCTCTTCGTTTCCGACCAGTTCAAAGCGGCCGGGGCAGCCGACCTCGCCGACCTCGACTTCTTCCCATTCCCTGACATGGGCACCCAGTACGACGCTGAAAAGGCGCTGGACGCTCCGATCGACATCATGATGATGAGCAAGAAGTCGCCCTCCCTGAGCAAGGATCTCGGCCAGGCCAAGGCCTACATGCAGTTCTGGGCCAAGGGCTCCACTCAGTTGCTGATGTTCCAGGCCTCACCGGGCAACATTCCAACCGCCTCGGATGCAGACACCAGCAGCTACAGCCCGCTCCAGAAAAAGGCTGTCGAAATCGTCAGCAGCGCCAAGAAGATCACCCAGTTCTTCGACCGCGATTCCCGCCCCGACTTCGCCGGCCCCAACGGGATGCAGAGCTTCCTGCTCACCTACCTGAAGGATCCGAAGCAGGACACCACGAGTCTCCAGGGGACCATGCAGAAGTTCTGGGATTCGCTGCCACCCGAGAAGTAGAAGCCCGAACTATCATCCGACCGTGGCTGGGACCACGACCAACGGCATGACCCCCGCCCCGACGCCCACGGCGCCGGTGGCGGGGGCGCCGTCGATGATGCGGCGCCACCGAAAATTCAGCCTCCTGACGCGCCATGACAAGCTGATCCTGGTCCTCATGGTCGGCGTCCCGCTGGCCCTCGATTTGGCGTTGGTCTGGGGACCGACGCTGGCGTCGGTGGTCTTTTCATTCACCGATTGGCGCGGTATCGGCCCGATCGGCGCGGATAACTTTGTCGGCTTCAAGAACTACAGCAACCTGTTCACCTCCTACCTCTTCTTCAGGCCGGCCCTCGCTCACAACCTGATCTGGCTCGCTTTCTTCACGCTCATCTCAACCCCGATCGGGATGTTCCTGGCGATCCTGCTTGACCGCGAGATCCGCGGCACCCGCGTCTACCAGAGCGTGCTCTTCCTGCCGGTCGTGCTCTCGCTGGCGGTCGTGGGTTTCATCTGGGAGCTGCAATACGCCCCCAGCGCGGGCTTCATCAACAACGCGTTCGGGCTCGTGAAACAGCACCGGATCATCGACTGGCTGGGTGACTCCAACATCAACCTTTACTCCATCCTGGTTGCCGCCAGCTGGCGGCATGTCGGCTACATCCTGGTCCTCTATCTCGCCGGCCTGAAGAGCGTCGACCCCTCCCTGCGTGAGGCCGCCAAGGTTGACGGCGCCACCGAGCGGCAGACCTATTTCCATGTGGTATTGCCGGTGATGGCGCCGATCAACGTCATCATCGTGGTCGTGACCGCGATCGAGTCGCTGCGCGCTTTCGACATCGCCTATGTCATCAACCGCGGCAAGAACGGGCTCGAGCTGCTCTCTACTCTGATCACCAACAACAGCATCAGCGAGGCGAGCCTGGTCGGGTTCGGCTCGGCGATCGCGGTGGTCCTGTTGGTGATCTCGCTGGTGCCGATCGTCATTTTCCTGTCCCGCGTGAGCGCGGAGGCGAAGTGAGCGCTCTCGCGGTATCCGCTCGCCGGGCGAAGAAGGGCGGACTGACGCCCGCCCGTGTCCTGTTGCACGGCTTTCTCATCACAGTCTGCGCAGTCTGGTTGTTCCCCCTCCTCTGGGCGGTTTACACCTCGCTGCGCCCCATCGCCGACACGTCCCACAACGGCTACCTGAGCTGGCCGGACGCGCTGAACCTGGACAACTACATCAAGGTATGGACCCAGGCCAACTTCCCCTACTACTACCTCAACACCCTTTATGTCGTGGTCCCTGGCGTTCTTGTGACGCTGCTGGTCGCGTCCATGCTCGCCTTCGCCATCTCCCAATTCAGCTGGCGTTTCAACGTACTGGTGCTGATGATCTTCACCGCCGGCAACCTGCTGCCACCGCAGGTCATCATCGTGCCCCTCTACTGGATTTACCTGAACACCCCGCTGCCTGACCTGCTCAGCGACAACGGGTTGCTCTACGACCAATACGTGGGGATTGTGCTGATCCACGTCGTCTTCCAGACCGGGTTCGCAACCTTCGTTTTGAGCAACTACATGAAGACGATCACAAAGGAGATCACCGAGTCGGCGCTGGTGGATGGCGCCGGGGTCCTGCGGATCTGGTGGAGCATCATGCTGCCGCTGTGCCGGCCCGCTCTGGCCGCGATGGCGACACTTCTTTTCACCTTCATGTACAACGACTTCTTCTGGGCTCTGATCCTGATGAAGTCGGGCGACAAGCGGCCGATAACGTCAGCGCTCAATAACCTCCATGGCGCTTTCTTCACCGATTACAACCTGCTCGCCGCAGGCTCGGTGCTGGCCGCCATCCCGCCGATCATCATCTTCATCGCCCTGCAGAAGCATTTCGTTCGTGGACTGACGCTTGGCGCAACCAAGGGCTGACCCCGGCGGGCCCCTGTTGGGCGCCCGGCTGCCGCACCTTCTCTACGGAGGGGACTACAACCCCGAGCAGTGGCCGGAGTCGGTCTGGGAGGAGGACGTCCGCCTGATGCGGGAGGCAGGCGTCAACCTGGTCTCGATGGGGATCTTCGGCTGGGCAAGGTTGGAGCCCAGGGCCGGGCAATTCGACTTCGGCTGGCTCGACCGAATTCTCGATCTCCTCCATGCCGGGGGCATCAGCGCCGACCTGGCGACCGCCACCGCCTCGCCGCCACCCTGGCTCTCTCGAGCTCATCCCGAGATGCTGCCCGAGCTGGCCGACGGCGTCCGGCTCTGGACAGGTGCCCGCCAGCACTACTGCCCCTCGAGCCCGATCTACCGGGACGGCGCCCGGCGCCTCGTTGAGGCGCTCGCCGATCGCTACGCGAGCCATCCCGCCCTGGCCATGTGGCATATCGGCAATGAATACGGCTGCCATGTGCCCGCCTGTTGGTGTGACATCTCCGCCGCGGATTTCCGACGCTGGTTGCAAACCCGCTACGGCACCCTGGAGGCGCTCAACGCAGCGTGGGGCACCGACTTCTGGTCGCAGCACTACTCCGATTGGGAGGAGATCCTGCCGCCCCGGCGGACCCCGACCTGGCCAAACCCGGGCCAGTCGCTCGACTTCCAGCGTTTCTCCTCGGATGCCCTTCTGGAGTGTTACAAGATCGAACACGCCGTGCTGGTCAAACACACGCCCGGCGTGCCGATAACGACCAACTTCATGCGTTTTTTCAAGCCCCTGGACTATTGGAAGTGGGCGGCGCACGAGGACATCGTCAGCAACGACTCCTATCCGGACCCGAACGACCCCGAGGCGGGCTGGCTGGCCGCGATGGACGGCGACCTGATGCGGTCGCTGGGCGGTGGTCGACCCTGGGTCCAGATGGAGCAGAGCCCCAACCGCGTCAACTGGCGGCCGGTCAACGCGGCCAAGCGACCCGGGCAGATGCGGCTCTGGAGCCTCCAGGCGGTCGCCCGGGGGGCAGACGGAATCCTCTTCTTCCAGTGGCGCCAGTCACGGGCCGGCGCCGAGAAATTCCACAGCGCAATGGTCCCCCATGGGCCGGTGGATTCCTCGCCGACCTGGCGGGCGGTGGTCGAGCTCGGCGCCGACCTAAAGCGGCTCGACGCAGTCTGCGGGAGCCGGGTGCCGGCGGAGGTCGCGATCCTCTTCGACTGGGAGTCCTGGTGGGCACTTGAGCTGCCCTCCAAGCCGTCCACCGAACTTGAGCTGCTCGATCAGGTACAGGCCTACTACCGCCACCTCTACGAGGCCAATGTGGCCGTCGATTTCGTCCATCCGGAGGCTGATCTGGGCGGCTACCGGCTGGTGCTGGCGCCCAACCTATACCTCCTCTCCGATGTTGCCGCCGCCGGCCTCGAACGTTTCGTGCAGGCCGGCGGAATGCTGGTGATGTCATTCTTCAGTGGCATCGTCGACCCTGCGGATCGGATCCGGCTGGGCGGTTACCCAGCACCTTTCCGCGAGATGCTGGGGCTCCGAATCGACGATTTCCTGCCCCTCGTTACGGGCGAAACGATAGGCATTCACTCGGAGAGCCTGGGCCGTGGCCAGGGGACGGTCTGGTCGGAAACGATTGAGCCGGAAGGGGCTGAGGTATTGGCTTCCTACTCCGGCGGCGATCTCGATGGCCGCCCCGCTGTCACGCGCCAGGACTTCGGCCGCGGCGCGGCGTTCTACATTGGCACGCGACTCGACAGCACCACGATGGGCCGGCTGCTGCGGCGCGCCTGGGTCGACGCGGGCGTGAAGCCGGTGCTGAGTGCGCCGGCGGGCGTGGAGGCGGTGCGGCGCGTAAATGCGGCCGGGACCTCCCACCTCTTTCTGCTCAACCATGGCGATACCGAGGTCGAGTTGGAAGGTACTCCCGGCCTGCTGGACATCCTCACCGGCCGCCGGCTGGCGGGGTCGCGGATCAAGCTCGGACCCCGGCAGGTGGCGGTCCTCGAGGAACCAAGGTGAGACAGCCGAAGATCGCATACATCGGCGCGGGCAGTTCCAACTTCGCCGCTCGGCTGATCATGGATCTGGTCGCGACCCCCGGGCTGGAGGCCGGCACCCTCGCCCTCGTTGATATCGACCCCGCCCGCCTGGAGCTGTCCCGCCAGATCACTGAAAAGGTGATCGCAGTCTCCGGCCGCGACTGGAAGGTCACCGCGTCCACCGATCGGGAGGAGGCCCTGCCGGGCAGTGACTACGTGATCAACTCGATCGAGGTGGCCGGCCTGGACTCGGTCCGGCCCGATTACGAGATCCCGCTCAGGTACGGCGTTGATCAATGCATCGGTGACACCATCGGCCCGGGCGGGATATTCAAGGCTCTGCGCACAGGACCGGCCTGGTTGGAGATCGTCGCCGACGTGGAGCGGCTGGCACCGGCTGCGATGCTCCTCAACTACACGAACCCGATGTCGATCCTGACCCTGGCCGCGATCCGCTCCACGAAACTTTCCGTGGTCGGTCTCTGCCACAGCGTGCAGGCAACCTCGCGGCTCCTGGCCGGGTTCCTCGAGGTTCCCTACGAGGAACTCGATTGGCGCTGCGGCGGGATCAACCACAATGCCTGGTTCACGAGCCTGGAGACGGGCGGCCGGGACCTCTACCCGCGGCTGCGCGAGCTGGCCCTGGTCCCGGAGATCTTCGAGCAGGATCCGGTGCGTTTCGAAGTGATGCTGCACCTGGGCGCATTCGTGACCGAGTCGAGCGGTCACTTCTCCGAATACGTGCCCTACTTCCGTAAACGACCGGACCTGATCAGCAAGTTCATGCGGCCGGGCTACCTCGGCGAATCCGGTTTCTACGCCAACAACTGGCCGAGCTGGCGCGAGGCAAACGCTGAGCTTGTCCGCGGGATGGTCGCCGCTCCCGAGCTGGACCTGCATCGAAGCCATGAATACGCGTCCTACATAGTCGAGGCGGTGGAGCTCGACCGACCGGTCGTTATCCACGGCAACGTCCTCAACGGTGGTTCGATCGCAAACCTCCCTGACGGATGCGTGGAGGTCCCCTGCCGAGTTGACGGGAGCGGCATCCACGCGCAGCCCTTCGGGACGCTACCTGAGCAGCTCGCCGCCCTCAACCGCACGCATATGGCGGTTCATGAGCTCGTGGTGCAGGCGCTTCTCGAGCGGGATCGTGAAAAGGCTCGCCTGGCCCTGATGCTCGACCCGCTGACCGCGGCTGTCTGTTCCCTGGACGAGATCAGCCGGATGTTCGATGAGATGTGGAAGGCGGAGCGCCCCCACCTGGCCGCTTTTGAATAGGCCTGAACTACTTCAGAAATCCCAGGGCGAGAGCGGCGCCGACCAGCATCAGCACAGCGCCCCCCAGCTCCTCGCTCCACGCCTCGAGGCGGGCACCCAGGCGATGACCGAGTTCCAGGCCGATCAGGGACATCGTCACGCTGACAACGGCCATCACGGTCGCCGCCAGGATGATCGGGATCCGCTCCACCCCCAGCGCGAAGCCGACAACCAGGTTGTCGATGCTGAGCGCGAGGGCGGTGATCGCGAGGTGGTGAGTTCTCAGCGTCCGCCGGTGCCCCTCCTGGCGCTCCTCGGGAACCGCTCGCCGGCCCTGGTAAATGGTGTAAGCGCCGGTTGCGATCAGCAGGCCGCCGCCCACGTACTGGCCCAGGTGACCGAGCCGGTCGGCGAGGCTCATTCCGATGTAGAGGCCGATCACAGGCATCAGAGCCTCGAATAGCCCAAAGGCGATCCCCACCCGGATTCGAGTTCGGGCATCCACGCCGCTCAACCCGATCCCGATCGCGCCGGCGAAGTTGCTGAGACCCACGGATACGCTGACGAGGAACAGACTCAGCATGGCTGTAAGTGTGCCTAAGCGCGCGAGAGGAGCCCGGCCCCCGAGTCTTGGGAATGGGAGCCTCCTTTCGCGCCACGGTCGCGGTTTCAGCACCGCCTGGAGGAGGGGATGGGCGCCCCCCGCCGGAGCGCCCATCCAAGGTGGAGAGAAGACCTTGAGCATGGCCCCGATCGGTTGCCAGTCCAACGTGCGATCGCGACGAGTTTGGTAGGGGAGAGGTGGTGCCATTCGCCAAGAGGTCGCGCTCGGGTAGGTCGAAACGGGCCTGGGCCGGAAGCCGGACTTTAAGCTTACGTTCGTGATCGCTACGTGTTGAGCCGGGCCGCCGGGTAGAGTCGGTCATCGCGCAGACCTCCC
>JRHI01001242.1_pt1 | contig 22484 bp, 22 predicted proteins | sample 215371 | NCBI WGS metagenome assembly JRHI01 (sample SAMN02929681, study PRJNA255918) | sediment metagenome | biome: cave system; feature: Ice Cave; material: Sediment; isolation source: sediment from deep within a dark volcanic ice cave with no known source of... ...
TCATCCTCTCCAAATTTCGGGATGACTCATGTCTATCCTTACTGTTGTGTACCATTTCAAGGTACTATGGTCATGTTTTCAAGCCTGATAGATTGTCAGAATGGCACAAGTTGAATAAGATGTACATGTGAATGCTTATATTCCAAATGGTTTGAGGTGGGTTGTGGACTGTTGGGGGGGCATAAAACTTCAAGAACAAGAAGAGGTAGAGCTTTGATGAATGCAGAAGCATTAGTTGGAAAAGTGCTAGGGACCTGTACACTCCAGAAAGTTATTGGCCAGGGAGGCATGGGAGCTGTGTATCTGGCACAGCAATCGCGACCTCGTCGGCAGGTAGCTGTGAAAGTGTTGTTGCCGACGGCGTCGCTAACAGCCCATCAACGGGCGGCCTTTCTGGAACGGTTTCGCCGGGAAACTGATGCAGCCGCCTCATTGGAGCATCCAAATATTCTACCTGTGCATGAATATGGCGAGCGAGAGGGGCTTGCCTACCTGGTAGTTCCATATATTAGTGGCGGCACGCTGCGCGATGTTATGGATGGGGAAGGGCAACTTTCACTATCCAAAGCGTTGAATTATCTGGAACAGATGGCCGAGGCCTTAGATTTTGCTCATGAGCGAGGCGTCATTCACCGGGATATCAAGCCGGCCAATATTTTGATGACAACCGAAGGGCGCTTATTACTGACAGATTTTGGCCTTGTGAAAATCATCACCGATGGACCAAACCCGCAAGTCCGCTTGACCGGCGCCGGTGCTCCGGTAGGAACTCCAGACTACATGGCCCCTGAACAGGTAGTCGGCAATAGGGTGGATGGACGTTCGGATCTTTATTCCCTGGGCGTCATCCTTTACCAGATGATCACTGGCGCGACCCCTTTTCAGGGAGAGACACCAATGCAGATTGCCGCGCAGCAATGGCAATCTCCTCCACCTTCGCCATGTCTACTCCGACCAGATCTTTCCGACGCGTCGGAACAGGTACTACTGCGCGCCATGGCAAAGCGACCCGACGATCGCTACGCTACTGGCAACGATTTTACCGAAGCTTTCCGTGAATCTTTGAATGCTAGTGGCGTTCTTCGGGGAAATGCCCCGTCGAGCACGCTTTCTATAGGTAGCTCTACTTCGGCAAGACTCTTAGCTGCACGCGGACTTTTTGATCTGGCCTGGCAGAAGGATTCGACCGGAGAGGTACCGGCGCCTCTGCGATTGAAAGACCTAAGCGGAGGGAAACCAACCGCTGTGTTGCCTGCGTTGCCTGCTGCAAGCGTCGATACTGGTCGCTCAACGGGGTTGCTCTCGCGAACAGGGATGTTCCCTAAGGTGGTGGGTACAGGGCATCTGCCGACCACGACAGCAAATGATGCGCAGCCCACTAACGCTACAGGCGTGCTACCCGCTTTTGGCTGGACGCAGCATACGCTCATGTTCCCAGGTTCGGGGCAACCATCGGTTGCTACAGGCGCGTTACCCACTACTACCGGTTCGCAAGCTATTCCTATGCCAAAGGGCTTAAGTCAATTATCTCCCGCGCTCAATACCACTGGCTCCCTGATGATCCCAGGCAACGACCAGGGCAATACCGGTACGATGAAATTGACTGGGCCTGTCAAAGTTGTACAGATGCCGGTTGCCGGGCAGCCGGGGCGCTATGTGACCGGTTTGTTGCCTGTGGTTCCTCAGACGCAAGAGCAGGAAGAGACGCTTGAGATAGAGAAGCAGCGCCGGAAAAAACCTGTGCTGATCATTGCGCTTGTTGTATTGGTATTACTGGTGATATCTGGCGTTGGTGGCTCTTTCTGGTATATTCATGCGCACCAGGGGCAAACGGTAGTGATCCATCCTGGTACCAGGGGTGTGGCTACGCCGAATGCAATGGCGACGGCGACGGCTCAAGTGCAGACCACGGCTGATGCAAACAAGATTCTTTCGGATCCTTTGAGCCAGAATATTCATAACTTCCCTACAGGGAAAAATGAGTTCTTCGCCGGAGGTACTTATCATATCGTGAATACGGAGGGCAACGCCGTTGCTGTAGTCTTGCCGCAGCAGCCCTTTACTATCCCCAATGCCTATACCTTGTCGATGTGGGAGGTAAAAGGCAATGATACATCGAACAATAACTCCTTTGGCATGATCATTCGCTTTACCCAGCATTCAAAGGGGGGTAAAACCTTCACCACGTTCTACAGTTTTGAAGTGCTCAATATCAAAGGCGGCGATTACAGGTTCTATAAGTACGACGATAACCAGGGCAGCCCAGATACATATTGGACACAGCTTTGGTCGCAGCCCTTTGGGGGCGAGTATCACCAGGGTCAAGGATCAGGGGAAAAAAATACCTTTAGAATCTACCAGAATGGTTCGACCTTTAGCTTTACTGTCAATGGGAAGCTGATCAAGACCATCCATGATGGCTCTCTCAAAAGCGGCAGTTTAGGTATGCTGGTGAATTTGAAGGGAACTGAAGTAGCCTTCTCGAACATGTTGATTACACACAACTGAGGGATAGAGGTATAGCAGTGATACATGCACAAGCATTGATAGGGGCGGTGTTGGGGACTGTGACACTCCAGAAAGTTGTCGGCCAGGGGGGGCTGGGTGTTGTATTTCTGGCACAGCAATCACCATCTCATCCACAGGTCGCGGTAAAAGTTTTGTCGCCCGCAGCAATACGGGTGCCTGGTCAAATGACAGCTTTCCTGGAAAGGTTCTGCCAGGAAATCAATGTTATTCCCTCGCTTGAGCATCAGAACATTCTGCCAGTGCTTGAACACGGTAAACACGATGACATGGCCTACATTGTGATGCCTTATATCAGTGATGGAACACTCCTCCGTGCGATAGAACAACAAGGACAGCTGCCACTCTCGACGGTCGCCAACTATCTTGACCAGCTGTCAAACGCGCTGGATTATGCGCACAAACAAGGAATACTTCACCTCGACCTCAAGCCAAATAATGTATTTTTGACAGCTAAGGGGCGTCTGTTGCTGACCGATTTCGGCTTGATGAAGATCATCGCGGAGCGACAGACCTCGCAAATGCGTTTGTTGAGGGCAGGAACGCCTGTTGGTTCGCTAGAGTTTATGGCCCCAGAACAGGTAATGGGGGACGTGGTTGACACGCGTACAGATCTGTATGCACTAGGCGTGATGCTCTATCAGATGGTGACTGGTAAGACGCCATTTCGAGAGGGAACGTCGCTGCAGATCGCGACGCAACTGTTACAGACGCCACCAACCTCACCCCGGTTAGTGCGGAATGATTTGCCGCTGGCCGCGGAAAAGGTGATGCTACAAGCACTGGCTAAGCGCCCGCTTGCTAGGCAAGCCACCGCCCAGGATTTAGCAAGAGCCTTTCGTGCGGCCTTAACCGTGGCAGGTTCGCTCGGTGAGCGTCCCGCCAGCACGATCTCTAGTACTGTCAATCCCGCTGCTGCGCTCCTTTCCGTGTCAAGAAAACGCGGGCTTTTTGATCCAGTCTGGCAGCAGCCCTCCCTGGCTCCTACATCTTCTGAACTGCTTCCCGCGGCAAGTGAAGCTTCATTTCGGCCAGGCGTCCAGCTCCCATTTGCTGTCAGTGAACAGCAGCGTAATGAACTGGCGGCTCCTGTGTCCAGGGCACCTGAAACTCCTCTTCCGTCAACGCGACTCGGTCTTAAATCCAGGGGCCTGCTGCCAATGGATGGTACGAGAAGTACGGGGAAGCCGCCAGCCGAGAAAACAACGACAGGTGCCGATACCTCAATGACTACTGGCGAACTGCCGCGCTCTTCTTTTGCCCCATGGCAATCTGTCAGTGTGGCGCCCAAGCAGTTTTCATCTTCGGTATTACCTGGCCTTGCTCCAAATCTGACAAGACCACTGCCTTTATCAAACGGTCAACAGCCCACTACCGGTGCACTGCTAATCACTCAGCCTGTCTCGCCCTTGCCAGCCACGAGTACGACCGGAGGGCTACTAGTCCCCAGTGACGAAAGTGGGGCCAATAAGACTATGAAGCTGGCCGAGGCTGTGAAAGTAGTTCAGATGCCCGTTGCGGGTCAGCCCGGACGCTATGTCACCGGCTTTTTGCCGATAGTACCGCGTACAGAGCAGCCTGAAGAGTCGACAAGCAAGCCCCAAAATGAATTACCGCCACCAGACTACGTAAAGCTGTTGAAGCGGTTCGTTGTGCCTCTGCTCGTGCTTTTCATCGTGACCAGTTCGGGCATATTCTTTTACCTGCACACGCATCCTCCCATAACAAAATCAAAAAGTGGCGTACGTACCGAAAGTTTGAAACCCGACTGGCAGGCAATCAGTGCTCTCCAGGCCACGGCTACTGCGAATGAGAACTACATTTTATCTGACTCGCTGCAGCAAAATATCCATAACTGGCCTATCGTTGCTACCGGTAATAAAACCTACCTTTTCAAGAATGGTGCGTATCACGTCACAGATAATGATGGCAGGCAAAGCGCAGCAACATTACTCCCTGATGTCATTCTAAACAGACCATTGGTATACAGCCTGACGATGGAGGAGATACAAGGGAATGATAGCTCCATTAATAACTCTTTTGGCATGATTTTCTTCCTGAATTCCCAGGTCAAGAATGGTAAGACTGTAGTCACGTTCTATAGCTTTGGAGCCGCCAATACCAAAGGCGGGAACTACCAGTTCTTGAAATACGATAGTAGTAAAGGGCAAACTCCTTATACAACGATCTGGCAACATGGATTCGGCGGTGAATTTCACCAGGGGAAGGGCGTCAGAAATAGTAACACGTTCAAAGTGACTAACAATGGCAAGTCCTTTACTTTCTGGGTGAATGGCAAGAAAGTGGGAACAGCTGAGGATAATTCGATTAGCCGCGGACAGGTTGGCATGCTGGTGAATTTGAAGGGTACTGAGGTGGCTTTCTCAAATCTGCAATTGACGTATAATTAACATATTGAAGCCTTTCAAGGGCACTGGTGGAGGCACTACATCTTGAATTTAAATAGCATTATTTTCCCGTTGACCTTTGGCATTACGGGTTTCTTGTGTTTACTGAATATTGCTTTTGTTTACGCTTTTCGCAAAAGAAAGACAGTCGAGGTGATATCCTACCTGCTAGTAGCCCTCCTGGAATTAGCGATATTTCTTTTTGCCTTCCTACTGCGCGTGGGGATCATACATGCTGTCCCTTTGCACCTCCCACCGCATCTGCCAATTAATCGTGCAGAGATCGGAGCGGCTATCGCTATCGGCCTCGGCCTCTTCCCGGTAGGATACTGGCATCGCACCTCGGCCTCGGAGCTTCGTGCCAGGATGGCGCAAGACGCCAAGGTGATTAAAGAACGCGATGGCGGCGTGCGCGTGCGCAGTAATGCTCCTGGCGAGTGGATGAACTAGCCTGTTAACTGGCAGGATAGTACTAAATTGTGACGGAAAGCTATCTTTCTTCGGTTTATTATATGAGAATGAAAAACGATATGTAACCTATCTGTCTACAAGGTATCTATCTATCCGGGCGGATGTGGTGTTAGTGGTAAAGATGGCGTAAAAGTCATATAAAAGGAGACTATTTTGGCTATGCTTTGTAATGCGTTGAGCTGGGAAAATGCCTGGCGTATCCGTATTGTTGCATTAGGCACTATTGTCTTACTGGTTGGTATTGGCTCGCAAGTACTGGTCAACACCTTCGCCGCCGAAGCGCCAATGATCTCATTGAAAGTCACCGCCTCTGACGCGCGGGGAAGAATGGCTGACGGTAACTGGACGAATTTGGATGCCTGTTCGGTACCAGAATCCCAATTTCCCCTCGGTACGGTGATCGCTTTATATAAAGCTGATGGCTCTTTCGTACGCCAGTGCACGGCAGAAGACAATGATAGTGCTCTTGATTATGGGCATATCAATCTCGCGATGCCTGGCAATACCGCTGGCGCCATCCATTGGGGCGAGCGGTATCTTTTAGCCCAGGTGCTGCGCTTCGGTTGGAGTCCAACTGGACCCCCCAATTTCTATGCAGCTTCTTCCTCTGCCGTCGACTCTATTAACAGGCCAGGACCTGTACGATTCAAAAAAGGGCGGTAGCCTTAGATTTCTTCCCCTGAAACTTCTTCTACTCGTCTTCCGTTTAGCCGTTGGTGGTGGATGTAGGCGGTTTCCGTGCCAGGCCAATCAGGCGACAGACCGATTTGAACCCATGTTTGATCAAAATGGGCGCAGAAGTCCTGGTTTGGGTCTGGAGTACAGCAGCGGTACAACCAGAAGCTCGAGCCATGTTCAAGCGATGCGCTACCAGTGAGAGATAGACACCGTGGTTGCGGAACGCTGGCAGCGTCAACGCATGGCGCAGGTAGACCACCCCATTTGGTTCAAACCGCACCACTGCGCGGCCAGCGATGTGCCCATCCCAGCGGGCAAGAGTGATCTGAACCTCTTGAGGGGACACCTCAAGAAAGCGATGTGCCTGAGCAAGGAACACGGAGCGATACGGAGACTCAGCATCCCCAGCCATGGCAGTTGCATACGCTTCAGCATTCTCCTGGGAGAGGGGTTCGATCAGCACCCGCGGGTTTGTGGGAATCTCTGTTGAAAGATCATCGAGTACCAGCCCCTCCCATGCGAGTTGCTGCTCAAAGCCGCGAGCAACGAGCCGTTCCCGAAGGTCCGTAGGCCGTGTACTGGGACCAATAAACCACAAGCAGCGAGGAGTCCTCATCTCGACCTGTTTGATGACTTCATCGAGGCGTTTATCCGTGTTCAGTGTGTCAAAGCGAAGACGCAGCGCAGCTGCAAACCAGGTTTGTGCTTGCAGCACGGCTTCCCCAAAATCAGTCACCTGCACCTCAGTGCCTTCCCAGGCAGGTGAGAACTCGTAGAAAGTCCGCTCAACTTCACCGGCCAACAGCAGAAGATGACCGCTCTTCATTCAAAAGCTCCTTTGCATGCAGTTGCTCACGAAATGCAGCAGGAAAGAGAGGAAGTCACTGCTGTATGACCATTTCTCCCACTGTAGCAATGGTCATACAGCGCGGATAACGAGCCAATCACGCGTTGCTTTCCTATGGAATGAAGAGCTCCTCTCCGGGTCGAAGAAGGTTGGGATCCGCTCCAATCACCTTCAGATTTGCATTGTAGATCAGCTGCCACTGGTTGCTGTCACCATACGCCTGTTGTGCAATTGCTGAGAGCGTGTCTCCCTGTTGCACAGTGTAGTTTGAACCGGGAGTAGCTTGCGCCATGAAATCCTCCTTCTTCCTTGTTCAGTGATATGTTCACCGGGCCTTCTTCAAAAAGAGAAGCCTTGTGCTTCCTACAAGGGAAGCATACTCTATAGACGTTCATCCACTCAGTTTTTCACCTGTGACGTTTCTTTTTCATGCAGAAGGGCGGGGCAGTTGCACAGCAGGCCCAGAATTTGGTACAGTAAGCGCATGACCAAAGACGAAGAACTGGAGGCATATTAAAGAATGTCAATGTTTCAACCAAATATCACCCTGTCAGAAGAGCAGATAAAGCAGCGCCAGGAAGCAATACCAGCTGTTGCTACCGACAATTTGAGACGGGTGTTTGGGCAGAAGATGGCTGTTAATAATCTCAATTTAAGGGTAAAGCGCGGGGAGTTCTATGGTTTTCTTGGTCCGAATGGTGCAGGGAAATCTACTACAATCAAAATGCTTACAGGTCTTTTGCGCCCAACTACAGGAACTGCCTCTATTTGTGGTGTGGATGTTTGGAAAGAGCCATTGCAGGCGCGCGCTTTAATGGGGGTACTGCCCGAATACTTAAACCTCTATGAAAGGCTCACAGGGAGAGAGTTTGTGCACTTCGCAGGGCAAATGTACGGCGTAGCGCGTGCAGATATTCAACGTCGCATAGAAGAATTGCTACATGTCTTGACCCTTGCTGAAGATGCAGAAAAGTTGATTGTTGACTACTCGGTAGGTATGCGAAAAAAGATCGCACTTGCGGCTGCATTAATCCATCGCCCCCAGGTGCTTTTCCTCGATGAGCCATTTGAAGGCATTGACCCTGTCAGCTCTCGTGTGATACGCGATATTCTCCAGGATGCTACGCGGCACGGCACAACTGTTTTCTTTTCGTCTCACATTTTGGAAGTTGTGCAGCGCCTTTCTACCATAGTTGGCATTATCAACAACGGTGTACTTGTTGCCGAGGGTACGCTTGAAGAGTTACGAGAAAAGGCGAGCGGCGAGAATAAAGACGCGACGTTGGAAGACATTTTCTTAAGTGTCATAGGTGCGCAAAATGAGAGTCATAATCTGAGCTGGTTAGAGTAGACAATAGTAAATTTGCGATCGGTGGTATTACTGTCGTTTGGATCAACGGGTGTGATAACCAAATGAATGCCCAAGATGCGGACGGCAAGACGGCCTTCTTCATAGGTAGGCTGATACTCAGGATCGGTAAGGATGTGTCTGACTTTTTCGGCCCACTCTTCAAACTTCCTGATTTCAGTTTCTACTTTTTCATTTTCCGCTTCATCTTCCTCAATGTCCATGAGTAAGCATTCTGCTTCATGCTTTTGCTTCTCAAGGCCTGTGAGGGTAATACTCAGACGGTTAATGGTATCATCATCTGCTGTGCTCTGAGCAAGCTTAATCAGCCTGTTTTCCCGTCTTACCTCTTCAGCAATACTTCGCTCACGCTTTCCCCTCCCTTACAATGTTAAATTTGTATTATGGTGAGCGTTTCTATCGGTGGTTCTATAGCTTATTTTGAGGTAAACTGTTCTGTTGCCCCACAGTTTACATTACCCAGTAAGAATGGCGCAAGGCATGTATGATAAAAGGCGAATCTTGGCTTTAATTAAAGCATCGTCAGGTATGATATACTGCTGAAAAATAAACTTGTAGGTGGAGGTCACATATGCCCGTTCCAGATTTCCAGAGTCTCATGCTCCCCTTGTTGAAAATCGCAGGCGATGGGAACGAATACAGTACATCTGAAGTCATTGAGATGCTAGCGCAGCAATTTGGGCTAGGTGAGAACGACAGAGATGAATTGCTACCAAGTGGAAAACAGCGAAAACTTGATAATCGAGTAGGATGGGCAAAAAGCTATTTACAAAAAGCTCTTCTTTTATCAAGCACGGGAAGATCGAAATTTCGCATAACTGAACGGGGCATCAAGGTACTAAGGGATAACCCCCTTTCTATCAATATAAAATTTTTGAACCAATTCCCTGAATTTTTAGTATTCCATACAGCTACCAATAGCAAAGAGGGTAAAACGAACGGAACTACCTCTGCATCACAAGAAATGGTAGAAAAAACCAGCCAAACACCTCAAGAAATCTTAGAGATAAGCTATCAAAACCTGAGACAAACGCTCGCTCAGGAACTACTGGAACGAATTAAAAATAACTCCCCCAAATTCTTTGAGAGTCTGGTCGTAGATTTACTTGTTGCAATGGGCTATGGCGGCTCTCGAAAAGATGCCGGTCAAGCCATTGGTCAAGTTGGAGATGGCGGCATTGATGGCATAATCAAAGAAGATAAGCTTGGCCTCGATGCTATCTATCTCCAGGCAAAGCGGTGGGAAGGAACGGTTGGGGGTCCCGTAGTCCAGGGCTTTGCAGGCGCTTTGATTGGAAAGAAAGCACGCAAAGGAGTGTTCATTACTACCTCGAATTTCACACCACAAGCAAAAAGCTTTGCTAGCGGCACTGAGAATTTGAAAATCATCTTAATCGATGGAGAGCAACTTGCTCAGCTAATGATAGATCATGATGTTGGAGTTACCGAAGAGTCGAGGTATATCGTGAAAAAGGTAGATTTAGATTACTTTGGTGATGAATGAATAAGAAGTCCAAATGCCACCACAATTTGGGACGTTTAAACAAGCGCAGAAGGTCCAACAGGCAGGTGCGGAACAACCAGAATTAGGATTTGGATGATTATCGAGGATGTAAAACATTTTGTCTAAGTTGTCAAACTAAAAAACTCGGTACAGCCGCACTAATCGGTGAAAGGAGAGGAAGAGCTTGAAAAAAACGACGGTTCCCGGCATGATGTGCTTATGCAAAACAGTACAAAAGAGCCGATGGATCCGTCGAACCAATTTTGCCCGAATTCGGCGTGTTCCGCAAGAGGCCAGATCGGAGCGGGCAACATTCGCATTCATTCGTATCAGCCGCAACGCTATCGCTGCCGCACRTGTAACAAGACCTTTAGCGCGCGAAGAGGGACGATGATGGAAGGACTGCGCACGCCTGCAGACTTAGTGGTCCTCATCGTGATCTTGCTCTCGTATGGCTGTCCAGTTCAGGCCATTGTGCATGCCTATGAATTGGATGAACGAACGGTAGCCGATTGGCAAAAGCGAGCAGGAACCCATTGTCACCACGTCCATCAAGCTCTTGTGGAGCAAGGAAAGGTGAAAACCCATCAGGTGCAAGCAGATGAAATTCGAGCCAAGGGGAGAAAACTAGTGATCTGGATGGGCATGGCTATTGATGCTTCGAGCCGTTTATGGATGGCAGGGGTAGTGAGCGTTCGTCGAGATCGCGAACTGGCCGATCACGTATTGCAACACGTTCGCTCTTGCTGCCAATTCGTGCAGGGTCTGCTGGTATGCACCGATGGCTGGAGTGCCTATCCAAAGAGTATCATCAAAGCTTTTCGGGAAAAAGTGAAGAAAACGGTAGGGAGAGGAAGATGTTGCTTAGAAGTATGGCCGGATTTGTGCATTGCGACCGTGATCAAGCGGACCAAAAAGAACCACGTGGTGGAAATCACACGCAAGATCACACGAGGATCACTCGAAAAAGCGCAAGAGCTGCTCCAGATGACAGTGGGATGCAAGGAGTTTAACACATCATTGATTGAGCGGTTTAATGGGACGATGCGAGAGCGCCTGGCGTCTCTTACCCGCAAATGCCGTCATGCGGTTCAGCGTCTCGAAACGTTAGAAGCAGGCATGTATTTGATCGGCTGTACCTACAACTTCTGTTGGTCGCATCAGGAATTAAGTTCTTCCAGACAGTACGGGCGTCCGACGACACCAGCTATGGCGGCAGGACTCACTGATCACATCTGGCGGGTTTCTGAACTGCTTTGCTACAAAATTGCGCCTGCTCCATGGGTTGAACCGAGGCCATCGAGGCAACGAAAGCGATCAGATTCCAACCCGATTGGACCCAAACGACCACGAGGGCGACCTCGCAAACATCCCTTCCCTGATCCAACTGCGCCCAAACGACCACGAGGACGTCCTCGTACGCTCGCTTGAGCTTGTTCACCGTTTAGTGGGGCTGTACCAGTATTTCTATGTACTCGTTCTTTTTTATTGCCAAGTAGAGTTCTCCTTTAGAATAAAGCGACTCCACTAAACTATCGTATGACAATATATGAAAATCATATTTTTCTTGGCCATTAATGAAGCCCTTTTTGAGATTATTACCTTCATACTCGGTTCTTCGCCCATGTACAAGGACATAATTTATAACGCACGGAGTTTGCGACAATATCTGTGGAACTAGCCCAGCAAGAGTTCCATTTATGAAGCCATCCAAATTTGATCTATTAGCAAACCATGCCCTCCAACGATTAATTTGTTGGAGGGCATTTAGGAAATTGGGGTGAAAGTCAGTTGAAGCATTCTTAAAAGTATCTTGATTGTGGTTTTTCAATTTCAATTAATACACAATTCCAATCGGCAGAGCTTTTAGACATATAAAAAAAATCGGTAGTGTAATCATTTGCCAATGACAATTTTCTGAAAACCAAATCATAAAGCACACCATGATTTTGGATAAACTCTCTTGGAACTAAGGCCGTGTTATCCTCTATAAATTTTTGATATACTTGTTCATTACATTGCTTATCTATTAGGTTGATAAAACTCTCTCTTAAAAGAGCAGCAGCATTATTTTTCAATTCAAATTCTCCATTTAGAATTACATTCCAAACTTTCTATTTAGTATATCACAATATCCATTTGAGGGTGCAAATGTACAAAGGGAGCCAAAATCCATTAAATATTTGACAATTTCGTTTTAGAACATCTGTTATAATTAGTGAGAGAAACTATTGTAAGGAGGATGTTCTTGACTCATCCCTATTCGATCTTTATCTGGCAACCGGAACGACACGGAGGCAGTTGGTTTGAACCAATCCAGGCATACACGCAGGAGTATGCTATCTATGTTGCTAATCTCATCCATCAAGATACGCGCTATGGTCTCATTATTGCCGCATATCCAAATAAAGAGACGGTGGAGAAGATTGAGAAGTATATAGCGCGCTATAAAGAATAGCGTGCTTTATAAATTACCTATCCTCAATTTCTTCCCATATATTCTTTTATCTCCTCCACAAGTAGCAAACTATATCAATTGTTACTCTTAAAGCCTAACCTCGTCTTTATGATGAGGATCTTTCTATTAACCGTTGAAAGAGTAGGAAAATAAGTTATGCATATATTTCGTCGATTCTACGTATTCATATTCCTAATTCCGTTATGCCTTTATATCACCGCATGTGGCGATGGACAAGCTTCTTCCACCTCAGCTACTACCAACAATCAATCAGCAACCGTCAATCGGCCTACTGTTTTAGGTGCGCCCTTATCGGTCTTTGATGCAAAATTTGGAAACAGAGTAACAACGTATGGTGATAATGGTGGTAAATATAGCTGGAATACAAAATATGGTAATCTCGATTTATTTGTCACGACACTGAATAGCTCATCACTTACTGATCCGACAACAAATCCGGTAAGCGGAGTATTATTTGCCTTCCCTTTTGATGCCTCAGCAACAAATACTCCTGTTATGACAAATAAAGCCGCTGCTGAACTTACTGCTCTGTTTCTTCCACTGGACACAAAGCATACGAAAGATGTCTTAAGCCAATCCACGAAGGTTACCGGAGAAGCAATGCTTATAAAAATGTATTATAGCCTTCAATCATCAAAAGTACTTCCCGCTAAATCGTTTGTCGATCACTATGGCTATGGTGGTCCCAAAAGTCAAGACAGTTTGTGGTTGAAAATAAGACAAAACACAACCGTTCGAGAAGACTCGTCTTATCTGCCCGTATAAACCTGTGCTGGAGTTTGATAATCCAGTGATTGGTGCAGTCGCTCGTGATTGTAAAACGTAAAGTACGCTCGCAAGTTACTCACCGCTTCCGCCACGCTCTGGTAATCTTTGATGTACACCTCCTCATATTTGACGCTGCGCCAGAGGCGCTCCACAAAAATGTTGTCTCATGCCCGTCCTCTGCCATCCCAGCTGATACGAATATCGGCGGCTTTGAGCCGAGTGGTAAACTCAGCACTGGTAAACTGCACGCCCTGGTCCGTATTGAAAATCTCTGGCGTGGCGACACGCAAGGCCCGATCCAGAGCTTCCAGGCAAAAACCAGTATCCAGTGTGATCGAGATTTCCCACGACAAGACGTAGCGGCTGAACCAATCGATCACGGCCATCAGATAGATAAACCCACGCTGGAGGCGGATATAGGTGATGTCACAACTCCAGACTTGATTGCAGCGCTCGATAGGCATTCCTCTGAGCAAGTACGGATAGCGCTGCTCCACTGCTCCCGGCACACTGAGGCGCGGTTTGGGATAGATCGCCTCCAAGCCCATCAGACGCAACAAGCGCGTGACTCGTTTGCGCTCAACCGGGTAGCCCTGCGTGTGTAACCAGGCAGTCATCTTCCGCGTGCCATAGAAGGACGTTCGCGTGTATTGCTCATCCAATAAGCGCATCAAGAGTAGATTGTCCTCACTTTCGGGTACTGGCTCGTAGTAGTAACTCGAGCGGGCCAGACCCAGCAGTTCACATTGCTGCACAATGCTCAAGGTAGGATGCCCTGGCTCTATGAGCATTCGTTTGGCCTCAATGCTGCGTTCTTGATTTTTTTTCCAACCAGTCCACCTGTACTTTCAGTTGGCCGATTTGTTGATACAGAGTCGCCATCAAGGCTTCTTCGCTTTTGTGTTGCTCGCTCACTCGCGTCGAGAACACGTCAGGCAAGCCATCGAGCGCTTGTTTTTTCCATTGCGCAATTTGCGTCGGATGGACTGCATACTCCGTGGCGATTTCATTCGCCGTTTTGTGTCCCTTGATCGCTTCCAATGCCACTTTCGTCTTGAGGTCCGCGCTGTATCGCTTGCGTAGTCCTGCCATCGATTTCTCCTTTTTCTGCCTTTCTCGATACAGCTATTTTATCTTATCCACCTGTCCAGGAAACTGGTACCATTATAGGCGGTCAGTTACAAAGAGGACTTATTACTGCACTCTTCTCGCTTAATAGCGAAAATAAAAACCAGATAACGGAAGTCATTGTGCAGACAGGAGAAGATTTACCAAGTGGTTTTGACGCGTAAAGATCGTATATTTCTTGATCTGTCATATGGTTTATTTGACTTCAATAATATTTCTGTACCAGGAAAGAAATGGCACTCTCCACCCGGCAACTTTAAATCTGTATGTCTTACCAGATTGCATTTAATGTGAATAATACAAAAGTTGATAGTACAAGTAACTCATAGTATAATAGCTTCGTTCGCTTCTTCTGATCGAATTTTCTCAACATATGGGTAATTTTCTTGACATTGATCAGAATATAGGTATTTTTTATGGTATTTTCACGTTGTGGAATGTATACTTAATTTAAGATAGGTTGCGTGAGTTTCATGCCTTGTAAGGTACGTGATTTAAAGGCCAAGCTTCGGAGATGTGGATTTGATTTTCGCCCAGGAAAAGGTAGCCATACTATATGGAGGCATCCTCTAATTCCACAAGAAAAAGTTACTCTTTCAGGGAATGACGGAGCTGATGCGAAGCCATATCAGGTACGACAGGTTGATACTACAATAGAAAAATTAAAGGAGAATCAACGTGAATAACGTACTAATTCGTGAGAATGATCAAATAAAAAATAGTACGTTGGAACATAATGCGTCAAATAGTGAGCCAGATTCTCTAACTTCATTAAACTTTTTGATATTGATGGTGATTGTCCTTTATATTGTTTCGCTCATTCTAAACAGAGAAAAGCATGATGATGAGGAAAAAGATCATCGAGAAAACAATCATGAAGAAGATATAGATAAGTATTCAATGGACATTCAATGGAGCAATGAAGACAATGCTTTTATTGTTACTGTTCCCGAACTTCCTGGTTGTATGACACATGGAAGTACGTATGTAGAGGCAGCTAAACAAGGGAGAGATGCAATTGAGAGTTGGATTAGTGCTAGTCGTGACTGGGGTGATCCTATTCCTCCTCCTAAGATAGCTACTTTTGCATAATATATTCTGCTTGTAAATACTAAGAGAGATTCAAAGAGTCTCTCTTTTTTCATAGCTATCCGAGTAACCTCCTCCAAAATTCCGCTTGCCTAAGCGTCCTCCCCACAACAATATACTTTGTTGAGAATATTCAGCAAGAGTACAAACGAATGAAAAAGCTGGGTGTGGTGTTTACTATGGAGCCGACAAAAGTGCCAGGGTCAACCATTGCTGTGTTTGATGATACGTGTGGTAACCTCATTCAGCTCACCCAGCTGTCCAAAACGCTGGTCAAGTGAACCACTACTACCACCAGCCACCTGTAGAAATAGATGTGCCAGAACTATAGTAACTATACCGAATAATAACTGTCGGTCGTTGTGGTGGCGGAGGAGCTTGTTGGGGGATCGGCTCTTTCCCTGTGGCAATGGCATGTGCTTTGTTGATCTTTTTCATATACTCAAGTGCTGCCGATGTTTTATTTCGATCCGGGTGATATTGCTTTACCAAGCATTTATAATTGGCTTTTACTCCTTTTTGCTCTTCTGCTTTGTAAGCAATTGCCGTTGCGTTTGCTTGAAAACCCTTGCATTGCAGTTTAGCAGACTAAAAACTGTATTCGGTTGTCGGGTCGGCTGCTCGTTTTAGGAGCTATTTATTTATGACAAATCACCGGGTGGTTGTCAACAAGCAATTTAGGCAATTACCTAATATTGCCTGGCGTACCACGACGATTTGTCGAAACCGAAAAAACGACGCGCCGATAGAAGTTAAGGTACCAGAGACTAACCTCAGGCTTTTCATCTGCACATCCATAGGCGCATTCAAAAACACTACCATCACCGACAGGAACATAACGACCGCCCATCTGCATCAAGACGCCGATATCTGTTGCTACCGCTGTCATGTCACGATGGCGATATATATCAAACGGGGTTGTTTCCGGCAGTATCGTACCGTTACTTTCACCGACATAGGCATAATAAAGCCCCCGAACAATTGTAGCGAGTTCTTTTGTAATCCGCTCATCAGGTAATCGAATACCATATGCAAATCTCGCAAAAAGGCCAGAAGGCGTTTGCAGCTCTATCAGTTGGCTCCGTTGGACATGATGCGCGAATACTGATTGATTGCGTTGCACAGCACGCATAAATTTTGGGTAAATCTGTTCCCTGGTAGGCTGGCCTTCATTATCAATGTCCAGTGAGAGAAAATCTCTGAGGTAGGTATCGTTACCTGATTTTTCCTGATTGTTGCATAAAGCGCAGGCTCGGATTTTGGGGAGATCGCCCGGTAGTGGCTGATCTTCTGGAAAAAGACATTCCGGAATAACGTGGTCGCGGGTTAGTTTATCAAATTCACCGCAATACGGACAGTTGCCATAAACTTTTTTTCTTCGTGGCATTTCTTACTATACTGCCTTTGAAACAAACTATCAGAAACAAAGTAAGACGCATTGACACACAATGCTAGGGGTTAGTATATCACTTGTGTCAATAGGACATCAGTACTGCTTGTGATATGTCAAGTTATTTGCTCATCAACATTTGTTACTCTCTCTGTGGTGAGTTTCTTATCGCCCTGGTGATGGTTGTCTTCTCATTTCCTGGTATTGTTCATGCAACTGATGGTGTTCAACTCGAAGTCCGACATGATAAATATAGACAAACAAGAAAGCCGTAAAAAAGAGAATGAAAACGATGGCTATTGCTGTATTAGAAGCATTGGGCATGCCCAATGCCGACAGGAAACCATATAATATTAAAGTCAAGACAAACCCTAAGAACAATCCCCCAAAAACGAACACCACGGCACAGCCTCCCACCTTGTTTCTAGCGGGTTCCCTTTCTGGATGATACTCTTTGTGGAGAAGAAAAGTAAGGATAAAATCTGCTGTATCAACTAATCCCTGTCCAAAAAATTCTGTCCATTGCAGCCAGCTTAAGGGCTTGTATGGAATAGAAGATTTTTTTGCGCTGCTTGTGGATGCCTGTTGTGATTCGGAAGTATCCTGCTTCGGAGATGAGGCTTTATTTTTCAAATATGTCACGATACCATAAACATATCCGTCAAGGCCGAAAGTTGTCAAAAGGAGGTTGGCAATAGTACCCGCGTTAGTGATCCATACCATCATTTCTTCTTTCCTTCTGCGTGAGATAGTCGTTAAGAGTATAAACGAATAAGGTGGAAAAATTTCAAATATGACCTAATTTCCACAAGAATCAGTCCATCCCACTAAATAGCCTCGTGCATCTCGTGGACCTAACGGTGTCATACAATCGTGATTTAAGCCAACTGCAACGCAATAGTTACGCCAATCACCTTTTGATCTTAAATAGTTAATTGAGTCATATGCGTTTGCCTGAGGATGTGCATATCGGAGCAGTCTCCCTCTCAACGAGCGCTTTCTTGCTAGTTGACAGTTTTCCCTCCATGTCGTTTTATAGACTGGGAGGGAAAACATACTCCCTAACACGCAATTGTCCAACTCAACAATACATTATGTTTCGAGCCTGAGCTGGCTGGAGTAGACAATAAAGGGRGAACATATGCTGGTCATCCACCCTGAAAAAGTACGATGGCTTTTCTGGCTGCGCTGGAAGCTTTTTACGCGCGGCTTCACTCGTGAAAAATCTCGTATCATCTCGACCATTTTTATGATCGTGTTCGGGCTTCCCCTCTATGGCGGCATCGCCGTTGTCACCTTTCTCGGCTATCGCTACCTGCCATCACCGGCCAATGCAGAGATACTGTTTTTGGTGCTGACAGGCGTCTACCTGTTCTGGATGGTGCTGCCGCTGCTCGAATTTAGCGTCAACGAGGGTCTGGATGTCTCCAAGCTGCTGCTGTTTCCGCTCACTCGTTCAGAATTGATGCTGAGCCTGCTCTTCTCAACGCTGCTGGACATTCCCATGCTCGGACTTATGCTGGTATTTATCGCTGTAGTGGCTGGCTGGGCCGTCTCTCTGCCCGTCACTTTGCTCACCATTGTGGCCGTGCTCATCCTCTATGCACAGGTAGTCGGTATGAGCCAGTTGGTGCTGGCACTACTGATGAGTACGTTACAGAGTCGCCGTTTCCGCGACCTGAGTATTATTCTGATCGCCCTCTTCTCCATGTCGTGCTATCTGCTCCAGCAGCTCGTGCTGCGCGACATCGGAACCGGAGATTTCGTAGCGAATATCGAACGAGCACAGTTCTCGCTCTACCTGCAGTGGCTGCCTCCTGGCATGACGGCCCGTGCAATCCAGCAGGCCGTGCTGGGAAACTGGGGCGCGAGTGTCGCCTGGCTGGGGATTGCGCTGGTCGCCGCTGTGCTGGTCCTCTACCTGTGGGCGCGCGTCCTCGAACGGAGCCTGAGCACCCCTGAGGTTGGCGGAGCCGTCCGCGCTGTTCGCACACGCCGTCATAAAGCCGCGAAAGAGATGGGTGTAGGGTCTGTGAACGCGGCGCGTCCTYGGGCAACGAGCAGTGGAGGTGGTATACTGGAGCGCCTCGGCTCGACGCAGATCTATGCTATTACGATAAAAGAATGGAAGTACTTCTGGCGCGACCCTCAATTAAAAACAACGCTCTTGTCATCGCTCTACATTGTCATCATCTTCCTGGTAGGGCCATTCTTAAACGCGGGCGGATCGTTCAACAGCCTGGGAGTGATCATCTATACCGCTCCGCTGGCGGTCTTTTTCTCTGTCTTCACCCTCTCGTATAACACGCTAGGYATGGAGAGACAGAGCYTGACGACGCTCTTTTTGTTTCCAATCGAGCCGCGCCGCATCCTGCTGGGGAAAAACCTGGCGGTGGCCGTAATAGGCATCGTGGAACTGTTCGTGCTAGTATTGACGAGCGCGGCGTTAACTCATAATTGGCACCTGGTGCTGCCCGTTCTGGCCGTGGGACTGGCTGGTATAGGTGTGGTCATTGGTTGTGGCAACTTCGCGTCGGTCTTTCTGCCGCAGCGCATGCGTCAGATGCAGCGCGGCTTTCGGGCCACAGGTTCATCAGCTGGCAATGCAGGTTGTTTACGTGGAGTGATGTCGCTACTGATGATGGGAGTGACACTGGTGGTATTAGCGCCTGTCGTAGCGGCATTGTTCCTACCCTTGTACTACCACGTCCTGTGGGTGTGGGTCTTCTCAATTCCTGTCGCGCTGCTCTTTGGGATCGGTTTTCACCAACTGGTGACCTGGCTGGTTGCGTCTCGCATGCTCGGCAGGATGCCCGAAATTCTGGAAATTACCACAAGGGAGTAAATCTATACCGGCGTCTTTTCCTTGTTGCTATTTGGATCGGCGCGGCTATACCTCCTGAAGATCAGGATGGGCACGATGAAGAGTGCGATTACGAAGACGTATGCCAGTATGTTGATGAGCGTGCTCCAGGTTGCTGCTTGCTGCGGCGTGGTGCCAACGATCGGCGGATAGAGACCGGTGATGATGAAGTGCGGGTTCCCACCAACGAAAATCGTATCGACGATTTGTTTCCCCGGTATGTCGATCATGGCGACGTTTCCCCCGCGCAGTGCGACGAAGCCCAGTTGTCCATCGCTGGTAATCGCGACCGACTCGGGCGCCACACCGAGATTATAGATATGATTAGGCTCGGGCGGTAGCGGATTGCCGCCTGAACTAAGTGGCGTGAGCACGATGAGCTGATTGTGCTGCTGGTCGGGTACGTACACGTCACCGGTGATCGCGTCATAGTCCATCGGGCCGTATTTCCCGCCACTGATAAGGATGAGCTGAAAGACCTTGTGAGAGCCGATATCTATCGCGTCGATCCCTCCCTGGCGCGTAGTGGCGTAGGCCATAGTCCCCTGGGGGATTGAAAGGTATTGTGGACCACCGGGGATAGGGATAGTGACAAGCTGCTTTCCTGTCGCATCAAAGATGATCACCCCGGCTGTATTCGTGACCCATATCTGGTTGCTGTTGCTCCCGGCTGTGCCTGAACTAAGGGCTACTACTGCCAACCCGTAGACCGGAGTGCCTGTTTGAAAGGTATGTTTGATAGTGCAATTGGCAGGGTCGATCGCGCTGACATTGGCAGCTCCGTTGCCGGCAGCATAGAGCATATTCGCATTCGGGGTTGGGTCAAAGGACAGTAGAGCTGGCTGACCGGGGAGGTTGGCGCTGCAAATGGTTGCGCCCGTCCGGGCGGCAAGCATGGTTACCCGCCCTAACGCTGGTTGCGCGACATAGAGAAAACGCCCATCCGGGCTGAGCATGACGGAATGAGGATCACCGGCTACGGAAATGGTGCCGCTGACTTTCTGTTGCCCAATATCAATGGTGCTGATCCCCTGGGTCGTTCCTGCTACATAGGCGAGATTGGGCGCTCCACCATCCGCGCGGGCCGGTAGAGCAGAAAAGGCCAACAAGACGGCAAGCACCAGCACAATGGCCAGCAGTCTCGACACGCAAGAGCTTCTTGAGTTCGTTACCATCGCATTGAAAACCCTTCATCGCTATGATAGCGGTGTAAGCGAGTGCCATAGAGGGCGCGGGCAAGCCGCGCCCGTACATTTTTGGAACAGGTAGACCGCGGTAGGGTAGGAGAGAGAAAGATAGACCTGTGAGGCGTTGACGGGATCAGCCGTCAGGACAGCGAGGTTGCCGCTGATACGCGGCAGCACGCTCCACGTGCGACCACCATTTGAACTCTGATAGACCGCAAGGCCAGTCTTCCCATAAACGTAGCGCGACTCCACCGGTGAGACGGTCAGGGAGGCGTAATTGATCTGCGGAGCCATCAGTTTAAAGCTTTTACCTCCGTCCAGCGAGGAGAAAATGCCCTCATCACCCGAAGCGTAAATAGGGCTATGCGGATCGGCAGTCGCCATATCCTCTATCCCGCCATTGATGCTCTTGAAAACCTGCCAGTGAGCGCCGCCATCGGAGCTGCGCGCCAGGCCGTCACCACTGTATGCCAGCAATTGTCCCGGCGCTCCAGGAACCGCCAACAGGCCAAGAATACGCCCGAAGGGTAATGTTCCGGTACTGGAGAAGTGCTGTCCGGCATCCAGGCTGACCCGTAATCCCAGTGTCCCCAGGTCTGGGAGGTAGATATAGACCTCGTCGGGGGTATCGTTGCCCGGCTCTTCCAGGTAGATGGAACCAGACGTGATGCTTGCCGTGGGAATAGCCAGTTTCCAGGTTTTTCCCTGGTCATTGCTGGTGTAGAGGCCCAGCGTTCCAGCATGAGGGTTCACGGCGACCTGCGTTAGAACGTACATGCGCTGTGGATTAAGAGTGCTGTAGCCCAGCGAGTAGGTCATCAGTCCTTGCATGAGCTGGTTATTACCTGCTGCGACCTTTGTCCAGCTAGCGCCGCTATCATCCGAGCGGAACAGACCATAGTGAGATGCCAGAACCAGCACGTGATTCGGCAGCGCGAGCATGGCGTGTACGTGGTTAGCCGCAGTACCGAAACCGTTGACGTTCACAGCGGTAGTGCCTGGAGTTTGCTGTGTGGTGGACGCGCTACTATTCGTACTACAGGCCGTGAACAGGCTCACGATGCAAATGAGGCTGAGATAAGTTAGCCATCCCTTTATTTTTTCAAGCTTCATAGTTACTCTCTTAAAATGGTGTGAACAATTTGACTTTTGTCTCGTGGAGTGCATTATCGGGCGTGCGAATCTGGATACGAATCTGCCAATTTCCTCCCATACTCAGATCTCCAGGAGAACTGAAGTGCCCCTTGCCATCGGGGCGCAAATTGACGGTATCGGTTCCCATGTCCATATCGAGCATGGTGGTGTACAATGACACACCCACATTGGTGGTTGGCTTCCCGGTGCTGTTATCTATCACGGTCACGGTAAAGATATTGGTACCAAAGCGATTGGGATTGACATTCAACTTCGCCGTGAACGTATTATCCGTCGTCTTGAGCGTCGTATTGAATGCTGTGCTATGGCTTGTCGTTGGCTGCTGTGAGGGTACCGCGATAGGTGAAAGCGTCCCCGCGAAAACGTTCATCAATCCCACACAGGCGATTATCGCTACACCCAGTGCTGGTTCCCAGCGCAGTATCCCCATCAAGCGTCGCGCAAGCTTTGTCACGCGCCCCTCGCGTAACTTCACCTGCTGGGCCTGGTTGAATGTAACGCCTGCAACGGCATAGGCATACTTATGATACTCTCGTTTCAGGCGTGGTCGAATGAGAGAAACGTGGATCGCGCTGGTAACCATCAAGCCAACGACCAGCAAAATCTTCACCGACAGGGCGCG
>JRHI01001243.1_pt1 | contig 22482 bp, 21 predicted proteins | sample 215371 | NCBI WGS metagenome assembly JRHI01 (sample SAMN02929681, study PRJNA255918) | sediment metagenome | biome: cave system; feature: Ice Cave; material: Sediment; isolation source: sediment from deep within a dark volcanic ice cave with no known source of... ...
GCGCAAACTTCGCTGGAATGGTCACATCGAGGCGAAGGGAGCATGGCTAGACTCGCCGGATGCTCGGAGGAATCGTGCGCGGCAAGCGGACCACGCTGCGCGTTCCGGTGGAGGCCGATCTCGCCGCGCATGCCCGTTGGGCGGCGGATCTCCGGCTGCGGCGCGGCGGCCCCGGCGCGACCTGGGGCACCGCCGTGGCGCTCGCCACCTGGAAGGAGCGTTTCGTCGAGCAGTCGAAGGACCGCGGCTCGGTCCTCTGGTCGATCGAAGCCGACGGTGCGCTCATCGGTAGCGCGCTCGTGAATTACGACGGTGGCGCCACGGCCGACACGGTCGGGCTGCGTCACTTCATCATCGATCCCGAGCGCTGGCACGCCGGGCTCGGCTGGGATGCCGCGCTGGCGCTCCATCGGTGGATCTTCGATTTCATGGACCTCCGCCTCGCGTACGCGATCCTCCCGGCGGACAACACGCACGCGATCCGGATCCTCGAGCGCCTTGGCCACGAGCGGTTCGGCCTCGGGCATGCGGTGTACTACCGCGACGGGGCGTACGCGGACCAGGAGCACCGGATCATGCACAAGGACACCTGGAACGAGCGTTGGGGCGCCACCGAGCGGGAATACGAGCCGCTGCCGGCCGAGGCGTACCGCTGATGCACGGCCCACGGCTGGTCGGCGCGAACGGGGTCGAGCTGCGGCCGCCCACCGAGGACGATGCGAAGCGCTCGGCCCATTGGATGACCGAGCCCGGACCATCGCGCTTCTGGGGCAACCGCACGGCCGACCTTCGGGAGGAGCGGATCAAAGAACGGTACCGCGAGGGCGCGAAGTCCGAGGATCAGGTCCTCTGGTCGATCGCCTACGAGGGGGACGCCGTCGGGTTCACCGGTCTGTTCGACATCGACTGGGTCGCCCGCGACGCGGAGAGCGGGGTCTTCATCGGCCGCCACGACCTGTATGGGCGCGGCATCGCGACCGAAGCGGTGCGGCTGCGGACCGTGTTCGCCTGGGAAGAGCTGCGTCTCCATCGGGTGCACAACTGGATCGCGCTCGGGAATCGCGGCAGCCGGCGGGCGAACGAGAAGGCGGGCTATCGCCAGATCGGCCTGATGCCGAACGTCTGGTTCCGGTCGGGCGAATGGCACCACGGCTGGCTCGGCGAGGTGTTCCCGCCGCGGGACGGCGCTGGTACGATTTCGCCGCCCCAACAACGGGGGGAACGGGGAGGAGCATCACGGTGAGCTTTTCTGACAAGACCCTGACCTGCAAGGACTGCGGCCAGGAATTCATCTGGACCGGCGGCGAGCAGGAGTTCTATCAGTCCCGCGGCCTGGTGAACGAGCCCGGCCGCTGCCCGTCGTGCCGCTCGGCGCGGCGCTCCAGCGGCGGCGGCGCGGGAGCCGGCGGCGGCCGCGGCATGGGCGGCCCGCGTGAGTTCTTCACCGCGACCTGCAGCACCTGTGGTGGCGAGGCCCGGGTGCCGTTCCAGCCACGGGGCGACAAGCCGGTCTACTGCAGCTCGTGCTTCGAGCAGGTCCGGCCGTCGGCATCGCGCGGTGGTGGGGGCGCCCGCTTCTAGGAGCGATCACCCGCCGACCGGCCCGCCCGCGACCGGCGGGAGCCGCCTCCGCCGCCGTATCGGTTTGTTGACCTGACGAGCGGCCGGATCTCGCCCTACGCTCGGGCGGCCCGGCGCCCTTCGGGGGAGCGGCGGCGGAGCACGGAAGGAAAGGGCGGCTCAGATGCTCCCTCTGTCCGCGCGCGCGATGCTCGCCGCGCTGCTCATCGCGACGCTCTCTCTCGTCGCCACCGCCGGCGCCCCCGCGCGTGGCGCCAGTGCGGTGCCCTGCTCGACGGCGGGTACCTGGACGATCGGTGAGGTGAACGTCTACTGGCTCGACGTCGAGCAGGGCGACAGCCAGCTCATCGTCGGCCCCACCGGAAGGACCCTGCTCATCGACCTCGGCGAAACGTCGTTCAACACGACGGGGACCGCGACCAACGCCGCGCGCGTTGCGGCGAAGATCCGCCAGGTCTGTGGCACCGGGACCAGCCCGGTGGCCCTCGACTACGTCATGGCGTCGCATCACCATCTCGACCACATCGGCTACGCCGGAAATCCGGATGACACCACCGTGTACGGCAACGGCCTGTATCAGCTCCTCACGCCCGCCGGCCTGGGTTTCACCGTGGGGACGCTCCTGGACCACGACGGGGGGAGCTGGACCGATGCGAATCTTGACGGCCGGTGCAACGTCGGCACCTCCGCCGCACCGGCGCCCGAGATCGCCTGGCACAACGCCGGGACGACCTCGCAGACCTCGCGCCGCTGGATCTGCTGGCTGTATGGACCGGCCGCCCAGGCCGATCGCGCCACGATCGCCGGGCACGTGGTCACGCTCACCAACGCCGGCGCGTGGCCGGCGCTCGATCTCGGCGCCGGGGTCACCGCGACGATCATCAACGCGAACGGCAAGGACACGCTGCAGGCCGACGGCATCACGCCGGTGAGCGGCAACCACACCGCGGACGCCACGCCGCCGTCGGAGAACGATTACTCCGTGGCGGTGAAGTTCAGCTATGGCAAATGGAGCTACGCGACCGCCGGCGATTCCGACGGCGAGTACAGCACCAGCGTCAATGGCTACACCTACAACAACATCGAGGCGAAGCTCGGTCCGCTGTTCGGGAATGTCGACACGATGCGGGCCAACCACCACGGGAGCGGCCATTCGTCGTCGCAGACCTATCTGAACGCGCTCAAGCCGGAGACGGTCTTCTTCTCCTGCGGCACGAACACCTACGGCCACCCGAGCAATCGCGTGATGGACGCGCTGCGCACCCTGGTGACGGACAAGGGCACCGGTGCCGACATGTACATCGCGAACAACCCGTGCGACGTCTACCAGTCCGACGGGACGACGCCGACGAACTACGCCGGTGTTCTGAACACCAACGGCGACATCTGGCTCCGCACCACGACCACCGGGACCGGCTACTCGATCACCTACGACGTCGCGACCAGGAACTACCTGGCGTACGGCGCCGGCACGCCCACGCCCACGCCGACCCCCACGCCCACGCCGACGCCGACCCCGTTCGATCCGGCGAAGGTCGTGATCAACGAGTTCATGATGGCCCCGAACGTGTCGGGGACCCAGGAGTGGATCGAGCTCTATAACCCGCAGAGCGTCGGCGGCGACATCAGCGGGCTGTACATCGACGACGTCGCCGGCGGTGGCGGCGCACCGAAGGCGATCCCCGCCGGGACCACCATCGCCGCGCGCGGCTACTACGTCATGAGCTTCGCCTCGGGCTTCCTGAACAACACCGGCCCGGAGGATGTTCGCTACCTGAAGATCGTCGGGGGTGTCGAGACGGTCTACGACACGTACCACTACAACCTCACCTCGACCCAATACGACAAGGTGTTCCACCGGCAAGGTGACGGCGGACCGTGGTGCAACACGATCTCGTCGAATGTGACCAAGGGCGCCGCGAACCCGACGACCTGCCCCTGATCCGGCGTCTTCTCGCGCTCGCGCTCGCGGCAGCCCTGGGCCTGGTGGCCCAGGGCTGCGCCGCGGGCGAACGCGGTCCGATCGTGCTGGTGAGCGGCCGGGACGATCACGGCCAGGTCCGTCAGGCGGCGATCGGCCTCCAGCGATCACCCGACGACGCCACGTTCCGGGGGAGCGTTCCTGATGGGACATTCGTCCGGGTCCTTGGCCGGCGCGGGCAGTGGCTGGAGGTCCGCTCCTTTGCCGCGCCGCCGGAGGAGGGCTGGGTGAACGACTTCCACATCCGAGGCGTCGCGGTGCGGACGGACCAGCCGCAGCAGGTGTCCTTCCTCGACGCCGCCGTGCGCGGCGGGGTCCTCATGGTCCGGGTGCGACCCGTCACCGCCGGCACGGACCCCGGCGAATGGGTGGCGGCGGCGTCCCTCCGTGAGGTCGGCGGGGGGCCCTGACCATTCCCCGGCGATGGGCGGCCAGATCCTCGAATCGCCCAACGGTGGTGCGGTCTTCCGGTCCTCGCTGGCGAACGACGGTGGCCCAGACACCGGTCAGCGGAACATGTCGCGCTCCGCCGGCCGCACGTACTCGCGCGCCGTCTCGCCGACTTCGGGGTGCTCGAGGCCCCGGATGAGCGCGGCGGGCCGCCGATCGAGCTTCCCCATGACCAGCTCGCTCGCCGCGGCGATCTCGTCGGCGACGGCGATCTCGGTGACCTTCAGCTCATAGCCCTCCGGGTCGAAGCTGCCGGCGTAGCGCCGGAGCGCGGGCAGGCCGCTGATCCCGATCGCGACGTTCAGGTGCCCCTCGCGCCAGGCGCGACCGAAGGTGTCGGTGACGACGACCGGCACGTCGATCCCGGCCGCCGCCCGAAGAGCCAGGCGCAGCCGCGCCGCCGAGGCGTCGGGATCGACCGGCAGCAGGACGACGGTGTCCGCGGCTCCGGCGTTGCTCTGATCCACGCCGGCGTTGGCGCAGACGAAGCCGTGGTGCGTTTCGACGATGAGGACACCGCGTGACCAGCGCACGATCCGCCGCGTTTCCCCGAGCACGATCTCCAGGAGGCGGGCGTCGCGACCGGACTCGGCCGCCATCTCGAGGGCCCGCGCGCCCGGAACGACGGCCGAGATGCGGCGGAGCCGGCCTTCCGACTTGGACACGATCTTCTGGGCCAGCGCGACGACGTCACCCGGCTGGAGCCGCTCCCCGGCCGCCTCGAGCGCGGCGAGGAGGAGCGTCGCCAGATCGTCGCCGGGACGGACCTCGGGCAGGCCATCGATCGGCATGAGCTGGACCGTCCCCATCGCTCACAGTGTCGCCGATAGGATTGGCCGATGCCCCAGTCCGCGACGGCCGGCCGGCACGCGAGGCCGCCCCGGTGAGCTCCGACCTGCTCGAGACCGCGCGGGTCGGCCATCTGGCGACGACGGGCGCCGATGGCCGGCCGCACGTCATCCCGATCTGTTTCGCCTGGGTCCCGCCGGTCCTGTACACGGCGATCGACGGCAAGCCGAAGCGACGCACGACGCTCCGCCGGCTACGCAACGTCGTCGACTCCGGTCGTGCCGCCGTCGTCGTCGATACCTGGAGCGAGGATTGGAGCAAGCTCGCCTATGTGCTCGTCGAGGGCCCCGCGGCGATCCTCACCAGCGGCACCGAGCGGGATGAAGCGCTCGTGCTCCTCACCGCGAAGTACCCGCAGTACGACGACCTACCGCTGGTCGACAACGTCGTCATCCGGATCACAGCCGAGCGCCGGGTGATGTGGAGCGCCACGGCCTCGCCGATCCGCCCGGGCCACGCGGAGACCTAGACTTCGCCGATGGAATTCGCGTTCACGCTGAAGCCCGACCACGCGCTCGAGCGGATCGTGTCGCTGACGCGGCTCGCCGAGGACTGTGGGTTCGCGCAGGGCTGGGTCTTCGACAGCCACGTCCTCTGGAAGGAGCCGTACGTGCTCCTCACGCTCATGGCCCAGAACAGCACGCGGCTGCGACTGGGGACCTGCGTGACGAATCCGGCGACCCGCGAGCCCTCGGTCACCGCCAGTGCCCTCGCCGTGCTCCAGCTCCTCTCGAATGGACGGATGGATCTCGGGATCGGCCGTGGGGATTCCGCCCGGCGGGTCCTTGGAAAGCCGCCCACGACACTCGCCACGCTGGAGGAGGCGACGAACGTCATTCGCGAACTCTGCGAGGGACGCCGGGCCAGCTATGAGGGCGCCGATCTCCGGTTGGACTGGGCGCCTCCGCACAAGCTCCCGGTCTGGATCGCTGGCTACGGCCCGAGGGCGCTCGCGCTCACGGCGAAGATCGCCGACGGGGCCGTCATCCAGATCGCCGACCCGAGCCTGGTCGCCTGGTGCGTCGGCCTCCTCCGCGACGGCGCCCGGATCGCCGGACGCGACCCGGGCGCGATCCGGGTGATGTGTGCCGCGGCGGCACACATCGGGCCACGGGCGGACGTTCGCGACCGGGTGCGGTGGTTCCCCGCCCTGGTGAGCAACCATGTCGTCGATCTGGTCAAACGGTATGGCGAGCAAGGCCTGCCGGCGGATCTCACCGCCTATGTGCGGGACCGGCCCGCATACGACTACCGGCATCACGCCGAGTCCGGCTCCAGCAACGCCGGCTTCGTCGATGACGCGTCGGTGGATCGCTTCTGCGTGATCGGCGAGATCGAGGAGCACCTCTCCAAGCTTCGCGCCCTCGCCGCGGCCGGGGTCTCGCAGTTCAACATCTATCTCATGAGCGGCGAGGAAGAGCGGACGCTCGAGCTCTACGGCGAGCACATCATCCCGGCGCTCCGCGACCTCGCTCCCCCGACCCCCGGGTGAGCCGGCGGATCGTCGCCGTCGGCGGACAGCAGCTGGAGCACCCGGCCCTCTGCGCGTACGTGCTGGCCCTCGCGGGCGTTCCCCGTCCGCGAGTGCTGTTCGTGCCGACCGCCGCGGGCGACGACCCTTCGTCGATCGAGCGCTTCCATTCGGCCTACGGCGCGGACCGCTGCGATCCCACGGTGCTCCGGCTCTTCGATCGGGCCGACGACGTGGCGACGCCGATCGCCGCGGCGGATGTGATCGTGGTCTCCGGTGGCAGCACCGCCAATCTGCTCGCGCTCTGGCGGCTCCACGGGATCGTCGATCCGGTCCGCGCCGCATACGGGCGCGGCGCGGTGCTCACCGGAGCCTCGGCCGGCTGCATCTGCTGGTTCGCGGACGGGATCACCGACTCGTACGGCCCGACGCTCCGTCCGCTCGGCGACGGTCTCGGCTGGCTGTCCGGCAGCGCCTGCCCGCACTACGACGGCGAGGCCGATCGGCGGCCGACCTACCTCGACGCGATGCGCACCGGACGGATCCTGCCGGGCTACGCCATCGACGACGCCGTCGCGCTGCTCTTTCGCGATGAGCGGCTCGTTGAGGCGGTGAGCCCTCGGCCTGAGGGTCGGGCCTTCCGGGTCGACAGGGACGGGGAGCATCCGCTCCCGGTGCGGCCGCTGGCCGGCATCGAGCGACCGCCGGCACCGTAGCCTGGATCGCGGCGCGGGAGGCGAGCGAACGCGGAGCGGCGCCGGTCCCGTCGCTGAGCGCGGATGGCGACGGTCAGGCGATCGCCGCCTCCAGCCTCGGCCGGACCTCGGTCGCGACGCGCTCGATCGTCTCGTGGTCGAACGGCGCGTGCACGTAGAGGATGAAGCCTCGCGCGCCGCCCCTCCACCGGTCGAGCAGGTCCGCGACGAGCGTGTCGACGGTGTGGTTCGGATTCATCTCGACCGGCTCGGTCTCCTGCGCGCGCGCACCGACCTGGTCGAGATGCGCGCGCACGTCAGCGGCGCGGTCACGAAGGATGACGTTCGGTCGGACCGTCGTCAGTGGCGTGATCTCATTCGGATCGCGGCCGACGTCCGCGCAATGCGCGCGAAGGACGTCCATCTTGTGCGCGAAGACGTCCGGTGGCCCATGGCCGTGCCAAAGGTCGGCGTAGCGGGCGACGGTGCGCAGCGTCCGGCGCTCGCCACCGCCGCCGATGAGCAGCGGCAACCGCGCCTGGATCGGCTTCGGCTCGCAGACCGCGTCGGTGAGCTGGTAGTACTTCCCGGCCATCGTCGCGACCGGCTCGTCGAGGAGCATCCGGATCGCCTTGGCCGCCTCGTTCATGCGTCCAAGGCGCTCGGGAACGTCGTAGAACGGGATCCCGTACATCGCATGCTCGGCCTCGTGCCAGGCCGCCCCGAGCCCGAGCAGCGCCCGGCCCTCGCTCACGTGATCGAGCGTCGCGACCATGTTCGCAAGCACCGCCGGATGCCGGTAGGTGTTCCCGGTCACGAGCGTGCCCAGGTGGACGCGAGTCGTCGCTCCCGACCAGGCCGCGAGCAGCTCCCAGGCCTCGTAGATCGGTCCGTGTGGATCGCCCTGGAGCGGGACGAAGTGGTCCCAGGTCCAGAGCGAGTCGTAGCCGAGCCCGTCGACGAGCCGTGCGGCGTCCCGAAGCTCGGGCCAGGTGGTGTGCTGGGCCGGGAGATTGATGCCCCAGTGCAGGCGGGGTCGCGCGGTCCCGGCTATCCCAGGTTCCCCGTTGCCGCGTAGCGGTCGGCGATCTCGAGCGCCTCGTCGATCGCCCGCACCCCGGTCGCGAGCTCGTCCGCGCTCACCACCAGCGGCGGGGCGACGAAGAGCATGTTCCAACGGCAGAAGACGTACACGTTCCGATCCATGAGCGCCTTCTTCAGGGCGTTGGCGAGCGCGCTCGAGGGTCCGTTCCAGCGCTCGAGGGCCTCCTTGGTCTCGCGGTCCTTCACCAGATCGATACCCCAGAACAGCCCGCGGCCGCGGACGTCGCCGATCGACGGATGCTTCGCGGAGAGGGCGCGGAGCTGGGCTCCCAGCTGCTCGCCCATCCGCGCGCCATGCGTGATGACACCATCGTCCCGGTACGCGTCGATCGTCGCGCTGCCCGCGGCGCAGGCGAGCGCGTGGCCGCTGTAGGTCAGCCCGCCCCAGTAGACATGGTCGTCAAAGTGCTTCGCGAGGCGCTCGTTCACCATCGCCCCACCCAGCGGCACGTACCCGCTCGTGACGCCCTTGGCGAAGGTCATGATGTCGGGAACGACCTTCCAATGCTCGGACGCGAACCAAGTCCCGGTACGGCCGAAGCCGGTCATGACCTCGTCGAACGCGAGCAGGATCCCGTAGCGGTCACAGAGCGTCCGCAGACCTTCCAAGAATCCATCCGGCGGCACGATCAGCCCGGAGGTCCCGACGATCGGCTCGAGGAGGATCGCGGCGATCTGCTCCGGCCCCTCGTACCAGATCACCTCTTCGACGTGGGCGAGGGCCTTCTGCGCGTCATCGCCGAAGATGGAGCGATACGGATCCGGATTGAGGAAATGGACGACCCCACCGATGCCCGGCTCGTTCGCCCAGCGGCGGTTGTCGCCTCCCAGGCTCATCGCTCCCTGGGTCTGGCCGTGGAAGCTCCGCCATTGGGTGAGGATCTTGTGCCGGCCGGTGTACAGGCGGGCGAGCTTGATCGCGTTCTCGTTCGCCTCGGTGCCGCCGGTCGTGAAGAGCGTCTTGGTGAGGTCGCCCGGCGCGATCGCGGCCAGCTTGCCCGCGAGCGTGGCCTGCGCCTCGGTGGTGAACGTCGGCGACACATAGCAGAGCTTCTCGGCCTGCTGCTGGATCGCCCGCACGACCTTCGCGTAGCCGTGACCGAGGTTCGAGTTCACCAGCTGCGAGCTGAAGTCGAGGATCCGGCGGTCCCCGGAGAACAACCAGCAGCCGTCGGCGCCGGCGATCGGCAGCGGCGCCGCGCTCGCCTGGGCCGACCAGTTCACCAGGACGTGCGCCTTCGTATCGCGGGCGATGCCCGCCGGGTCGGTCGGTCGCTCGGTCCCAACTGCCATCGGTCGGCTGACTATACCCTTTGAGCCACCCCGCCTCACAGATAAGGAGTGACCGCAATGACCGCGTCCGGCACGATCCCGTTCGGCCTTCAGCTTCACCCGCAGTACACGACCTGGGACGAGATGGCGGCCGCGGCGCGCCTGGTCGAGGACTCGGGGTGGGACGTGCTGATGACCTGGGACCACTTCGTCCCGCTCGTGGGCGACGTGACCGGGCCGAACTTCGAGGGCTGGCAGATCCTGGCGGCCTTCGCCGCCATCACCACACGCGTCCAGATCGCGATGCTCGTGTCCGGCAACACCTACCGGCACCCGGCGGTGCTCGCGAACATGGCGTCGACCCTCGACCACATCAGCCATGGGCGCGCGGTCCTGGGCATCGGCGCGGCCTGGAACGAGCATGAGCACAACATGTACGGCATCCCCTTCGACACGCCGGGTATCCGCCTGGCGAAGCTCGCGGAGGCGGCGAAGATCATTCGCGGCCTCCTCGACGACGGAATCGTGTCGTTCACCGGGACGCACTACCAGCTCACGAACGCGACCCTCGGCACCCGGCCGATCCAGAAGCGACTGCCGATCCTCGTGGGTGGCGGAGGCGAGCGGAAGACCCTTCGGATCACCGCGCGCTACGCCGACTGGTGGCACGGATTCGGCGACGCCACGGTGATCGGGCACAAGCTCGAGGTCCTCCGGAAGCACTGCGACGAGGTCGGGCGCGACGCGGCGGAGATCATGCCGACCGCCGGCGGGGCCATCTTCGTGACCGACGACAAGGGCGCGATCGACGCCCGCACCCGCGCGATGATGGCGCGCAACCGCGCGACGACGCTGAATCCGATCGCGAACGCCGGCACCCCGGACGAGATCGCCGCCCGCCTGGTGAAGCTGTACGACGCGGGGGTCCGCGGATTCCTGTTCGGGATGACGCCGCCCTACGACCACGCGACGATCGAACGGATGATGACCGAAGTGAAGCCCCGGTTTTTGGAGCTCGTCGCCGAACGCCGGACTTGACCGCTAGGTCACTATCACCGCGTGGATGTGGCGCGGGTCACCGACTACCTCGCCGAGAATCCGGTGTTCGCCTGCCTGTCCCTCCCCGACCGCGCCGCGGTGGCGGCCCGGATGCGCCCACGGCAGTTCGCCCGGGACGAGGTCGTCTTCCACCGCGACGATCCGGCCGGACACGTCTTCCTCATCGCGGCCGGGACGGTGAAGATCTCGGTCCCCGACGACACCGGGCATGAGGTCCTCGTCGCGCTCCAGCGCGGAGGCGACGTCTTTGGCGAGCTTGCGCTCTTCGATGACAGTCCACGTTCGGCGACCGTCACCGCCATCACCGAGACCTCGGCTCTCGCCCTCACCCGCGCTGACTTCGTTGGGGTGCTCGAGCGCAATCCCGAGGCGATGCGGAAGATGCTCGCTTTGCTCGCCCGGATGGTGCGGCGGAGCACCGGCCACGTCGAGGACCTGGTGTTCCTCGACCTCCCCGGCCGGGTCGCGAAGTGCCTGCTCGACCTCGCCGAGGCCGCCGGCACCGACCAGGTCGATCTCACCCAGGAGGACCTTGGGGGCTTCGTCGGCGCGACACGGGTTTCGGTGAACCGCGTCCTCGCCGACCTCGAGCGCCGTGGCGCGATCTCGATCGGCCGGCGCCAGATTCAGCTGCTGGACCGCGAGCTCATCCACCGCGACGTCCGCTACTGAAGGAGCCCTGAACGCCAAGCGGCCTCCCCGACCGAGACCGGGAAGGCCGCCTGGATCCGAGGCTGCGTGGGCGGGTCGCCTAGGCCTGGATCTCCGGGTCCGCGCCGGTGTGACCGAGGGCGTCTCCGCCATGACCGCCGTCCGGGAGCAGGGTGCTCGCGTCGTGGTGGTCGCCGAACGCGGCCGCGGAGCCGTCGGTGCCGCCGGCCACGCCGTACCGTCCGGCCTCGTCCGCGGTGATGAACGCGTCGCCGGCACGGTCTCCCGAGTCCGCGCCTGCGGCGAGGGTGCCGGTGTCGGCCGGGGCGTCGTCGTGGATCGCGCGGCTGCCCGTGGCACCGCCGGTGTTGACGTAGGTGCCGGTGTCGGCCGGGGCGTCGTCGTGGACCGCGCGGGACTGGGTCGGGTCGCCGACGATGCCCGCGCGCGCGCCGTCGGCGTTGCCGCCGGCGATGAGGGCTTCACCGTCGGCCCGGCCGCCATCGATGAGCGCGCTGTGGCCGCCGGCCGAGCCGCCGTCGATGAGCGCGGTCGAGCCACTGGTGTTGAGATCGCTCACCGTGGCCGAGCGACTGACCGAGCCGAGGGCGTCGCCGAGGGCGAAGGTCTTGCTCAGGCGCTGATCGACCCCCAGGGCGCTGAGCCTGGTCGGGTCGCCACCGCGGATCGCGGCCACCTCATCCGGGGTGAGGTCGAAGCCACGGAGGGCCGAGGCCGGATCGGACTGCAGCTGGCGACGGAAGGACCCGTCGCTGATGGCCCGCTGGATCACCGTGCCGAGTTGCTTGCTGGTCATGGTTCGCTCCTTTCGTCGCCGTCGTGTTGTGCGGCACAGCCTGCGCTGGGCCACCTGATCCGGCGACTCCCCTGGACACGTCCCTAGCGTGCTCTCGATCACAGTCGACGCGGCTACTCAAGCTCCCCCACCTCCACCGGCTCGCCCCGCGGCTTGCAAACGCCGCAGTGCAGCGCGTCCTCGACGACCAGGGCCCGGAGGGTATCGTGCCGCTTGCCGCGAAAGACGTCGATGACGAAGGGGTGCGTTTTGGCGTGCTGCCGGCAGGCCCCCCGGCCGCAGAACCGGCATGCGCCGAGCGCGGTCCGCTCACAGATCCAGCAGTCCACCTAGCCTCCCCCGGCCGCCGCGCCCAGGTGCGCGCCGACATAATGGTCCGTCCGGGTGCGGAATTCACCCATCGTTTCCCCCGATGACCGGACGAGGGCCGCGAAATCGACCCGGTCCAGCGCGGCAACGGTCAACCGCCCCGCCGCCGTCACGCTCGCGGTACGTGGCCGGCCGAAGAGCAGGGCGAGCTCGCCAAAGCCGTCACCGGGGCCCAGGGTCCGGACGACGGTGCCGTCGGGAAGCGTCACGGTCGCGCGGCCCTCGCGCACCAGGTAGTACCGGTCCGCCGGATCGCCGGCTTGGAACACGTGTTCGCCATCGGCGAACTGGACGGTCCGGAGGCGCGTGGCGATCCGCTCCAGCTCCTGCCCGGACAACCCCTTGAAGAACGGCAGCCGGGCGAGCGACGCGCGCTCGTCCCGGTAGGCCCGGATGCGGGCCGCCACCTCGACACGCTCCTTCACCCAGCGGTTGAAATGGCCACGCCCCAGCGACCAGAGCTCCGCCCGCTCGAGCGCGGTCACCGTCGCGGTCCGGACGCCACCATCGAGGAGCGCGAGCTCACCGAAGCCCTCGCCGGGGATGATCGTCCCCAGGACGCCGCCGGCGGGGTCGGTCGCCTGCAGCCGCCCCGAGCGGACCAGGTAGAACCGGTCGCCCGGAGTGCCGGCGGTGACGATCGGGCTCCCCGGGTCGGCGCGCTCGATGCGCAGATGCGAGGCGATCGCGTAGAGCGCCGGACGGCCAAGCCCGGCGAAGAACCGAACCCGCCCCAGCAGCGCCGCACGCTCGTCGAGCTCGCGCGCGGCCTGGCCGGTGCGTCGCGCGGCGACGACGCGTGCGGCGGTACGGCCAAGCCCCACGAGCCGCCCCACGACCGCGATCGCCAGCGGCCCCACGAACACCAGGACCAGGAGCCCGAAGGCGAAAAGGCCCACCGGCCCCACGGCGAGCAGCTCGTGCGCCGCGATGGCCATCCGCGTCCGCCAGAGGAAGATCGAGAACACGAGCGTCAACAGCGAGATGACGACCGCCGATGCGCCGAAGATCGCCAGCCCGATCTCCGGCCGGCTCCACGGCTGGCGTTGTCGCAGCTTGCGGAGCGCCGGGCCGCGCACGAAGCCGAGCGCGCGCTGCCGGAGGAACGGCGCCTCGAGCGCGTCGACCAGGACGTGATAGCCGTCGAGCTCGAGGATCGGCAGCAGGTTCAGGACGAACTGGAACACGAAGAGGCTCGCCGCCTTGAACGCGATCCCGCCGGCGAGGCCTCCGGGATCGGCGGCCGCGACGATCGCGCAGCCGGCCCCCACGGCGAGCCCGCCGAACGGACCGGCGAGCGACACGATCACCCGCTCGCGCCGCGATCCCAGGCTCATGTCCGTGGAATCGACGTAGAAGCAGGGGAAGAGGTAATACATGGCGACGCCGCAGCGGCGGATGTGACGGCCGAAATGACGGATCGCGAGCGCATGCCCGGCTTCGTGGATCGTGATCGACAGCACCTGGAGCAGGACCAGCGCGAGGATGCCAAGGACGTACGAGCCGCCAAGCGTCACCAGCTGGTGCCGGGATGCGGCGAGCTCGTTGATCCAGAGCCCGAGCCCCCCGGCGCTGAACGCGATGAGGAGGACCGCGCCCGGACGGGTGAAGGCGAGCCGGCCGCCGGCGCGGTACAGCAGGTCGACGACGCCATGGGCGTTCGACCAGTGGGCGATGTCCCAGAGCACGAGCCGCCCAAGGAGCCGGGATGCCCGCACGACCGGATCGCGACCGGCCCGGCGGGCGCGCAGCTTCTCGTACAGCGGCGGCGGGGCCTCGCCGAAGAACCCGTTCGCGCGCAGCGCCGCGGTGAGCCGGCTCAGCCGCTCGAGCGCGAAGACGCCGGAGCGCTCGAGGTGGGCGACGAGGATCTCCTGCACCGTTCGCCGCCCGTCCATGAGCTCGAAGAGCGCGACGTCAGCCGGGTCCAGGCGAACGTAGGTGCCCGCATCCCGATCGCCGGCGGGATTCTTCAGCATCGTGTAGGGGCTGCCGTCGCGCCGCCGCAGCTCGGCGCGGACGATGTCCGCCCGCGGCGTCGGCACGAACGACGCGTAGTCGAGCCGCTCCCGCAGCGCGTCCCAGATGTCCATCCGCCCCTCCGAGGGAACAGCCTAGGGGCCGCGGCGGCCGTCGCGTAGAGCACGCTCCGGACGTGACCCGGCGAACGCCGCGGCCGGCCGCCGGAGCGCCCGGCCCGCGATACTGCGCTGGCGTGACGACGAAAGCCCGACCACCGAAGCCCGCGCGCGCCCGTCCCGCGGCGCCGGCGCCGGACGACGCCCGCGAGCAGCTCGCCGCGGTGAGCGAGATCCTCCGGGCGATGGCCGGCTCGGCCGACCTCGAGCGGGTCTCGACGATGATCGTCGGCGCGGCGGCGCGCCTGTGCGGTGCGGCGAACGTCCTGCTCTTCCGGCGCGACGGCGAAGGTTGGGTCTACGCAGCGACCCACACCACCGGACTGCAGCAAGACATTGGCGCACCGCTCACCCCGACCCGCGAGACGGTCTGGGGACGCGCCGCGCTCGACGGGACGATCTCGAACGTCGCCGACACGATGACCGTCGTACCCCCATTGCCGAACCCGGGCATCGCTCGGACGCGGATGGCCGTGCCGGTCCCGCGCGACGGAACCCCGATCGCGGTCCTGGTCGCGACGCGCGACGAGCCGGGCGGATTCAGCGAGCGCGAGCAGAAGCTCCTGGTGACCTTTGCCGACCAGGCGGCGATCGCGATCGAGAACGCGCGCCTGCTCACCGAGACGAAGGAGGCGCTCGACCAGCAGACCGCGAGCGCGGAGGTGCTCAAGGTCATCAACAGGACGACATCGGACGTGCGGCCGGTCCTCGACGTCGCCGTCGAAAGCGCGAGACGCCTGCTCGATGAGGACACTGGCGTCGGCTGGCTGATCACCGATGCGGGACTCCAGTTCGTCTCGATGTCCATGAACCCCGATGCTCCGGTCAGCCGCCGCGACGGTCGCACCTCATTCCGGGAGGTCATGGCGCAGCCGATCCCGCTCAATCGCGGATCGATCCCGTGCCGCGCGATCCTCGAACGTCGGACGATCCAGGTCACCGACGTCTTCGCCGATCCCGAGTACACCAGCCAAGAGACCGCGAACATCACTGGCTACGACGCGGTCCTCGCGGTGCCCCTTCTGCGCGATGGCGAGCCGCTCGGAGCGCTCTCCTTCGCACATCAGCACAACCGACCCTGGACGGAGCGTCAGATCCAGCTCGCGCAGAGCTTCGCCGACCAGGTCGTGATCGCGATCGAGAACGTGCGCCTGTTCAACGAGACGAACGAAGCGCTCGAGCGCCAGACCGCGATCAGCGAGATCCTCCGGGTCATCTCGGGTTCCCCGGCCGACGTCCAGCCGGTCCTCGACACGATCGCCGAGAGCGCCGCCCGCTTCTGCAACGCCGACGACGCGGCGGTCGCCCTCGTTCGTGACGACGGCGGCGTTGACCTCGTCGCGACGCACGGGCAGCTTGTGCTGGCAAAGGAGGTCTTCGCGCTGTCGGATCGCTATGTGACCGGCCGCGCGATCATGGAAGCCCGCCTGCACAACGTGCCGGACATGGATGCGCTGGACGATGGCGAGTTCGCGGAAGCCAAGCAGTACGCGAGACGGCACGGCTATCGGGGATTCCTCGCCGCGCCGCTGTTGAAGGATGGTCGCGCGATCGGCGCGATCCAGCTCCGGCGGACCCGGCCGGGCGGCTTCAGCGCCCCCGCGGTCGAGCTCGTCGAGACGTTCGCGGCCCAGGCGGTGATCGCCATCGAGAACGTCCGCCTGTTCACTGAGACGAGGGAATCGCTCGATCGGCAGACCGCGACCGGTGAGGTGCTGAAGGCGATCAGTGGCGCCGCGCTGGATCTCGACAGCGTGCTGCATACGGTCATCACGCACGCGACGCGTCTCAGCGAGGCGGAGAACGGATTCGTCTATCAGGCCGAAGGCGACGCGTTGGTGATGAGCGCCGCATTCGGCCCTCAGGCGGCCGCCATGCGCGACTGGCAGCGCGATCACCCGATCAAGACCGACCAGGTCGGCTCGGCCACCGGACGGGCCTTCACCGAGCGGCGGACGATCCATATCCCGGATGTCGATGCCGATCCGACCTACACCTACGCGGACGCGAAACGGCTCGGCGGATTTCGCGTGCTGCTCGCGGTCCCGCTCATCACCAAGGACCGGGCCATCGGCGTGATCGCCCTCTGGCGGACGGCAGCGCGACCGTTCGGCCCCGAGCAGGTCGCGCTGGTGGAGAGCTTCGCGGACCAGGCGGTCATCGCGATCGAGAACGCCCGGTTGTTCAAGGACACCCAACGGGCGCTGGAGCGCCAGACCGCGCTCGGCGAGATCCTCCAGGCGATCGCCGCCTTCCCGACCGAGCGGCAGCCGGTGCTCGAGGCGATCGTCCGCAATGCCGTCCGGTTCTGCGGTGGCGAGGACGCACTCATTCTGATGCTCGTTGACGGTCAGCTCGCGACGGCCGCGCATCACGGGCCGATCGCGCTCCGCCGATCGCTGGGCGAGCAGTGGGACGTCGAGCCCACCACGGTGTCCGGCCGTGCGATCTTGGAGCGGCGCACCGTGCAATCAGCCGACCTGCTGAACGAGCCGAGCTTCCCGGTCTCCGGCGAGATCGCCCGCAGCGTGGACTATCGCGCCACGCTCGCGACGCCGTTGCTCCGTGAAGGAGAGCCGATCGGCGCGATCACCCTGCGGCGACGGGCTCCGGGCCCATTCGGCAGCGAAGAGGAGGAGCTGTTGCGCGGATTCGCCGCGCAGGCCGTCATCGCGATCGAGAACGTCCGCTTGTTCAACGAGACGAAGGAGGCGCTCGAGCAGCAGACCGCGATCGGGGAGATCCTCCGGGTGATCTCCGGCTCTCCGACGGAAGTCCAGCCGGTCCTCGATGCGATCGCGACGAGCGCCTCGAAGTTCGCCGGCGCCGACGACGTCCTGGTGATGATCGTGAGCGGCGATCAGGCGATACCCGCCTCGCACATCGGCCCGATCGTTGCCGCCGGGACGGTGCCGCTCGACCGCACCTCCGTCACGGGCACGGCCATCATCGAGCGCCGCACCGTGCATATTCCGGATGTGCTGGCCACAGACGCGTATCCCTTGAGCAGGAGCTTCTCGATCCGGGACGACGCGCAGCGCGCGGTGCTGGCCGCGCCGCTGCTCCGCGACGGCGTCGCACTCGGGGCGATCGCCCTGCGGCGGCGCGAGCCACGGCCGTTCTCAGACCGTCAGATCGAGCTCGTCCAGACGTTCGCCGATCAGGCGGTCATCGCCCTGGCGAACACGCGGCTGTTCAAGGAGATCCAGGAGGCGCTCGAGCGGCAGACCGCGACCGCCGAGCTGCTCGCCGCGATGAGCCGGAACGCATTCGACCTGCAACCGGTCTTTGAGATGGTCTTGGACAAGTCGCTCGCGCTCTGCCGCGCCGAGTACGGCTGGATCACGCAATTCGAGCTCGACGGCGGCTCCCGGATGGTCGCGGCCAGACGGCCGGATCTGGCGCCGGAAGTGACGGGCAATCTGAATCAGGACAAGATGACGAAGTCCGCCTCCTTGACGGGGCGTGTGTACCGTGAGCGGCGAACGGTGCATATCGCGGACATCGCCGCGGATCCGACCGTCTCGGAGTCGTCGGCGATCATGAGCCTGGGGGCGGGCACCGGCCTCGGCGTCCCACTCCTCCGGGGAGATGAGATCCTCGGCGTCATCGGCCTCGTCCGGATCGAGGTGCGGGCGTTCGAGGACCGCGAAATCGAGCTCGTCGAGTCCTTCGCCCGCCAGGCGGCGATCGCGGTCGAGAACGTGCGCCTGTTCCAGGAGATCCAGGAGAAGTCGGCGCAGCTCGAGATCGCGAACCGCCACAAGAGCGAATTCCTGGCGAACATGTCCCACGAGCTGCGGACGCCGCTCAACGCGATCATCGGCTTCTCCGAGGTCCTTCAGCAGAAAATGTTCGGCGACCTGAACGATCGACAGACGGATTACCTGACGGACATCGTGAGCTCGGGCCGGCACCTGTTGACGCTGATCAACGACATCCTGGACCTGTCGAAGATCGAGGCCGGGCACGCCGAGCTGCAGCTCACGTCGTTCTCGCTCATCGCCGCGTTGAACAACGCCGTCACGCTCGTCCGGGAGCGCGCCACGAGCCACGGGATCAGGCTCGACCTGCAGGTCGCGCCGCCGCTCGACACGCTCGTCGCCGACGAGCGCAAGGTGAAGCAGGTGGTCGTCAACCTTCTGGCGAACGCGGTGAAGTTCACCCCTGACGGTGGGGCCGTGACCCTCCACGCCGCCGAGACCGCGGGCAGCGTACGGATCGCGGTCCGGGACACCGGGATCGGTATCGCGCCCGAGGATCAGCAGCGGATCTTCGAGGAGTTCCAACAGGTCCGAAACCGGACCACGCCGTCCCGGGAAGGCACCGGCCTCGGACTGACCCTGTCGAAGCGCTTCGTGGAGCTGCACGGCGGCACGCTGACCGTTGAGAGCGAGCTCGGCAAGGGCAGTACGTTCATCGTCACGCTGCCGTTGGTAAAGGAGTCCTGATGGCGAACGAGCTCATCCTGATCGTCGAGGACAACGAGAAGAATCTGAAGCTGACCCGTGACGTTCTGCGCTACCACGGTTACCGCACGATCGAGGCGCCCGACGGCGAGGCCGGGGTCCGGCTGGCGACCGAACAGCTGCCCCAGCTCATCCTCATGGACATCCAGATGCCGGGCATCGACGGGATCGAGGCCTTGCGGCGGATCCGCGCCGCTGCGCGCACCGCGAACATCACGACCGTCGCGCTCACCGCGTCGGTGATGTCGAGCGACCGCGAGCGATTCGACCAGGCCGGCTTCGACGGGTTCATCGCCAAGCCGATCGACATCAAGACCTTCCCCGATCAGGTCCGCGGCCACCTCGAGGCGAAGCGTTGACCAGAATCCTCGCGGTCGATGACGTCCCCCAGAACCTGCGCCTCCTCGAAGCGGTGCTCCTGCCCAGGGGCTACGACGTCGTCACCGCGACGACCGGCGAGGAAGCGCTCCACAAGACCCTCACCGCGAAGCCCGATCTCGTGCTGCTGGACATCATGCTGCCCGGGATCGACGGGTACGAGGTCTGTCGCCGGCTGCGCGCCGATCCGAAGACGAGCTTCCTCCCGGTCATCATGGTCACCGCGAGCGGGCTTCCGGAGAAGGTCAAGGCGATCGAGGCGGGGGCCGACGACTTCATCGCGAAGCCCTTCGATCAGCCGGAGCTGCTCGCCCGGGTCAGCTCCCTCCTTCGCGTGAAGACGTATCACGACGAGATCGAGCGACAGAAGGCCGAGCTCGCGGAGTGGAACCGATCGCTCGAGTCGCGGGTCGGCGAGCAGGTCGACGAGCTGGCTCGCCTCGGCCGACTCCGGCGGTTCCTTTCGCCGCAGATCGCCGAGCTGGTCATGTCGCAGGGCGGCGATGCGCTCCTCGAGGGACACCGCCGGGAGATCACCGTCGTCTTCGCGGATCTGCGCAACTTCACGTCGTTCTCCGAGACCGCGGAGCCGGAGGAGGCCCTCGGGGTGCTGCGCACGTATCACGCGGCGATGGGCGAGGTGATCTTCAAACATGAGGGGACGCTGGAGCACTTCGCCGGCGACGGGATGATGATCTTCTTCAACGACCCGATCGTCTGTCCCGAGCCGCAGCTCCAGGCCGCCCGGATGGCCTTGGCGATGCAGGGGCGGTTCGCCGAGCTCGAGTCCGGCTGGCGCAAGCGCGGCTACGACCTTGGCCTCGGCATCGGGATCGCGGTCGGCTACGCGACGCTCGGAAGGATCGGCTTCGAGGGACGCTTCGATTACGGCGCGGTCGGGAACGTCGTGATTCTCGCCTCACGGCTCTCCGGGAGCGCCGCGCCGGGCCAGACCCTGCTGCAGCAGCGCGCCTACGGGATGATCGAGGAGCGGGTCACGGCCGAGCGCATCGGCGATCTCGAGCTGAAGGGCTTCCACAAGCCGGTACCGGCGTTCGCCGTGACCGGGCTCCGCTGACCCGCGCGAGCGCTGATCTAGGTCCTTACGCAGGTCCGCAGACTGAAGCGGACCTAGCCGATCCCTGCTCCCGCCGCCTCTTCGGTCGCGACGAATGACCAGATGTCGAGATCCGGGCGACCGGCGGTGATGCCGTGCGCGCTCAGCGTCGTTTCGACCTGGGTCCGGTGGTCGTTCCCGTGATGGATGAGCTGCGCGAGGATCGTCCCCGCCTTCGCGCGCAGGACCGTGCCGTCGCGCCGGCGCCGCTCGAGAACGGCCTCCGGATCGAGGTCGGCGACCGCGAGGAGCGTGTCGCCAAGCTCCACCGAGCGCCGGCGGAGCCGGGCAAGATCCACGGTGGCCGACTCATCGATCGGCTCGGCGTCCGGTCGCCGGCTCGCCAGCGTCTGGCAGTAGCGGTCCTTCGCGCCGACCAGATGCCGCAGGGTCGCTTCGATGCTGCCGTACGTTCCCGGCACGGTGAGGCTCCGTTGCGCCGGGGTTAGGCCTTCGCAGAACGCGATGAGCCGATCGGTGGCCCAGGTCTCGTGCCGCACGAGCAGCTGGAACGTGCTCATGTCTGGAACACCGGACTGCCGCGCTTGATGAACTTCCCGCGGCCCTTCTTCCCGACAAAGCGGTTCTTCTCGACGATGACCTCACCGCGCGACAGCACCGTGACCGCCTTGCCCTTCACCTTGCGGCCCTCGTAGGGGCTGTAGTCGACGCGCATGTGGTGCGTCTTCGCCGAGAGCGTCTGGGACGCTTTCGGATCCCAGATCACGATGTCGGCGTCGCTCCCGACCGCGATCGTCCCCTTGCGCGGGAACATCCCCATGATCTTCGCCGGGGTCGTCGAGGTGAGCTCGATCCAGCGGCTCGCGGTGATCCGCCCGGCCACGACGCCGCCGTCGAACATGAGCGCCATCCGGGTCTCGACCCCCGGCGCCCCGTTCGGGATCTTCGAGAAATCGCCTTTCCCCAGCTCCTTCTGCTTCGGCTGGCCCTGGAAGCCCTCCTTCATGCAGAACGGGCAATGGTCCGTGCTCACGACCTGCAGGTCGTTGCGCTGCAGGCCCTTCCAGAGCTCTTCCTGATGCCACTTCTCGCGCAGTGGCGGCGACATGACGTACTTCGCGCCCTCGAAGCCGGGCTCCTCGTAGTTGTCGTACGACAGGAACAGGTACTGCGGGCAGGTCTCGGCATACGCCGGCAGCCCGCGGTCCCGGAACAGCCGCACCTGCTCAAGCGCCTGGGCCGCGGACAGATGCACGATGTAGAGGGGAACGCCGCCCGCCATCTCCGCGAGCTTGAACGCGCGACCGGTGGCCTCACCCTCCGCCTCGGGCGGCCGGGTGAGGGCGTGCCACTTCGGGGCGGTCTTCTTCTCGGCGAGCGCCTTCTTCACCAGCACGTCGATCACGCCGCCGTTCTCGGCATGCATGCAGATGAGCCCGCCGTTCTCCCCGGTGCGCACGAGCGCCTTGAAGATCGCCCCGTCATCGACCATGAACACCCCGGGATAGGCCATGAACAGCTTGAACGAGCTCACGCCCTCGCGGACCAGGGTGTCCATCTCCCGCAGGATCGTGTCGCTCACGTCCCGCACGATCATGTGGAGCCCGTAGTCGACGACGGCCTTGCCGTCGGCCTTGCGCATCCATTCGTCGCGGGCGGCGGCGAGCGTGCCGCCCATCGCCTGCACCGCGAAATCGACGATCGTCGTCGTCCCACCGAATGCGGCGGCGCGCGTACCGGTCTCGAAGTCGTCCGAGGCCGAGGTCCCGCCGAACGGCAGCTCCATATGGGTGTGCACGTCGATCCCGCCCGGGATGACGTACTTCCCGCTTGCGTCGATCTTCTTCGCGCCGCCCGCGGACAGCCCGGTCCCGATCTGCGCGATCTTTTCCCCATCGAGCAGCACGTCGGCTTCGTAGGTGTCCGCCGCGGTCACGATCGTTCCACCGGTGATGAGGATCCTGCTCATGACGTCCTCCCGACCTGTTCGGTCGCATACCGTACCGCGTCCGCGAGCTCCATCGCGGCGCCCGCCTCCCAGGCCGCGCTGAAATCCTCCGCGGGCAGCAGCTCGCGCGCCCGGGCGACGTAGCGATCGCGCTCCACCCGGAGATCGTCGG